>Ga0179593_1595512_pt1 | contig 33186 bp, 42 predicted proteins | sample CZODoug2_1_08_16_FD_185931 | JGI IMG/M metagenome (GOLD analysis project Ga0179593, IMG submission 185931) | Vadose zone soil fungal communities from Angelo Coast Range Reserve, California, USA - CZODoug2_1_08_16fungal (PacBio error correction) | ecosystem: Environmental > Terrestrial > Soil >...
CACAAAAGGGGGAAAAAGGATTAAAGGAAAACTCCGGAATTGACATAGATAGGGAAAAAGTTGGAACGTATGCAGGGGGGGGGCGGGCATTGAAGGCCAACCAATCAAGTGTTATAACAGGAAGGAAAGAGGGGAGGTTGGGATGGCGCGTCCACAAAAGAGGGGTGCAGGGAAAGGAAAAGGCCCCACACAAGGGAAACAAAAAAAGTTAGGGATCGGGGGGGAACCTAGGTGCGAAAGACTTCAAAAGTCGGAATGACATGGATAAAAAAGAGGATCTCGGATGAATTGGGAGCGGGAAAGGCATTTTAGACAAGCAGAAAAGAGGAAAACGAAATGCAATGAAAGAAAACATCAGGGACTGGCTAAAATGGATGAAAAGGTTTCGGGGGTGTCGCGAAAAAAAGACCCCAAGAGATTCAGAAAAAGAGGAAAAATTAAGGGAGTGGAACGAGGAAGCGTCGTCCTTTTCTAGATAAATGCCGTGTGGGGGAGTCGGGAGGGGGGAAAGAGACTGTCAGGAAATGATAAAATATGCAACCGTTCAACCCCACGCCGGCAATCCAGAAACCTAAAATAGGGAGGACAAAGTCACCCACCTCCCCCAACCCAAAGAATCCAGAAACAAAACCAATTCTGGAGAGGGTAACCATTGACTCAACGGTAAATCTCCCGCTGGGATTTTTTTACGGCGAAGTCAGTGCCCGGTGTGTAGTAAATGTGGGTGTCCTCCGCAAAGGTGGGGGTTAAAGAAAAAGTAAGTGCAGCTGTGAGGTTTCCATAGGGGGGAATTGTACGAATACTGGAGGACTTTTGGTGGGAAAGCTGAATGGGATCTAGAGGAGCAAATGCAAAATGCGAGAAAAGGGAAAATCAAGAAATACGCTGAGATGTCACCGAACAGGGGAAAACATTTTTTTCAAAAAGGTGGGGGGGGGGGGGGATCAATCTAAAAGTCATTTTTCAAAAACTCAGGAAAGCCGCCTGCGGAAGGCCTCAGTTCAGCCAACAGTGGGGGGAGGAGCCAAACGAAGGTAGCGGACCCACCAGGTTTCTCAGATAAGAAACAAACAGTTGGCGATGACGGGGATTCCAAAAATGAGAAAAAAAAAACCACTCTAAAAGGTTTAACCGGGCCTGGTAACCCGAGCCGGGGAAAAGGCCGAAGACAAAACTTTGGGGGCCGCCCCGGTATTCAAAAACGCTAAGGTTTCTGGAAAGAAAAAAAAGGAAAGGGGAAACATGGAAAAATCTTATGCTTTTGTCGCCCAAAAAAAGACAGCTGCCGGCCGGCGTGAAGCATGAGGACTCGTGGGGGGGGGGGGGGGTTTAGTGTCTCTGAATAACAGAAAAAATGGGAAAAAAAAAATCTTTCGACGTCTAGCCTCAACGGATTAACTCGGATGGTGGGGCTAAGGGGGGGTGGAGAAAGAGAAGACAAAGCACCAATTGGGGTACAAATAGAAATCACATAACACACATGCGAAAGAAAAGAAAGTAGAGGTATTGAGATGAAAATCACCAAAAGACTGGGAAATGGATGCCAAATTTTGGTGGAAGCCCGGAATGGTCATGTTGGGGACACACATTGGGGAAACCGGGATCGATATGAAAGAAAATAGAGGAAAGGTGTCACAAAACAAAGGTTTCACTTAAATAAGAAGACGGACGGGACACGGCCCACAGTGAGGGCAAAAACCTTTTGCAAAAAACCAGCCGAGGAAAAAGGACCTCCGCCCTAGAACTCTCACAGGAGCTTGGGGGGTAGCACACTCCGCCATGGGCAAACTAAAATGGCTCAAGAACACTACTTGTCAGCGCATCATTGGCCTTTAAAGCAGCCCGAAAGCGGGAGCCTCAAAAAATGGGTCCGAAAAATCAGACATGGGTGCGGCCAAAAAAACGGGCAATACCATGCTTATCAAATTGGAAATGGTCGATCCCAAATAGAACTCTGCACAGGCGGGAAGACGGGAAAAATTTCAGCGGGAAACAAACGGGATATGAAGAAAAGGATTACGTATTAGAGGGGGGGTGGACGAAAGGAGGGCAAATCGTAACCCCGGGATGGAAAATGTCAAAATCGTTCAGAAAGGCCGTGGGAAACACCATGATGTGGAAAAGTTTGAGGGGTGACGACCGCCGTGGAGGCAGGGGGAGGACGCTATTTTTTCAAGGAAACCGTCTCGCCAATTATGGGGATCAAGCAAAGGGGCCCGAAGTGATGCAGATGGTGGACAGGAGGAGCGTAACTCAAAAAAAGAATTGGGGACTCCAAATCTGGAGGGTGAATGGACGGGACTGCGCGGTGCGGCAGGTACGGCCACAAGCCCAAGCAAACTGGGAAAGCGCGCGCGGTACCAGGGGGAATAAAACTAAAACACAAATCATCAGACTCAAAAACACTGGGGGAGACGAAGGGAATTAAACAAGTCTCTTCTCCTCAACTGTGTGTGGCAAGGGTTGGGGGTGCCTCTGGCCGGAGATCCAGTGCGCCAATGGGGGTTCAAGGAAAACGTGTGTGTCCTTGTAAAAGTGAAACTCAGTAAAAATCTCATACAAATCGGCTAAAACTGCGTCAGGTGAAAAAAAGAGAGGGCGGCCAGAAATTAAAATTGCTACAGTCCTGAAAGTAGCATCGAGGAGTCGGTGTACAGTCTAGAGGTCGTGGCGCGTGGAAAAGGAGTGAAAAGGCGACGTCGTGGGTGAAAAAAGTGAAGGAAAAAAGGGAGAAACGTCCAGAACGCAAAAAGAACATGGGCTTGCGGCAGGAAAGCACCGAACAAGAGGGGGGGGACACCGATACAGGGGGGGAAAGCCGCCCCGTGATGCCACCGCGAAAAAAATGGGGGGAACTCACAAACAAACAAAACACCGTCAACGAGGGGGGGAACCTCCCGATTGGGTCACTAAAAGGAAAGGGCCCCATGAGGCGTGAGGAGAGCCAAAGGGAAAAAAACCTGACCAAAAGGATAGGTGGGGGGGTCCGTAAGTTGCACAAAAAAGGGGGGGGCGACTCCGGCGATTGAAAAAGCAGGATCACTGCTGGAAAAAAAGGGGGGAACTCAAAACAAACCCCCGCATGCAAATACTTTGTCCAGGCACTCCGGGGGGGCCAAAGCTCAGAGAAAAGTGGAATCGATGAAAACCGGGGGACCGATGTGCCCGTTAGCGAAACTCTATCCATAAGGAGGAATACAGAAAAGGAAGGGTTCACGGCTTTGTCAGTTCACGGACAGCAGTTGCAAGAATGGGAGAAGTGAAGAGGATCACCCGTGGGACAAACCCCAGGAGGAGGTGTCGCGGCTTGGGGCATTTCCTCACAAAACATGTCCGGGGGGGGGCTACCAGTGGGTAGAATGTGGCGGCGGCTGAAAAAACTAGCCTTGAGGATATCGGTTCAACCGATAAATTTAGAGAAAACAAGTGGGTTTTGAAAAAGAAAGAAAAATGCTTTCCGAGAGGGGTTCAGGAGGCTTATCAGGTCCATTTCTCCAGCCGTGCAAAACTAAAACCTCGACTTTGGGCCACGAAGGAACACACTAGGGAAAAAAAAAAGCGGCCATTAAAAAAACATAAGGCGTCGGGAAATCGGCAATATCTTGCAGAGAGAAGGGACAACAGGCTGGGACCAAAAAAGGAAGCCCGGCACGTCAAAATTGGCTTTGAAATTGGGGGGAAAATCCAGCCTCGTTGCGGGATGTCCCAGGCCAGCAATTGAAGGCCAAGAAACTTCGGGGGTCAAGATCAAGGGGTGATCACCGGCCGACCGACGAAAAAAAGAATGCGAAAAAAAAGGTCAGAATCCTAATAGTTAAAAGAGAAAAACGGGGGCACGCCATCTTGGGGTTCAAGGGGGTTAGTTTTGTATTAAAAGTCGACCGTTACCGCCCCCCTAAAAAAGAGGAGGCAAGACCTCAGCCGTGCTTAGGGAAAAAAAAGGGGGACCACAGAAATCCGCTGGTACAGAAGCGCCTATGAAAAAAAGGAAAAAGTGTTGATAAAGCGTCCAAAAAAAAAGAAATGGGTAAGTTTCACTCGGAAGCGGGACGCGAAAGCTGGGCCGTGGGTCAACCCCTGCGGGCAAGGCTTCGGAGGTTTTGAAAAAAAGGGGCAACGGGTAACATCGTGGGACACAGTAGAACGAGGACATCCCGCAATAAAGGGGAAAGAGAGCCCCTAACAATTAGAGAAAACACAGGCCAGGGTGAAAGCCAAGTGGGGGAAAAAAAAAGACTCCCTGCAGGCCGGTTCAGATCGAAAATGAGATTGGAGGGCCTCATATTGAAAAGCGTTCACCAAATTATTCGTGCCCAAACAAAAAAAAGGGAGGGTATGAAGCTGTCGGGCTCCGGGGGAATATCAAATGGAAATGCCAGGCTTAAGATTGGCAATTCCACTAAACTACTTCCATTCAAGTCGAGCAGGCCATATCGGCAACCGACAGCACTGGGAAAGGAGTGAAAGAAACCTCTTGGGGGGGGGGGGGGGGGGGGGGGGGAAAGAAGGGGGAAAAAATCCTACCAAGAACATTTCCAGCCAAAGCAAAACACACAGGGTTTTTTCCGGGTTCTAGACCGGGCGTAAAGCAGGGTAGGAAGGAGGGGGGGGGGGACGCCAGTCGTCTCCGCTGATACTTCAGATGCCGGGGGCGGAAAAAAAAATAGAGAGGTATGAAAAAGAGACGGGAGAACGCTAAAGAAAATGAGAGACGGATGAGACCTGTGGAAGGAATCATTTCCAGAAAGAAAAAAATGGGACCGGACAGGGGGTCGAATAGGAAGGAACTTGTTTGTCCGGCGGTCGGACCAAAGAAAATTGGGGAATTCTACCCCAAGCAAAGTTGAAAAGTTATTGAAAGTTCCCCGGACCGCTGACCTCAGGTTGAAAAAAAAAAAAAGGACTGTGGATAAAGGCCTCCCAGAATGAAAATGTACTATCCTAGAGGATGGAAAGGGTCCATGAAAAACCCGAACTCCTAACGGGGCGCATAAAGAGCGAGGTTGGAAAAGAAATGTGTCCTCCCTGAATCAAGACAACCACGATGGAAAAGGAGCCCATAAAGGACGGTTGCCGAAGGGACTAAAACTATGTAAAAAGGGACCTTGGGGGGAATTGTACCCCGAGGAGCCCATCTCCAGGGACTGCACAAAAAGGGTTTTTTGGGAAATTGGGGCGCACAGACATCATCGCAATCTCTAGGAAAAAACAAAGGGAGGGGGGAGGACGCCCTCAGGACAGGGGACTTGTGCGCCAGCACTGCTTTTTCAGAGCAGAAAGAAAGTGTGGAACAGTATGGCAGAGGACAGGGGAAAAGGCCAACAAGCTAAAGGGGGGGCCAAGGTGTGGGGAACAGAGGGGGGTTTCGTGAGAAGGCACAGACAAACAAGCCTAGAGGGAGGAAGAGGGGACCTTGAGGATTAGACTGACATGACGGAAACGCTGCCCCAGGAATAGGGTGAAACGGAAAAAGAAAAGGGGGAAGAAAAAAAAAAAGGCGGGGGGATAAATAGACCAGAAAAAATTCACCAACAAAGAAACCGCACTCTTTCGGAGTAAAAGTGTTTTTGTCCGCAAGGAAAACAAAAACTCAAATGACCAAGAAGAATTAAAAAAAAGTTGAATCTATTGGGCGGGGCAATTACAGGTCAAAGCGGCCGGTGAAAAAAAGAGGGAAAAGAAGATATGTGTAGGGGATCCTCCGGGGACGGACAGAAATAGGCTGCGCAAGAAGTGGTTGAACGGAATCCAGGAAAAGCGTAAGCGGAATTAAAAGCCTTCGCCCGAAGGGGGATGGATCCGAGCAGGGGGGTGAAACCTTGAAAGTAATAGGTGGGGTTGAGTCAGATTCGAGGAAAGGGGGGGGGGTGGGGGGGAGGGGGGAAGTGGGGAATAGACAAAAAAAAAAAAAAACGGAGGTGAAACAGTCGTCAGTTGCGAAACTGCCTTTGATTCGAAAAAGAAAAATGGCATCCGCCAAAGGTGTAAAAAAGGGGGAAACTAAGGGGAAAAGTCAAAAAGGGGGATTCCGGAAAATTAAAATAAGGGGGAGGTAAAAGCGTTCAACAAAAATAGAGGGGGGAAGAAGGGGTTTCATTAGGAGTACCCTCATTTTCCGACGCATGGAAAAAAAATCGCGGAACCCAGGGGCAAAGCCGTGTCTGGGCAAAGAAAGAGGGTAGACGTTAGGGAATTTACCGCCAACAGAAAAGGGGAAGGAGGGGGAGAGCACGATACCCGGGGCACTTGAATAATCCAAGACGAAAAAGTTGGCGAAAGAGAGGAAAAAATTCAGGGGAAAAGGGGGGGAAATGGTACAATAGGGAGAAGGAAATTTCACAATAAAAGGGGAAAGATGATAGGGGTAGAGAAGGTACCGACTGGCCACCTGGCCGCAAGAGCCCAGGGGGTAGACCCTGATAAGACCAATAAAAAAAGGAGCGAGCAAGGCCGATGGAAACGTATGATTGCAATATCTCGCAGGGGACACAATGGGACTGAAAGAACCCCGCGAAAAGGGAACCAAGGGAGTCCTGCAACGAAAAGAGACCGAAAACACTCCCAAACGGGGGAAGGGGGGAAGAAATACAGGGGGAAGGCGGCCGGGGTGTCATAGTTGTAGGTTGAATAAAAAGTATGAGGTGAAAAGAGTGTACGTTTGGAGAACAGGCGATTGAAATTTACAGAGAAACAGGCTAAACCCGCTGTAAACAACTTATAAGGCACGCTAAAAAAAACATGCCACCAAGTCCGACGGGGCCGTTGGAATGCGCTGTAAAATACAAGGGTAGCCGTCCGAAAAAAAAAAAGAGCACTGGGGGCGAACAAAACCCAGTTGTTCAGAAAGCAGGGGAAAAAAACTCAATGATCGCCGAAAGTGATGAAAAAGAAGGGCCGCCCACCAGCTCCCTTCTCAAGGGACCTTCCCCATTACCATGGGGGGATGGCTGTAACCCCCCGCGAAAATGATGGAGAAAAATCGGCCAGGGGAGACGAGTCCCAGCCATAGAAACGAAGGATGGGGGTTAAAGAAGGGAATTCAGGGGGGGGGGCGCCGGATTTCAGAGGGGCTATAGCGAAAAAGGCGGCAAAAAAACTTCCAATGACATAGAGGAAAGGGGTGGTTTTCACATGACTTAAAGAGTGGGGGTGGGGACAAGTATGGAAAAGTGTTCGAAAGGGAAGGGAAAAGCACCGTGGTGACAAAACCTATTTTTTACCCAAGTAAGACTATGGGGAGCAAAAAAGCCACGCAGAAGGGGTGCTATGGTTGGCAGAGGGGACTGAAAATCAAATGGTTGAGGAAAGGAAAAAACAACTGTGATTGAATCTTTGACCCGGCGCGGGCACCCGAGGCCACAATAAAGACTTAACTCAAGAAGGGGGAAGGCTGGTCCAAAGGTCACGGGAAAGAAGGAAAAAAAGGTTTTGTGAGAACGCTGGAGGGAAGGGATGGCCCACCAAGGGGGGTGCACCGTTTGGGGATTCCGAATGCCTTGGCCGAGGTCCCAAGGAAGAAGAGAACAGTGGAGACTAGGTACCTGACTTCCGTGGGTGGAAAGAACAACCGGCACAAGAGTAGAAAGAGATTAGAATAAGGGGGGAGGGTTCCTCCTACCGTGGAGGGAAAAGAGAGAATCACCGATCGAAAAACCGGCAGGAGAGCACAGAAATCTGCAGGTGGGCGTCCCAACAGAGGCAAATTGTCGGCCGGGAAAAAGGGGAAGTGAAGGGTCAACACGTACTTTGTGGAAGGAAAGGGACAATTAGCAAGGTTTAATCCCCCAACGGCAATTGGAAAGACCTTGGAAAAAATCCACAGGGAACAAGAGAAATTCAATCCGGGAGGGGGATTTTACCTTGAAAACCTCAAGAGTGAGTGGGCCCTACGAGAGGGGGGATTGTTGCCTCAAGCCGAAAAAAAACGACCAAGAAAAAAGCGGATTAAAACCACCACAACCAATATTGTTCGGAAGCAAAAGGAGCGGCACGCAAGGGAAAAACATCTCATAAAATGTGGCGCCATGCCCCATACATATTGGCAGGGAAAGAATGGGGAAAAAAGGCAAAACGAGAAACACAGGCGGGGGACCTAAAGGAAAAAGGCCATACTGTTCACATTGAAAGGAAAAGTTGGACCCACGGCCCTTCGAAGAAGTGAAGGGGGATGATAACCTGCAGAAAAAAAGATTGTGACAAGTCCGGCGGAATAAACAAACAGGCGTCTTCCAGCCGCGGGAATATGGGGGAGGGAAAAAAAAAACTGCTGACATAAAAACGTCCTGTTCACCGCAAAGAAAAGATGGCAAGATGCGATGGGATCGAGAAGCCCACTGGGAGAAGTCCAGTAGGCCGCAACCAATAAGGGTCCGGAAAAAACAGTTCGCGCTGGCGAGCCGACTAAAGGCAATGAGGGAAAAATCGGGAGGTCCAAAAAAAACTTGAAAAATTGAAGGACGTGTAAAATGAAAGTACCTCTTTCAAGGGAAGAAAGGCGGCTAATCAAGCATCAAATTTCCTACGGACGCAAAGCCAAGGGAACTGGCAAAACCAACATCCGACTGGGACGCCTCCAAATTCCGGCGGTGAGAAAAATAATCGTGCGGAAAATTAAAGAAAAGGAAAATCGTGGGACAGAGTATTGTAGGGGGGAGTCCGGGGGGGGGACAAAACGTTTGGTCAACAGAAAAAACCTTTCCCAAATGGCTTTGATGAGGTTGAAAGCAGCCCTCGGGGGGGCGGGTGGGGATTGGCAGACGGGGGGACCAGAACAAAACTTTTCGGTCCCGCAAAAGGACAGTGATCAGGAAAAAACAAGCCATTTGGCTTGGATCTCCCAGACAAAAAGAAAGTTGGTTGGGTTTGGGGGGGAACGCCAAAGAATCCAATTTACGAAATCGCGGCAAAACAAAGTGGGGGTTCCCGTTGCTGAAGGGGTAAGGAAAATCCTAACTGCTAACCCGGGACTCTAAAAGCGGGAACAAGAAAAAAGGCATCTCAGGGCGAAGAAAGAAGAAAAAAACCGCTTCATCTGTAGACAACCAGCTATTGAAAGGGGGCCAAACTCTATGTTAAAATTTCCCGACGGAATACCAACGCGAAAAATCGAAAGGGGGGAAAAAGCCAAAAACAGGGGGGTTTTACCAGACCCTGAAAAAAAAGGAAAAGGGTTTCGTTGCAAAAAAAAAAAAAAGAAAAACCATCCCTCACACTGGGGGGAGAGGAATACAAAAAAGAAAAACATGGAAAAAAAAAACCTCACGATAAACATGGGAGGGTTTGCTCACCAACATTAAAGGGGGAAAAACCGCCGAGTTCAAAGCTTCCTGAAAATGAGGGGGGTGGGGCCAACTCCCCAATTGTAAGTCGGGGACCATGAAGATTGTCTTGCCAAAAAGGAACGGTATTTATTAGCTGGTCCACGGAACCAAAGGGGGGAAATGGGCAGGGGGGGGAAAGGAAACATCAACTTTTTGGGGCGGGGGGAAAAAGGCCAAACGCCTTCCCTGGGAAGGAGAAGTCAGCCAGAAAGGGAAAAGCCCACTTCCGGGGCCTGGACTTAAGACCTCGGGGGCGCACCCCACGAAAAAAAAACCAACACATTGCCCCGCCCTATAAGGGACCGCAAACACACCGGGTACAACGCTCGGGGAAAAGGGGTGGAAAACGGTTTTCAGGTCAAAAGGGGGTGTCCCTGAGTGCAAATAAAATTGTCCGTGAAATGAAGGTCTTGGGATTTGAAAAGGAACAGGTCAATCCAACGCTTTCCTAGAGATTGAAAAAAGAGGAAAAAAAAATTTGCGCCCCAGTATGACTCAGAGGGAGGGGGCCGAGTCTTCGCGGCGACGCAAGTAAAAAGGAAAAGTCGGGGAGAAGAGAACGCTTGGAAAATCAGGAAGGCCACACAAAAAAAAAAGGAATTTTCCCCGGGCAAAGGGTGTATAATCTGGATGCGGGGCGGTGGGTTAAGGGACGACAAACAAAGAAAAAAGGGGAAGCCATCGAAAAACGATTAGGGTGTTTGGGGGGGAAGGAGCCCGGCCCGCTGGGGAAAAAAGGGGTGGCGTCACCCCCTAAGGGGGGGAACACAATCCGTCCGCTGGAAAGGACGAGAATTGGGGTTTGGGGGGAGGATCCAAGGGGGAAAGAAAGGGGCAAGCGACGGATTTAGAGGGGGCACGCCGGGATAAAAAATCAGCTAAAGGGGGGGATGTCCGGGCCGTCTCAAAGACACCATCGTTTGGGGGTGGGAAAAAAAGCGCAAAAAAAAAAGGCAAAGGGACCCTGCCTTCTAAACTGGGAAAACAAAAACCTGGGAAGGGAAATGCCCCCCGGCTTGGAGGGTCCAAAGCCAACTCCTCAAAAGGGTGTTAGGGGTTTTTATCTAAAAAGGCCATTAGGGGGGGAGGAAACGATCCCTGCCGCCCAGAGTCTCCAACAAAAAACTAGGAAAAGAGAAGTGGGGGAAGGTATTAGTGTGACGCAAAAGAGAACCATATATAAAAATACAAATGGGGGGGTAACGGATGTCGATGGAGGGAACCGGTATGCCACAAATTGGAGGGAAAAGGGTATCCATTTACGAAAGGAAGGTGGCTGGCTCTTCGAAAGAAAGGTGGTGGCGGGCCGGGACGGACACATTCAAAACAAAAAAAGGAAACGGGAATTCTTATCTGCCCGCGGCAGGTTAAAAAAAAAAGTATTACTCTGAGGAAAAGGGGAGGACTGAAGCTGGGATCGGGGAATTTTTCGCGAAATGCATTTGTAAAAGGGACAAAGCGGGCGAGGGAAAAAGAAACCTCCACAGAACTTCGATGGGAAAGTGGTTGTCGAAAAAAAAAAAGCCCATCCCGATCTTCAAACAAAGAAAAAATTTCTAGATGAGTACAAAAAAAAGGGGCGAAACCAAAAGCGGTTGGTTCAAAGTCAAAAGATGTTCTTTGGGTCAGAGCAGAGCAGGGATCAAAGAGCATCCCTGGTTTCCGCTCAAGAATCGTGAAAAAATGGACAATCCACTCGCAAGAAACGGTAAAAAAAAACGTGAATGAATCCCTTGGAGGACAAATGAAAACTGACCGCAAAAAGGGGGGTGGTGCGGCCCAGAAGAAAAACGGCAAAAATGTTTGGCGGAAGGGGGCCCGCAGGCCAGGTTTCAAGAAGGTCTGACCTAAGAACTTGCCGATCTGGCCCTTGATTCGAGGGGGGGGGAAGGGGGTTTCACTTAGCCAGCAGGGGAATCTAAGATTCGCCATTTCATTGAGATTCCGAAAATAAATAGAAGTAAATACGATGGGAGGCTCACCATGACAGGGGGGGGAAGGGGGAGCCATCATCTCAATTTTCCGAGATAAGACGCCGGATGAACTAAAAAAAAACGGGTGCGGGAGCAAACAAAAGGGAAACGCCCAGGGGTGAAAAGATCCAACAAACTACATTCGGATATACGAGAAAAAAGGGCGGGGGCCCCAAAAAAAAACAAACAGAGGGAAGAAAAACTTGCGAACGGAAAATTTGCCGGTATTCCCGCGAATAAAGTCACATATTGATTTTGATACTTTCATGTGGGTGGAGTATGGTCAAACAGGGATCGTAGAGCAAATTCCTCAAAGCAAGGGGACTGAAGGGGGGGGCCTGGGGAAAATGTAAACGCCCAACGGGGGGGAAAAAAAAAAAGGTGGGAGCGCCTATATAAACCCTCAAGAGCTGCGCCAACCGATCACAAGGATCTTCAAAACCCAAAAGTTGAAAAAAATTTGCTAGGCGAATCAAAAGCCAAGGGGGGGGGGTTAAACGTGGTCGTCGGAAAGAAAAGGAAAACCCGAATCTGGGACCAGTAAGAGATGACAGAATCCAAAACCGGGAGTAATTAAACATAATCCCATCAAATTTGTTGTTGAATCGGCCCGGTAAGGGGGTCAAACGTTACGACAAAAACAAAAAAAAAACAAGTGGTCCAGGAAGATAATAAAAAAACTATTTGCTAGGGAGGGGTGAACGTTGACTCCGCTGCTTCCTCATCCCCCCGGCGGAAAAAAAAAAAAAAGTCCGAGGGTCCCGTGGGAAAGTCGAGGTAGAAATGAACTGAGATCCCACTAGACTCTCGAAAATTGGAAAGGGGCGCCCAATGCCAGCAAGGGGGGGGGTCAGGGAATTTGCTCGAAACCCCTCTGAGAAGAACGGCCTTTAGGCCACGAAGGCCGCGCTCTAAAAAGTGTCCGAAAAAACCCCAAAAGTGTAAATGACTGAAAATCAAAACCTGCTTGATCAAGGGGTAAAAGGGGAGAGGGGCCCAGCCAGAAACTAAAAAAGATTAAGATACTTTTGCGGGGGCAATCAGACCAGGTTTGAGAAAGGAAGATTCCAGAGGGAAGGATGGGGGGTTGAACCACTAAAAATTTCAAAAGAGTCAAGAAGGCAAGAGATTGTTTCAAAGAGGAGGGGGAAATGTGGGCCCCACCGGTAATGGAAATAGGGGAATGGGTAGTGGAAGGGGAAAAAGTGTATAAAATCCGAGGTTGCGGGTCAAGAGCCTGATTCCCAAATGTGATCAAAGCCTTCAGGACAGAGGGGAAAGGGTGTAGCGATGGGGGTTGAAAGAGGGCTCGCCAACGCTAGATTTGAGGGGAGGCGTGCATCTTGGGGATGGTGAATGGAAAAAAGTTGGAGGCTCGTTCGTCTGATGGGGAAAACAAACAAGGCCAAAGAGGGGAATCAAGGCGCGGCTGTTCAGAAATCACCGGAAACGTCTCAAAGTTCTGAGCGGGAACTGGAAGCCGCAGTTGTTCCAAAGGTGCACGTTGGGAATTCTATCCCAAAACCGGAGCATCGAGACCAATTTTGAAAAAGTGCTCAGCTTTACCGGACGGCCCGAATGCGCAGAAAATCTCCACAAGAGAAGAGGGGGACGGGAGAGGTATCTCGGGTCACTCACCAAGGGGGATGAAAAGAATAGAATCCACCTGCTCAAGGGAAAAGAAAAAGTGAGAATCCGACGGGGGGAGGAGAACCCGGACGGCCATTCGCCGTCGTAAAATAGGGTGACAAAAACTCCTTGAAAAAGGGGAGAAAATTCAAAGGGAGAACCAAACGAACACACAAAGAGGGGGGCTGTCCGGGGGCTGGAAAAAGAAATCGGACAGAACTTCCGATATCGCGCGTCGGCACAGGTTTTTGATTTCTTTGGAAAAATCTCTCAGTAAGTGCAAAAACTTCCGGAACTTTGTGGCCCTCAATCCCCAAGGCCGTGCTGATGTCACCAATCGGGGGAATGGAAAAAAGTAAGCCCCCCATGAACTTGGGAAAGAAAGATGACACCCAAGGGGAAGAAAAGAATCAGTGGCCGAAGGCTTAGAAAATTTGGCGGAATCAGGGAGGGAAAAGGAAAATAACCAAAAAAACCTTCCTTCCAGGAGGGGGAAACGAAAACAAAAAAAAAAACTAACTTACTGGCACATGGAAAATTTCTTAAGCAACACGAACGTCCGATATTTGAACGTGGGACATCATGAGAAAGTCAGTTTCCTTTCGCAAAAAGGAAAGGAAAACATCGAGCCATCCCAAAAATGAAGGGGAATAGCCAACCAGGCATTTGGAAACCTTTCACGCAAGCTATGCGAGGGTTAGGCTGGGATCGATCCCGGAACCCTTTATCAGAACAGGGGGGAACTGTTTTTGGTTTAACCGACAAAAAAAAATGTCCCCAAGGCCCCCAAATTAGACAAGGACGCAAGGGCCGCTACTAAGGAAAAAGTCTAGCAGGGAAGGGGTGGGGTTTCAGCGGAGCAATTGGTTATAAAAGGGGTGGACATACAGGAAAAATCTAGAAGGAAAACTGGGCCGACGGAATCAGTTTCAAGGGGGGGGGAAAATACGCTCCACCGCCTTGAAAAACGGCCACCTCGACTTGGCGCCGGAAAACGACGGGAAAAGAAAGGAAATGTCGGCCCAAAAAAAAAAGTACCTTGGGGAAAAGAAAGCGTCTAAATCGGGGAAGGCTACACAGTAATTACGGGGCCAGAATCAAAAGGAAGGGGAAAAAACGCGAGGGCCAATTGCTTGTTGAAAAGGACAAGACGGTTTGGTCGGTGGGGGGGGTCATACCAAGAAAAGGGGGCCTGGCCAGGACTTCGGGTCAGGGACAAGCCCGGGGGGATCCAGGACGAACAATAACAATTAAAGTGAAAAAAGGGACCACCTGCGAAAAGTCCCAAAATGGGGGGCGCACTATACCGGGGAAATCGCGCCGCATCGTGGTTCCCGTTGACGGGTTGAAAAGGGAAGAGGCAACCTGCAAAAACCCGGCTCGACAGCTGCCTTAGCCCGGAAGGGAAAATTCGTGCGTAAGGAAAGGAAAGTCAAGCTATTCTCACCCCGAGAAAGTTTTGGAAAAGCATGGGGGAAATGGGACCCTCGCGGATAAAAAAAAAAAAAACCAAGCGAGGAACCAGTTTCCCCGCGCAAGAGCCCCAAAAAACGAGGATGTTTAAAAAACGGGGAAAAAAAACTCCCAAGGGGGGTATCGGGCCTTCTCATCAAAAAGGGAAATCAAGTAAAACTTTGAGGCGGAGGATCTCGGACAAAGGGCGCACCCAAAATTTTTTTCCTACACCGAAACATGAAGTTGGCCCTGGTCTGCATCACAAAAACTGGGCTTGAAAAGAGGATTTGATGGCCCTTCCCCTAATTGAAAGATTCATGAATATTTTGGGAGGAAATCGAAAACCCAGAAAGGGACTTGGAACTGTAAGGGATGTCTGAAGACAAATTTTTAAAAGGGGGAGAAAAAAAGAGTATTCCCTCCCCATTACTTTTTGGAGGGGCAAACGGAGGAAAAAGGCATGCATTCGAAGTCAATGCAGGCAAAAGCAGAATGACTTAAAGAAAAAGGGGGGGCATACTCCGTTGAAAAAGTGCCGGGCCCGAGGCCCATCAAAGTGCCCCCGCCAGAAGAGGCAACAACACACAAAAATCACCCGGAGGCCGGGGGTTGCCGTTTCACCCAGGTTTGAGGACCACCTAAGGAATTCAGGAAACGGGGAAGGGGGGTAAGGGGGGAAGGGGGGGACTTTGCCACCCGTGACAACTAGTTCAAGTGTCGGGATACCGGAAAAAAAAACGATTGTCCATATTCGATGTCCGAAGGCGCGAAGCAAAGAACAGGCGTTTCATATCTCGAAGGCCGCTTGGGCCGGGAAAAGGGTCCGGCCAAAGCCTCGAGAAATGTGGGAACGGTCGAGAGCGGGCAGGGGGGTTCCTGCAGGGGGAAAAAAAAAAAAAACAACAACCGCAAAAATTCCAGGCCAGCGGAGGGTTAGAATTAAGACACCCCTTTGTCCAAACTTGCTTTCCCCCCAATGAATGGATAACATTGGGGGGGGGGGGGAAAAAAAAAATACGCCTTGAAATTCAAAAGATCACTCGTGAAGTCAACCCAAATGTGGAAGGGCAAAACCGCGGACGAAGCGGGTCGAAAAAGGGCCAGTAGAAGCATCACATCGCTTCGGCATGGAGGGGTCCTTGGGAAAGGAGAACCGCAACAAGTGCGATCAGCCGCACGGAGGCCCGGAGCTAAACTGGAAAAAAGGGGGGGGAAATTTCACCCCCGGCTTTCGACACACCCGTACCACAAAAAAAGGGTTGGGAGGGGTTGAAGACTATTGAAAAGGCCCATGGGGAGCACAAAGAAAAACAAGGCTCCAACTCTAAACTAACAACAACAGAAACTGTCTAGAAGTTTCACCAGGAAGAGGGGGTGAAACAGGTCCCCTTTTCATAAGATTAAAGAAAGGAACGTGGGATGGGGCAGAAGGAAAAAAGCCAATTCCCTTCATTTGAGGCGGCCGTGGGCTGGTGAGAAGAGGGACAAAGAGGGGGGGGGTCGGGGAAACGGGAAAACGGATTCAACAAAAAGGAAGATCAAAAGGTGAGCGTAAGGCTGGGAGAAAAGAGAGGACGTTCGAACACATGAAAAATCTGAAAGGATAGCGTGGAAAAGTTTAACGTCAGTAGCAGGAAGGGGGGGGAAGAAAAAAACGTCGGGTCCGTGCCGAAGGAAAAAAAAAAAACTCGTCTAAGGTAGGAAAAAGGGGTTTGGGAAAAAAAAAGGGGCCGACTCTGAAAAACCAGATAGTCCAAACCCATGAAGGAAAAAAAGGGATCTAGGTTGCCGCAAAGGATGGCACGGAAAAGACAGGGGATTCATCTGGTCAGAACGGGGAGGGGGAAAAAACTTTCTCGAAAAGAGTAACGTAAAAAAGGGGGGGAGGGAACTGGTTGAAGCACGCGGGCTCCTCGGGGGATGTAAAAAACACCGGGGGGGGAAGAAGGACAGAACACCGGAGAAAGAAGGGGGGCATACCGAAACCGGTAACGAGACCGCGGAGGTTTGCAGGTGGAACAGATGCGAGGGCAAGTTTGGCGAAGGTTTGGGCCGAAAAAGGAAGGGCAGGAAGAAGTAAGTCGCAGTTGCTGGGAGGGAGGTGAACTATCTTTTCCGGTGAAGGGAGAGAAGCGTTGGCCTTAGCCGCAAATGGGCGAAGATTCACCCTTTGTCAAATTGAGATTGAGGAAAGAAAGAATAAATACGCGGGAAAACGAAATGGCAAGACGTTTCAATTAGGGAGAAGCCATCTCAAGACACGCTGAAGACTGCCAACAGGGAGGGGGGAAAAGGAGAAAAAACCAGACACCTGGGTTGGCGGAGCAAAAGAAAGTTAAGCGCCGGCTTAGGGCGGGAAGAAGAAGAACTCCTAAGAAGGGCCGGGTATGGAGGGGGGAGGGAAAGGGGGTCGGGCGGGTGCCCCCGGTCAGGACCTTGAAAAACCTCAAGGGGGGGCGAGAAGGCCCCTATAGAGGTAGGGGTGAGAGGGCGGGGGGGCAGAAGATTAATGGAGGTATGGCATGAGGAGAGGGATGGGTAGGGAGGGACTAGGCGGAGGTGGGGGGGATGAAAGAGCGGGAGGGGAGGGGGTGAGGGTGAAGTAGAATGAGTAAAAGGGGAGACCTGAAGAGGGAGGGGGGGGGGGGTAGTAGGGGAGAGTTTCGAGGTGGGGGGAAGAGGCGAACAGGTTAGGGGGAGGGGGACTGGATGAGAGAGGGGAGGGGGGTGGAGGGAAAGTGTGAGGAAGGATGGGGGGAGGGAGGAGGAGCGGGGGGGAGGGGATGGGGGGTGGGGGAAGCGGGGTTGGGTAAAAGGCGAGGGGAGGCGATGAGTGGTGGGTGGGGATGAGGGGGTTGGAGAGGGGGAGATAGGGAGTGAAGTGGAGAAGGAGGGTTAGAGGAAGGGGAAAGGGGGTGAAAAAGAATAGGGGGGGAGGGGGGGTGGAAAGGGGGGTAGGAAAGGGGGTAGAAGAAGAGTTGGGGGGAGCTGGGAGTGGGGAAGAGAATTGGATGGCGCTGGGGGTGAGGGAGCAAGGTAACGTGGAGGAGGAGTGTAGGGCGGCGGGTGAGGAAGAAGGAAGGACGAGGAAAAAGGAGTGGGGGACGGGGAGGGGGGGGGGGGGAGAGCAAGAGTGAGGAAGATGGGGGGTGGACGGAGGAGGGAGAAGGGGGAGGGGAAGTGGTAAGGGGGGCGGGAGGGCGGGGATGGGAAGAAGAAAAAGGCGAGGGGGGGAGGTGGGGAAGGGAGAGAGGGGGGGAGGCAGTGGGGAAGAGGTAGAGAGGTCGAATAGGGGATGAGAAGGTGGAGGGGAGGTACTAATGAGGGTGTAGGGATGCGGGAGGGGGAGAGGGGAGAGGGGAAGGCTGGGTGAGGGGTGGGAAGGGGGGAGCAGGATAAGGTAAGCGGAGCGGTAGGGGTGGTTTGGTGGGTTGGGGGATAGGAAGGCGGCGGGAGGGGATGAGGAGAGAGGTGGGGTACGAAGGACATGGGGGGGGGGTGGGGGAGGGGGGTTGGGGAAGGGGGGGGGTAAGAAGGAGAGGGGGGGAAGGGGGGGATGGTGGGGAATGGTGTGGAGGGGGAGGGGAGTGTTAGGGTGAATTGGAGAAGGGGGGGCAAGGGGTGGGCGGTGGGGGGGATTGGGGGGGATGGGGTTCGGGGAGTGGAGGGTGAGGGGGTGGTGGAGGGAGAGGGGGGGGGGGTGGGGTAGAGAAGATGGGGGCGTGGAGAGGGGAAAGAGGTGAGGGGAGAAAGAGGAGAGGGGGGCTGGAGTGGTAAGGGGGTGAGGCGGTGGAAGGGAAGTAGAGGGGGTGAATGAGAAGATAAGGGAAGGAGGCGAGGAAGAAGAGGGTGGGATGGTTGGGCGGGAGAGGGGGTGGAGAGTGGGTGGATGGAAGTGGTGAAAGGGTGAGCGGAATGAGGGTGGGGTGGGAAGAAGGAGCTGGAGAGGGAGTGCGAGATAAAGGAGGAAAGAAGGGAAGGCTGGGAGAGGGGGGGGTGGAGGTGGGATAGGGGGGTGTGGGGCGGGGTGGGTGTAAGAGAGGAGGCTAGGGAGTGGGTGAATACAAGGGTGGGGGGGGGGAAGATGGGGGGAGGAGGGGAGTACTGATATGGGAGTGAGGGGAGGATTGGGAGGAACGGGGGGGGGATGAGAGGAGGGGGGGGAGGGGGAGGGAGTGGAGGGAGTAGGAAGAGGGGGGGGGAGAGGTGGGTGGGGGGAGAGGTAGAAAGGAGTGAAGGCGCGTGGAGGGGTGAAGAATGGGGCGGGGGGGGAGATTGAGGGGTTGGTGGGGGGGTAGGGGGTAGGGGGGGAAAGAGGAGTGGGTCCAGACTTGTACTATGGGTCCGAGTTTCCTTCCGCGGTGACCCGTGATTTGATTATGCTCCAGGCAATGGCCACCATCTTTTTCTCCCATGGAGAACGAGCCTTTCTACTCACCGCATCCTTTCCCTTCGCCAAGGGCGGTATCCGACCGGGGGGATCATTTTATCGCCTAATAACCGGAAAAAAGAAACTTGCGCGCACCGTATTCCTTGCTGCTCCAAAAAAAACAGGGAAGGACCTTGCAGCAAGTAGGAAAAAAAGGGAACAAAGGGTTTTCGTGTAGGGGTGATTCCGGGGGAAACCATTGGACGGGGGAAGGGTAGGGGGGGGGGGAAAATGACATCCCAACGCCAACAAGGGGAAGGAAAAATATCAAAAAGAAAGTTGATCCGCCCGGTCATAGTGAAAAAGACAGTGAAGAAAGAACCCAGTATATATGGGAAATTTAACGATTGTAACGAAGACTGGGGAAAAAGATTGCAGCCGCTATTTCCAGGAAAACCAGGAAAGGAGAGGAAAAAGCTAGGGGGAACAGGGGGGGCACTTGGAACATGAAGGTAGAGAAAGAAGGAGAAATATGATTATTTTATCAAAAGCACGATTTTCTAAAATGCGAGAGACTCTTCTCTCCCTCAATTGGAAGGGAGCGGCCGCAAAATCAGAAATGGACCGGCAAATAAGGAAGGGGATGGACGGACCCCTAAACTTCAAAGGGTGCACTTTTAGAGACTTTCAGGAAAAAAAGAGGCCAGCGCAGCGAAAAAAAAAAAGGTCGTGAAAAAAATTAAGAAAAGGGTTTTGCAGAAGGGAAAGAAAGGAAGGGAGAGAGGACAGCAGGTGTTTAGGAAAATGGGAAAAAAAACTGAGACTTCTCATCTATTCAAGTGTCAAAGATCAGAAGGTTTTACCCACACCCTGGTGAAAGGGGACTCAGGAGTGCCGGGGGGGATGGTAGGGAAGAAAGACGTGGAAACGCAAAGGAGCGGTCGCCATTAGCAAAGATAAAAAACGTCTTCCAACCGCGAGTTATTCAAGGGGTACTAGGACAACGGCAAAAGAGAAAGGGGGGGATGGGCAAGGAAGTACTAAAAGCAGGTATTGGGAAGAAAGGACGGAGCAAAAAGTAAAACCGACTAGGTAAATCATGAGGACTTGGACAGGAAAATAAACCGTCTACGTAAAAGTTGAAGAAATCAGGGGAGATGGAAAGAAGATTATAAAAAAATTCCGCTTTATGTTCACGGGGGGGGGATTTCATTTGACCCTCTGAAGGAGAATAATGAGGAAATTGAAAGGCTAAACTGTTGACGTAATGGAGGGAAAAGGAAATAAAATGGGGGGCCTCTGACGCCAAAGGAAAAGAGATACTGAGTGTCCGAAGAGATTTGAGAGGAACAAAAACAACGGGGGAAGGAAAAAAGAAAAAAGGAAATCACCTCGGATAAAGGAAAAGACGAGACAGAACCGGGAGAATAGGTTGAGGTGGGGCGAAGGAGGGAAAAATGTCGACGAAAGGAATCAAGACCAAAGGAAGGGGTATCATTTGGCGAAAGTATCTGAGTCAGGGAAAAAAAGGAATGGAAATCCCCCACGTGGGGCAAACCAAAAGCTGGTAGGATTGGCAGAGGAAAGAGCAACTTCATAACTCGAGTCCTGGTCAAGTTTTCAATGGGGAAAAACAGAGGGAATTGATGTACAAGTCGGAAGGGGGGGGGGGGGGCATCAGCACGTCCCCAAAGGGTTCTGATACCAAAAAAGAGGGTAATGACCGGAAGAAAAAAAGTAGGGCAAGCGAGCCCACAAAGAGGGAAACAAAGCACATAAACGTAAACTAGGGTGGGCGGAAGGCTTGACACTATCGGAGAAGGGAGATGAAAATTGAAAAAAAAAAGAAGAATAGGGATCCGCGGGCGGAGAGACAGAAAGGTAAGTAAAGAGGGGTCCCCAACCAGGCAAGTTGTGACCTATCGATGAGGACTGGACGTGTAAGAAAGGGTTGGGGCTCGAGGAAAAAAGACTGATAAGAGACCGACCCTGGAAGAAACGGCGAAAAAAACCATTTGCCCGTCTTGAATGAAACGAGTACTACAAAAAAGGGGAAGGGGAAGATCTGGGAGGGAAGTCAGGAGCCCACCTGCAAGGGGGAAAAGCTGTTGTGGAAGGGTTTCCGCCCAAAAAAGGGACTGGGAGGGAGAACCAAAGGGGAAAGAAGAGAGGTCCTTCAGCTGAAAAAAAGGAAAATTATCTACATAGGTGTGTTCAAGGAACGAAAGAAATGAGAAAAAATGTTCCAAGCTTTGGGAAGAAAGAAATAGTTTTATGTGGGGAGGAAAAAGAGAGGAGGGAAGGCTATCAATTAGTTGAGAAAGGAAGGGAAAAACGCCAACCGCGGAGTGTCGTCTTCTCCGGTGATGAAGGTGAAATGAAAAGTGGTACAAGGTAAATCGTGAGAAGCATGTTCAGGTGAAAGAAACGGTCAGTGTACAAAATGTTCCAAAGATGACCGGGGATTGAAAGTGCAAAAAGGTGGGCAGGACCATCCAAGACAGGGTGTTTCCGGGAGGGAATCCCAATCAAAGGAGGAGGAGGGACCGAGAGCGGGGAGCCAAGAGAAAAACTAAACCATTTTCTTGAAAGTCCCTTACAGAAAAGGAAGAGGGTGGCGAAAGATCACGGGGAAGAATCCAGAAAGAGGGTCACTTGGGGGGACTTGAGGGGTATTATCGGCGCTACCCGGACACCTGGGAAGATAAGAGGGAGGGAAAGAAAGCCCGGCCGCGCTTGTGCAGCTCCTAGAAGAATGGAGTCACAAAGAGGGAAAAAAGGGAAGGAGAAGAAATCAATTATGTAATTGGGGGAGAGGTGAAAAAGAGAAGAAAAAACTGGCCGTTTTGTTCCCCCAAAAAAAAAGGGAGACGGGTGGGTACCATCCCTGGGGCCCCCGTTAGAGGGCCTAACCGAGTCGAGGGGCTGGGAGAGAGGGACTCACCCAATTAGTTATCAGAAAAAAAAAATGAGCCAACTTCCCAAACAAAGCAGGGATATCAAAGGAAAAGGGAAGGCTGGAGAGTCGGAAAAATAGATGAGGGGAAAGAGGTAAATGTTTTAAAAGGAAAAAGGGGGTGAAGAAAGCTATCACAAAGGAGGGGGTTATGGGAGACTTCTCTCCAAGAATAGGGAGGGAACTAATCTTAGAAAAATGAAAAACCCATTAAAATTTTTTGCGGTCAAGGGAATCCTTAATTAAAAGAGAGATCGGTCAAAAGAGAAGAAAGTGAACTAAGGGTAAAGTACCAAGGAGAAAAGACTTTGGGAAGAGCCGGCTCAAAAATCCAGCCACCAGAAGTCACTCAATCTGGGAAGAAAAAAAAACGTCAGGAGGGCCGGTCAGGGTCCCGTTTCAGAGGGGGGACAACTAAACACGGGGTGTGTTGGGGGGAGGGGGGAAAAGGGGGCCATCGTTGGGGAACTGAGGCCGCCGAGGGAAAGGGGATTGTTGAAGACATACAGGCCTCAGAAAAGAAAAACGTTCTGTATGACTTTAGAAAAGGTGCCCAGAGGGTAAGGCCCGAAATGAGGGACTTACTGAGGAGAATTTTCCACAAGAAATATATGGAGAGGCATTTGGGGGGGGGGAAAAAAAAGTAGTGGACGAACAGACAGAAAAAAGGGGGAAAATATCCAATAGAGGGAGGGGGAAAATTGGAACTCCCTAAAGCGCCGAGTGCTCACTTAAAGTGACAAAGAAAAAAAGTAAAAGAAAAGTCACAGGGAGAAAGTTTTAGAGTACGGTAAAGGAAAACCCCACGAACGAAAAATTGGAACCGGGAACAGAAAAAATCGCTGAGGGGGGGAAAAAAATGGTCCGGGAAAGTATACACCACAAAGAGTGGTCAGAGCAGCCCAGCCAAACGCATGAGGGGAAGGGGGTCGAAAACTTTTGGAAGAAAAGGGGGGACTTTGGGCTAGACAAGACAGCAATCAGGGGGACACAAACGTTTTTTAAACATCCATTAGAAAACAAAGGAAGGAATCCATCAAAAACAAAAAAAAGGAAGGAAGAAAAAGAGATGTCAAGTGAAGGTGGAGCCCCCTATGGGGAAAGTAAAAAAAAAAGGTTTTGGGGGAAAGTGGAGGGGAGGACGCGGGAAGGCACAAGTAGGAAGTCCATGGAAAGGAAAGGACGGCTGCGCCTAAGGCAAATCGGGGGGTGGTACTTTAGAGGACCAGGAAAAAAAATATGGTCGATAAGGCAAACAAGGATGAGGAAAATCAACTTAAGGAGGAAAAGCGGAAAAGTAACTCGATCCGCAGATCTGAAAAGGTTAAGAAGTTCAAATTTTAGAAAATGAAGGAATGAAATCTTGAAAAAAAAAACTAAGTAATAACCCTCAAAAAAGAGGGAATGTATTTTCAGGGGGGGTGGTGTTTCGCGACCAAAGATGGAAAAAGAAAGGGTAATGAAAGATATTCTGACCATTGGTAAGGATGGGACCTTCAAAGGGTAAGGAAACGGAAAAAAAAAGACTGAGTACTGTCTAGAGAAAGTTTCGCGTGGAAATTGCGGATAATTGGGACGAGAAAATAAGGTTCCGCCGCTGATCCAGGAGATCATTATAGAATGGGGATCAGAGTGACAAGGTCAGACAAAGGTGAGAATCCGGGGAAAAGGGAAATGGTGAAAGAATCAGCCTCATTACGGACAGATCGGCGGGCATGGTGTTGGGGGTGTGAATCTGAACTTGAAAAGAATAATTGAAAAAGAAGTTAGTCGCCAGTGATATTGAGGGGGGAACTGATTAGGGGGGGAGGAGGGGGCCCACTAGACTCAAGGGGGGGAGGACAAAGATCCATTGAAGAAAGAAAGTACCATGGAAAGATACAAAATAAAAATCTCTAGAAAGCGGAAAAAGGAAAAAAAATATGCATGGAAAAAAAGGGGAAGGAGAAAGTGGAGCCATACAAAAAAAGTTGGTCCCCCAAACGTCCGGAAGTAGAAAAGGAAACGAAAACTGTGGTGGCGGGTAGCATAAGGTTAAAGAACGGTAAGGTGCGCAAAGAAGAGAATCAGTACGGCGGATGAGAAGATAACTGGTTTGAAGGGCTGGTATCGCTTTGGCGCGGGGAAAAAAAGAAGCGGAGACCGCGGGTCTTCCGCATTTGAAAGGAAAATTAGAAAACTTAAAATGTAAAATAGGGGAAAACATGATGGACGGAGCCATGGGAACCGCCGTCTGCCGGCAGGAAAAAAGCTACGACCCGGCAGGTACCATAAAAAAGAAGGAAACGGAGACTTCGCGCAATCTGAAAAGGAGTCGGGGGGACGGCAAAAAACAGGTCGACCGGTGTTCGCAGGCCACAAAGAAAGGGGGGGACTTGGGGTACGCAGGGAACCGAGGGATCCAGAGTCAGGGGGTAGGGGAAAAGGAAAAAATAAACAAAAAGAAAAACCGCTGGTCAGTGGTCAGCCAGGGGTGAAGAGTAGGTTCATCGTGTGGAAACGGTTGTATAATGGGAAGGAAGAAAGAATATTTCGACGCTATTGAAAGGAAAGATCAAATTTTCCCTTCGAAGGAAAAAAAAAGCGCGAAAAAGTTAACTAGGTGGAATTTGAAAGGGGAAGTGAAAGGAAAAAACGGCGCCTGAAATCCAGAAGGGAATTAATTCTCACACGTGGACTCAAGTGGCAACTCAGAAGGAACACAATCGGGAGAAGAAGGGGGACAATTAAAAGAAAAGTGCTCGAAGAACGCCCAAAAACCTAGGTGCCCGTAAAAAAGGAAGAGAAAAACGAGGAAAAAAGGGGGCACGGGGGATCCAGGGCCAAAATCGGGAACCGATCATGATAGACGTTAAAGGGGAAAAAGAAAAGGGGAAATTCAGCAGGTGGAGAAGATATTCCAGGCGGATGGATAGGGTATAAGGTTCGGGTCAAAGAGGGCAAAGAAAAGGGACTATCTCTTTCCAATTTTAGGACGAAGGGGGCGTGGTGGACACAAAAAAAAGAAAAAGGGTGACGCAAATTAATTGAACGGGGGGGAGGGGAGGGTACGACCGCAGGGAAAGACATGGAGACGGACGTTTGGTGGGGATCAAAAGATTCCTCCAGGAATTGGAAAGAGAAAAGAAGCAACCTCGAAGGGGGGGGAATGGGAGGGGGGCCTCCGCAGCACTAAGAGGGGGGGGGGGGAGGGAAGGAAAATGACCAAAATCAAGGGGGAAATCAAATGGGGGAAGGAGGGATTGCAGGAAAATGACCCACAATCCAACCCAGGATCAATAAAAAAAGGACTCTTAAGGGGGAAAAAAAAAAAAATCACAAACTGCGTCCTTAATATAGAAACGAAGGGGTAATAAAAATTGATTGAAAAAAACCTTCCAAGAGGAAGGTGGATTTTGTTTATTCCTAAGACCAAAAGAAGGATTCAAAAAAATTGAGAAATGCAGTGCTGGACACTGCGGCCGAAGAGAAAAACGCCGGACGCAACGCAAGAGGACTCAAGGACTCGAGAGGGCTTAGTCCCGGAAAAAAACAACGTAGGCAGTATTAAGGATATGAGAGAGAAAAAGGCAAGACTAGACAATCCCGAGAGGGGGGCAGGTTGCGTTCCAGCGGCCAAAGAAACCCGTAAGCAGTGAGAAACACGCCTTCGCCTTCTCAGGGAGGAAGTATTTCTCTGCGAGAAAGAGGAAAGACCCCCAACGTGCACAAAATCCAACGCGAAGGGGAAATCCTGTTTCAAAGGGAGGGCAAAGAGACTCTTCAGAACTTCAAATCCGTTGGTCAGGTGATTCGGGAAAAAGCCGCGGCCCATGAGGGGAAAAACGTCAGGACTTGTTGGCCAGAATCACTATCGTCAAGGAGGGGAGGTCCCAATGAAAGGGGAGTTAAATTCAAAAAGGGGGAACCCCAGAGCGGGGGGAAAGGGGCAAGGGTCAAAAAAACAACCACCATCGCATTACAAATCGGAGGCCGAAAGACTTTGAAAGAGAAATCAAAAGAGGAAAAATAGCCGCGTATACGGGGGAAAAAACTGGTCCCCGTCAAATCAAAAACGCCAAAACAGGCAATACGGTCCATTAGACACGGGCCCCACAAAGTTCAGAAGAGGGGGAAATCTAGGAGCCCCCTTGCGGGGAAGTTTGGAATGACGGACGGAAAAGAAAGGAAGCACAGACCATCCTCTGAATTATAAAGGGCAACCTTAAATTTAACCAGTCTAAAAGAAACGGGAACAGCTCTTCGAAAAATTAGGTGAGAGACCGTGACCCCCCAGGGGGAAAGACAGCAAGGGCAGGCAACGGCCAACCCATGACACCAGGGGCAGGGGGGACTGGAGATAAGCGCGGCGGGGTTTCTCCAATAACAGGAGGCGAAATCCAGAGGTGTCAAGGCGAAGGAAAAGTATAAAAAAAAATTTGTGTCGTGTTGGGGATAAACAACGTTAACCACTTTTTTAGAATAATTCTATTCTAGAGAATGGAAATTTCTAAGGCACTCCCCAGGGGGAAGAAAAAGGGCCCCCAAACTTCCGCCGAGCCTTCCTTAAAAGGAGGAAGAAACGATGCTGTGGGGGAAAAAAAACCAGAACTCGCTTCGAAGGTTGCATATAGGTTTGCAAAAGTCGGCTAACAGAGGTGAAACTATGAACCTTCCGGGTTTTTGATATTTTTGGAAAAAACAAAGGAGGTTGGCGGAAAGGTCATCCGACGTACAACTAAAGGGAAAGAACTTTGAAGGCGCCCGTTAAGGGCGAAGGAACACCGAAACATGGCAGTATCGAGAAAAAAAAAAGAAAAAAGAAAAAAGGCCTAGGTGTTGGGCGCGGAAGGTGAGATGACAGCCGCGAGATGTTGGGTTGCGGCGTTTTATGTGGGAGGGAGAAAAGCCCCCAGGGATAAAGCGGAGTCCCAATACAGAGGGTGAGGTAGAAACTCAGAAAAACTTCATCAGTTTGCACAAACGAATATGAATGAATTGGGGGCCCGGAAGAAAATAAAAGAGGGGAATCCCTCAAAGTAAAGACGAAAAAGAAGGGACAGGGGTCGGAAAGGGAGAAAAACAAGAGCAGCCCGGGAAAAGGGTAGATAAGCCCTCAGAAGAGAAAATTTGGGTCTTATTGACTCATGAAACATAAGTCCTATAAAAGGCAAAGATACCACTATTCGTTTTGCAAACAAAGAAAGAAAACCCCAGGGCGTGCAACTGGATTGCCCGGCCCTTGGAGGGCAGGATAAGTCATTGATGGCAGAAAAAGGGAAACATTCCAGACTATTTTCAGCCACAACCGAAATCGCAAGCGTAATTAAAGAGAAAAAAAGGAGAGAAAGGAAATACGAATCAATCGGAAAGGGCGAAAAAAAAAGGAAAAAAAAATTCCCCATAATCAATCGTGGAAACGGATAAAGGCCACGCCAAAAAAAAGGGACAGATCGGCAAGCCCGAAAGGGGGGGGGGGGGGGGGGGCGACACTCTGACAACCCTCTATTAGAGGTCGGCCACAAGGGGACCCCAAAACAGTGCCAGAGGCATCTGCCGCAAAGACCCCGGAGGGGGACGTGTCAAGGTCGAGTTCGACCCTTGGGGAGGGGGGGTTCGGAATAGCTATGCCATACTCACGAAGGTCCATGACGGATGGACGAAAAGGGAGAAGACGGACTATTCCCGAGGACCGAACTGGAAAAAAAAATCTATGAAAAGCGGGGGGGGGCGGCAGCCGGCGAAACCACCACTCGAGGTGTGGAATAAAGTCGAAGGGGGATGGCGGCGTTCAAGGTGAGAACCAACAAAACGACCCTTGAGAAGACCGAAAAGAAGGGGGGGGGGTATTGAATGAGCAGGAAAGCCTTTGCCATGGGAGGGGGTAGAATCCATGCCGTTTGATAAGGGGAAATTAAAGTTTTACGATAAAAGACGTGTTCCCGGGAAGGTCCCGGTCCGTGCACAGCGAAAAGAGATTTCTACTACGGCCAAGATACATCACAGACAGACTGGGACTTTGTTTTTGAGGTGGGGACAGGGGGGGACTTACGAGACCCCACCGGCCGCAAAAGCCAAACACGCACCTTTCACCGTCACTCAGGGAAGACCCTTAGGGCCCCGCGGGAGGGGAAAATCAGGCCACCGTTAACCCAAAGGGTGAGAATGAAAAGGAAAGGAGGGAGGGAAAACAATAACCCGGCGCCCTCTATATCAAAAAAAAAAAACGAAGGAGGGAAAAAGGGAAGAGGGGATGATTTGTGTGTCGAAAAAAGGGGGAACATGGGAATAGATAAAAAAACAATGTGTTGGGGATGGCAGATGGCGAGCCGGAAAAAAGGGTCCCTTAATTTAAAAACAGGGGGGGGGACGAAAGGCCCAGGTGGAGGCAGGCAAAAGAGTGGGTGGAGGTAGATTCACAAGGCAAATCCTACCCGATGTGGCGGAGGGGAAGGGGAGGGCAAATCTTAGGGAAAGCACATGGAGGAAATAACGAAAACGAGGATCGTGTGAAAAAATGGTCAAGAGGACGGGAAAGTTGAAGCAAAGCATGGGGGGAAAGGCTTTCCGTGCGAAATTAGAAAACCGACACTCGCTTTCGATGAAAAAAGTGTTTGCAAACGGGGACAACAACACCCATCCAAGGATGAGTACACAAGGATGGCAAAAAAGTGCTGGAGTGGCGTCAGGGGGAAGCAAAGCCTGACTTCAGACGATGAAGAAAAATCTTTGAGGCGCGGAACTAGGTCAAGCCTTGGTGTTGTCAAGGAACTTCAAATCAAACTGAAAGAAAGAGGGAGAAAAAAAAAATTCAAAGAAATTAAAAAGCAGTAAGGAACGACCAAGGAGGTAAGGTAAAGGAACAAGAAACCTGGCAACCGCCAAGGATGTTTCGAAAAGGTCGGGAAATGTTTATGGGGCGGAGTTGGGCCCGAGTTCCCTTAGGGTCCCAAGAAGTAAGGGCCGCAAGTCAAAGAAAAGGCTGCCGATCTGGCCTTGAATGGGAAGGAAAGGGGTAGGCCGTTTGCCTTTAGCCACAAAATTGGGGGGAATCCTAAAAGACGCAATTAAATGTGAAGGAAAAGAAGATACAGCTCGAAATACTTGGAGAGAAAGGAAAAAAAATAAGTTAACTATTTTCAATTAGGAAAAGGGACAAGCATCTCCAGTTCCGAAGAAAGGGAGCCTGAGCTTAGCCCAGGGAAAAAAAAGCAAAAATTGGAGACAGTTACGCACAATTAATTTTCTCATATATAGAACGCCAAGAGGAGGAGGATTCGATTGCCAAACAAGGGCGGGGCCCAGTTCTTTAAACTACGGGGGAAAGGGGTCCTGAAAAACGACCGAGCTGGGGTGAGTAATTTCCCGACTTAAAAAGTGGGGAAAAATTGGGAGTTGATAAATCAATTGGGGGGGTGGGAGACCAGTTGAACTTAAAAAGGGCTACAAGAAAAGATTCGCGGCCAAGGGGGGAAGAGGGTACCCCGGGGTAGCAGTGTAGAGTAAAACCCGCCCACTACAAGTCTTGTCGTATACGTCAATGTAAAAAGCAAAAAAACCTTAGGAACTTGTTCCGAGGAAGGGAAAAAGAAAGGGGTTCGTGGTGGCAGGAAAGGGAAGGACGCGCGCGTAAAATAGGGGCCATTTATGGGGACCACAAAAAAATATCTGGGCAATCAAATAAGCCATGTTGCAAGTTCATGAAGTTTGACCTAAAAAGGGGTTGGAAATACGACCGGTAAGAAAAGGAAAGATAGAACGATTTTCCGAAAACTCGGGGAAAAGGTGCTAAAGCATTTTTCCGTCTCATACCCAAGGCTGAAGCCCCGAAACGTTGACGAAGGTGGCACCTTGGAAAGCGGGCCGCGTTAAAAAGGAACTGTAAACTTAAAAAAAAGAAAAACTCGCAAATAGTGACTTGATTCAACCAGAACGAAGACAAAGGTGCTCGCCAAAACCTGCTCCATTACGGAGAAAAAAAGCGCCGCCAGCCGCGCATAACTGGTCCGAAACCGCCCCCGGTACATGGGGTGGGGCGCTTTTTCCCCAAAGTAACAGCAAAGAAAGCAACGGTGATCGGGGAAAAACCAAAGAAAGGGGAAACGAGAGGACTAGAACGTGGGAAGAAGGGTCAGCAGTTGCGCCGATAGGAAAATCAAGCTGGTCGAGGAGCAACTTAGGACCAAAAAGACAAAATCGTACAGCATGTCTCCATCGAAGACCAAAAAGAAAGAGTTCTCTTGGGCCACACCTGAATGTGGAAAAAGTATTGGAGGGGGGGGGGGGAGTGGAGTGAAAAACCACGAAGGGGGCGGGGGAAGTTTATTTTTTTCAATAGCCAGGGGGATTGCCCTCCAAGAGTGTCAAAAGCAAAAGTTATGCGAATGGGGGAACAGATCTATCACGCCTCCATGGGCCTGCGAAAATCGCAATCTGGAATGGTGAAGGGGAAAAGGTGAACCGATGCCCGGCTGAAAAAGGGGGGCAAAAAAGACCACAGAACCCTGTCCATCAAGATCACCGGGGGACACCCGTCGAGACGGGAGGGGGGGGGATTTCTGAAAAAGTGAAAGAAGGAAAATTATCCAACCTGGCAAAGCCTGAATTTGGAAGGGCCGAAAAAACCTGCCCGGAATTCCATTGCTAAAAAGTAAACGTGAAATTAAAAGAAGTACCTGTGCAAGCTGGGAAAAGGAAGGTCAAAAGGAGACGAGATGCAAAAGGGGAGAGAAAGGGTAGCAGGTGATCTTCTCATGGAACGACTAAAAGGTAAGACGTCAAGACTCCACTTCAATCAACATATGAAAGGGGGGTGAACTTCCCAAGCGGCCATTCAAAGGCAACCGTAAAGCAGTTCAAAAGTAAAAGGAGGGGGAAAAAAGAAATTGGCGAAGATCCCTCAGTCAGGGGAGAAGTCCCCAACGGTTTCAACCAGCGCGTGGAAAAGAACTTTCTTCTTATTAAGATAAAAAAAAAGAAAAAAAAGGACCGAAAAAAAAGGAGTTACCGCGGTGATTTGAAAGTTTGAGAGCGTCCTTGATCCCCATGAAAGTCAATTTTTTGGGGGGCATAAGCAAAGCCGCCCGAAATCTGCTGGATAAAATCAAAAAAAAAAGGGGGAGGGAAGGAACGCAAGCCCAGGGAAGGGGGGGAGGAGCCCCGGATTCCAACAAAATCTACAAGGCGTTGGTCCCAAATGCTGAAAGAGGGTCGGAAATAACCCGGAGGAAAAAAAATAGCCCAAAAAAAAGGGAAAGGGGGGAATTTCCACGGCAAAAGTCAAAGCAAAATCCCCTAAACCGGGCAATATGGGGAAAAAAATTCACCAGGGGGGGGCCAAACGGAAGGAGGAAGATTGAACGGGAAAAGGAGGGGGAAAAAAAAGGGTCTGAACGATGGGGGGGAAAACAAACTTCCGGATTGCCCAGAAAAAAGAAACAGCTTTATATCCTACGGTCAACATCTGAAATTGTTCCCGTCTTTCAAACGCAAGGGGAGAGAAAGAGCGGTGCTTCCATGGAGGGGGGGAAGACCGTGCCCCCGTTGAAGAAAAGCTTTGGAGCATGCAGCAACATCCCTGGCGGGCGGGGACCAGGCTCACTGCTAAGGAACTTGAGGGAAAGAAGGAGAAGGGGTTCCGGCGCAATTTAAAAAGGAGGTCGGGCAGGGGGTTAAAAAGAAAGTTTCCGTAAAGTAGCTAGGGGAACGGAGATCAGTTTTCATTTCAACGACGGACCGGCGTGCACACGGGGACACCCGAGGGAAAGGGGCGCGCTGCCGCGGGAGAAAAAAAAGGAGCGGACTCCTTTGTTCCCGACGGGGGGAAAAAAAAAAAATCATGAAGAATAGGGAAAATATACGGCGGAAAGAAATCCTTGGGTTTCAAACTGATGACAGGGCCGTTTTCACAAGGCCGGTGAATAGGTGGCCGACCATCTCTGTGTTGGTTGATTTAAATCCGAAAGTTAACCGGCCAGAGGAATGGTCGACGAACGGGGTTGTCCCAGGGAAAAAGAACACTAACACAGAAGAGTCCCTGCTAAAAAAGTCCTACATTTTGGGAAAAATCTTTGAGATCGCGCCACAGGCGGGAAGGTTTTTCGTCTGGTTTAGGGCGCTAACTGCGACCCCAAGGGGCAGCTACAAAGGCAAAGGAAAGGCCAGAGGAAAAGAGTTCAGAAATAAAAGACGACCCTTCATATGTTCGAAAAGAGCTAATCACTCAAAGAAAGGGGAAAAAGTGAATTGGGAAAAAAAAGGGGGGGGGGGGGGAGACAAAAGCTGAACGCCATAGCAAATGCGCAGGTGAAGCCCTCCCCGGGGCCACTGTGGTTTCCTAGGCAAGGAATCGAACCTTTAGGGGGCTAGGATCCAGGGGAAAAAAAGAAGGGGCCGCGACCCCTTCTTTTGGAAACTAAACTCCAACACAGGGAAAACACCTTGGCAGCATTCAGCCGGCCGCCTAGAGAGGGGGGAAAAAAAATTATATGGGCCAAAAAAAGAGTTCCAAGCATGAATATTGCAAATTGGGGACCTCTCTCTCATCAGGCCTTGTTTGAAGGTTCCGTCTGAGGCGAATCTGAACAAATTTGAAAATGAGAGAAAGATTCCCCATTCAATGGGGAAGAAAATCCAAACCGCCCTCCATTAAATGGAAAGGCCCAGATAGTCAGCCCCTCATGGCGAGACTTCGTGACAAAACTAAGCCCCCAAAAAGGGACAAACACCATAAAAAAAGGAACCGCATCAAGCAAAAAAAAAACACCAGCCTTCTGGGGAGTTTGTTTTCACCGGGGGGAAAGTCCCCTGTCTCAGGCTTCAAAGGGGGGGAGTGATGAAAGGCGGGTGAATTGGGGGGGGGGGGGGAAAGTCCAACTGGAACTAATTCGGAGACGAGGGGAAAACAGGGAATTGCGCGCCAAAAAAGGTCGGATTGGGGAAGGGTCCGCCGACGCCATCTTCGGAATTCGATTTAAGACCAAGGGCCGTCAAAAAGGTGCCGGAACACGGGGGGAAATCAGAATTTTTAAAGACCTTGGAATATCGGTATGGCTTGTTTTTTGACCAAATCGACGACAAACAAACCCGCAAGGGGAGAAACATCAGCCAGCGAGTGAGGGGGGGTAGTTTATTTCGCCAAGGGGGGGGGGAAAACTTCCTTGAAGCTTAAAAATTCTTGGTAAACTTGCCGTCGGGGAAATAGTTCAAACAAGCGCGTGGGTTTCGAGAGCGGTCAAGTAACGTCCAAAAAAAGAAAGTAAGGCCGGCAAAGGAATCACCAAAACATCGCTAAAAGGTTGAAATGTTGTCCGGGAAGGGTCTAAAGACCCCCACTTTGACCACGCAAGCCACGCCTTTTTCCGGGACTGGGGGGGAAACATTGGACCAAGGGGGGGCCATTGGGGGGGGAAAACGGCTTCAAGCCTCCGCCATCCATTGGGAACAACAGTGGGAATTTTTTTATCGAATGTCAAAAGCAAGGCAAAAATCATCACCGAACCATCA
>Ga0179593_1307055_pt1 | contig 33151 bp, 37 predicted proteins | sample CZODoug2_1_08_16_FD_185931 | JGI IMG/M metagenome (GOLD analysis project Ga0179593, IMG submission 185931) | Vadose zone soil fungal communities from Angelo Coast Range Reserve, California, USA - CZODoug2_1_08_16fungal (PacBio error correction) | ecosystem: Environmental > Terrestrial > Soil >...
TAATAGGGGGTAATGTGAAATGGGGAGTGGGAAGGAGGAATCAACGGGTTGCCGTAAGGTAGCGACGGGGTGATGAGCATGGGGGGCAACAAGGCTGCCAAAAAGGAAATTAACTTGTGGGTTATTGGCAAAACCAGAGCCCAAAAGAGAGAACGCTCTCAACTCGTGGGGCTTCGAATGAAGGCAAGTAGGGGGGTGGACATGCCTGTGAAAGTCAAAAGAACAAGGGAACATATAATATAGAGGAAAAAGGGAAGGGGAGAACACACACCAGTTGGGGTTCTCTTTAGATACCAAAAAAGGGGGGAGAATCGAAAAGCAACAACCAAACTAAAAACACTGGGGGGAAGCCAGATCACATCACCCACAGAATACCAAGGAACCGAACCTGAACTCTTTAGAACTTCAAAAAAGCAGTGTGTGAGGTAAAGTTGAAGAATAAACCGTTAGGTAAGATGGTGGGGAGAGTTTAAGAAAAACGGAAAAACATTTTGTCTTGTCAGTACCAAAAGGGACATGCCGATAACATACAGGGAGTAGGGAATTAAGAAAAAGGGGCACATACAAGTCCAACTAAGCCAGGGGCAAAGAAACCCCACGGTGGGGCTTGGGAAGACCAGATTCACGTGTGTAAAACGAGGTAAAATGAAGCAAGAAAAGATGTGAGAAAAGCGGGGGGCTATGTTGGACCAAGTGAAGGGGTTCACCTATTCAAATGACATTTGTACAGCAGATACTAATCACAATGGAGGTAACAGGGCACATAACTACAGGGCAAAACCCAGAAGTCGACCTTCAAATACCCAAGAGAGAGAGAATAAAGAAGTTTTTAACTCAAGGGAAAAGGAAAGGCAAGGCAAGTAGGTGTACAAGATTACATCGTGGGAATAACAGATCTGAAAGGGATTGCCCTTTGTAAAAAAAAAAAAAAATAAAATAATCAGGAAAAGACGGGTGCATTCAACAGGACAAAGGAGGGAAAAAACTTAAGCAGGTGCGAGAAAACTGAAATATGGAAAACCCAAACCCGTTGAATATAACGTGAGGCAGGCCCATGCATGAATGCTGATGCAAGGTGTCGAAAGAAAATCGGAGAAAAGAACAGAAGCAACTATGTGGGGCCACCTAAAGGCATGGGAAACACAAAGGTCTATATACAGCGCGGATCCCACCAAGATCTCATGAGGAGGAACATATATGGAAAAGTCACACGGGTGTCGAGTCCTAAGAGAACTCGAGGGTGTCAATGAAGAGGTCTAGGAACAAGGATCAGGACATGAAAGACATTGGTACCAATGCTGGTATGGCGACTCAGAGACAGCCGCCAGGTGTACTACGACATGTCTGCAAAGGCAAGGAGAGCCCGTAGCCATTGTGGAAAAGGGAGAAGAATAAAAGGGGTCAGGACACCAAGGGTATTCATATAGAAAGACATAAGAAGAGCAAAAAAAAAACTGGAATAAGTCCTCGCCTCAGGGCAGCAAGGAGGCGTGTCACGTTAAAGGGGCGGGTGGTCGAACAAGGAGAGGAAGTACTGAAAATAAACAGTGCCTAGGTCGGAAAACCCAGGAGGACCGGGGCCTATCAGGCGCTCAAAAGAGGGCTACGGCGCAACTTTGCGGCAAAAGAATCGCCGAACGGACGTCCGTCCTGCCCTGGGCGAACTGGCGGCACGAGTGGTCCTCTCGTGTAGCCCGCAGAAAAAAGGGCCACAGAAGAAGAAAAGGGCCTACGAGGTTGGGAATTTGGGTGCCGGGACTTAAACCGGGGTGAAAATGGACACCGATGACACACATTCAGGTGAGCAACGCTGGTAGTCCTTGACCGACCAGCAGGGGAGGGAAAGAAGACAAACAAGGAAGAGGAAGAGTGGAAGCGGTCGCAGGGCTGGTCCAAAGGGCCAATTTAGCTGATCTAACCGGGGTCAAGACCACTGCGTCTCGGAGCACCGACGGCAAGTATCCTACGCAGCCGGACCAGGAGACCGTAGAGGAAGGGTACTAGGGGGGGAGGTTTTGGTTACTAAATGTGGTGAAAAGACGCTGTACCTGCGGGAGTCGTTGTCTGAACGACAAGGCGGAAGGGGGGAACGGGGAGGGTGATATAAAAGGCGATGGCTAGGACTATTCTGCAACGAGGTTTTCTGTCGGACGATTTAAGGGGGAGGGTCAGGTAAAACGGGATGTGGAATGGAAAAGTTAACAGTAGCGCTCAGATACGTGTAAATTCGGGAATTATAGGGTCAGATCAAATGAGAGGGAAAGGGGAGCTAAGCCAACGGCGCGTCAGAACCTGGTAACGAAGGACGCCAGGGAACGCGGTGGCGGTGACGTGGCTGCCGCAAAGGTCCCGCTCAAGGAAAGATTCGATGAGCCCAACACCTGAAACTAACAAACTAGGCAGCCCTGGACACGCGAAAACGAGAAGAGGTAAAAACCTTGCTGCCCTATCAACAAATTACCGAGGGGTGAACAGAGACGAGGGGCAAGAACTTGGTTCGGCCGAGGTGAAGCACTGACGTAACGGTCCGCAAGAAATGGAGGGGGGAGTACTGGCGAAAGAAAACATCAAATGACATTCAGACGGAGGTGAAACGGCGAGCAAAGACTACCTACATCCCTCAATAGACAACTAAGTCCCGTACGGGAGAATCAAAAGTTTCCAAAGCTACAAAAAAGGAAGGGCCGTCAAGCGCCATAAATATAAAAAAAAAAAAAGGGAAGGGAAAGAGGAGAGATCGAGTTCAAAAAGGCAGCTCACAAACGCCTCCGCGTGGAGATGCAGGGCCGAATGAAACTCAGGCCGGATGGAAAGGTTTGTCGTACACATGGAAAGAAAAACTTTGCGGAGGGCGCTCGAAGGAAAAAAATACCGGAATGTGATGCCGGCCAGCGCACATTAAAAACAGGCAGACCATGGGGGGGACGAAAAAAGAAAGAGCTTAAAAACAAACCCGGTAACCCGGAAGATCTCCACTTGCCTCGCTGGCAAGCCCGGGAAATGGTTCTCGGCCAAAAGGACACGGAGGGAGGCATCTACGCCGAGCTTTCCGCCCACTCGAAAGGAAGTTTGTCAGGCAAAAATAACGTTGACAGGGGTCAGGGGGATGTCCTAACAAAATGAAGGTAACCGTGTGGAGGGGGGAAAAAAACTAACAAACACACAATCCAAAAGTGCACATCGCCTTTTCTAGGTCCTGCACGCAAAATCCGACAAAAAAAAAAAAAGTCTAAAAGAAACGATGCCACTTTAAAATCCTCAGGCGCGGGTGACGTTAAACTACTCTGGTCGGGGATAACACACGGCCCCAAAGGGGCCCCCCACCCGCACACCCAGAAAAGAAAATGCCAAAAACTAAAACAAGAACCCAAAATAACCAGGACCCGCCTTACAGGCAACACGCGGGAAAAAAGAAGAAAGGACAAAGGACAAGAAATCAAGGAAGAAGTACAAAAACTCGATCTTCTACTCACAAACGCCCAAAGGTTACAAGTCGGGAAAACAATTGAAGAAAGGAAAAATGCCCACAAACCCTGTGCTAAAAAGGGACGGGACTGGGCCAAAAAGCGCTGGACTGGGCTCTAATCGGGCGAAAGGAGGGGGCATTCTGAAAAAAAAGAGAATAGCATCAAAGACAAGCAAATCAGAGGAACTAATCGTAGAAGCCTCACAAAAACCGCGGTCCATTAAAACCCTTTGCTGGACGCACAGCTGAAAGGCCGCGATTGTAAGGAAGGTCTAGCTATCCTCGGCCCAACGCGAGGGAAACGCGAAAGATCCTCAACAGGGGGAAGGAGATACGGCACCTGAAGCCACCGGCGGAGGTAAGTTGCAATCGTCATAACCATGGATGCCGGGAAATAGCCGGCAGAGGTCATCAAACGACGGACAAATGACGAAGCGAGCCCGCATAATTCAAGGGACGAAAGAGAGGACGCCCAAACATGATGCTAAAAGATCAAGCCGCCCATAAGCGATCAACGGAGCTGAAAAAAAGAAAAGCGTAGTGCGGCAGCCGGACTCGTTACCTGCAACGACTACTTCTCAGGAAGCTAGCCGGCAAACACAACGCCAACAAAAACCCGACCTTGATCAAGCCTCATGCGCTGCCAACAGATGAATTATCAGAGTTGTCGGGGGATCTTATCGGGCTGATCACGGTCAGGGCAAATCTAAACATTACGGGTACAATGGACACTTGGGTCTATATCAGAAGAGAATCGGATAATGAACAGGGCAAAGGGGCGTAACACCTTGCTACAAATGAGTCAAGAACATCACACTCATGGTCCACGTGTAGAAAAGGGGGGGGGAACTCAAAAGTTTAAAGCGGGTATTGATGAACAACCAAGAGGGTAGTCAGAAGGATTTTTCAGAAAAAAGACGGGTGAAGAGATCCTCTCCTTCCTTCCTCACAAAAGAGGGGGGGGGAGCCATGAAGATGACTAGTACCAGGGGGAAGCTAGGGGGGTTTTCCCTAACAGTATTGGAAGTTGTATTGATGGGCAACAAAGGGTTAAACATTTTCACCGAAAGAAAGGGGAGAAGGCATGCCTGAGAAAGTTAAAACCCACTGATCAAAACATGACATATGGCCAGAGGTTTGCTCCAAAAAATGCAGAGGGGGGGGAAAACGAGTGGAAGGTGGGTAAGAAAAAAGATTTCTGCTGTAATGTAGGTAAAAATGGTGGTGAAAAAATGGGGGGAAATTCATGGAAGAATTAAAGAGAGCCCACGGCTAGTAGGCAAATGGGTAAAGAAGACTCCTTGTACAGTGAAAATGTATGACAGTGAGTAACAGGATTGGATGGTCAGAAGTTGTGGGATAGGGGGGGACAGGCTAAGGGAGGGATGACAAATTTAGGTATGGGAATGTAAAACATACACTGGTGATGTAAGAGCCATTGCGTGTAAAAAACATGTAAATACCGTGGGAATGGGGGGGGGAAACACAGGAAACAAAGATGAACAGGCAAAAACCTAGAATATCGAGGGAGGAAAGTAAAACGAGTGGATGAAAGGAAAACGACCCACCCGTGGGTAAAAGGGAAGGGGGCCAAAAGGAAGGACACTAGGTATAAATGGGGATATACACGTGAGACCAGGATAAATATATAAATGGGTACACAGGCGCGAACCAGAAAACAGGGGTTGACCGTGGGGGCAACAAAAAGAAAAAAATCGGACCTCAGTGGAGGACAAAACGCGAATCAAATGATGTCAAGCTCACAAGGTCAGGGGCGGATTTAATTGGGGAGTGATTCGATCAAGGAAAGAACGTAGGGGGGGCTGGGGGGGAGCGAGATTGAAGGAGCAAAATATGGGTGGCAAAGGATCGAAACTGGGTTGGGGGGTCCAGGACATTCAGCTATTATGTGGAAGATAAGGGACATTTGGTTAAAATGAAAAGGGGGGGACGCAAAAGCGTACACAAGACGAGTGCATTCATTGAGACTTGATGGTAAAAAGTCGGTGAGAACCTTGGAGGAGAAGGGGTGCTCGAGGGGTTGACAAAAAAATAAAGAAAAGAAGAAAGTGTACTTTAATGGGGGTAAGGCCCCTGGACTCACACACATTGGGACAGCACAGGTAAGGCGCTACAGGAAAAAAAGGTTCTGAAAAACCACAATTGCTGGCAGAAGAAATGAAATGACACCAATTCACGGCAGAGAAAAGCATCTAAAAAAAAAAACGGGCGGAAGGGTATTGGTTGTGATGGCAATGGGGAGGGGGAGGGTCCGGTGCCAGCAAGGGGGTAAGAGCCTGGTGCTGGTCCGGGTGGGGCAGTCCAGGCGGCATGTTGGAAACTGAGAAGGAATGTTCTTTAAATTGGTCTACCCAAGAGCCACCAATGAGAAAAAACACAGAAAAAAAAAGGGGGGGAAAAAAAAAGAGACACTCATAAGATAATGTCCGCGTGAGGAGTCCCCGTAGCCAGATCAAATACCATGGACATAGGAAAGAGACTGAGGGGACACCCCAAAATAGTTGGGAGTCACGAAGACAACAACATATTTGGTGAAAACCAAACTCTTAAAAAACCGCCCCCAAGGCCGGATAAACACGGCACAACCCAAAATCTCAATAAGAAGAAGCACTTGCGGAGCCTGCAACACTCGCCGTTGTTAGGGGATTGTGAAGAAACGGGGCCCATAACGGTGCGGGGAAATTTGCTGGGTTGCCCAAACGTCCATAAGTGAGGGACAAAGATGACCCGTGGAACATGGGAACCAGCGGCTCTGGGAGAACTTATGATAGAACCTGGAAATACAGTACTATCCTGCAGGCCCAGTCCACTACCCATCGGTGGGTCAGGAGGGCAGAAAAATGAATGTAGAAACGGAGGGAGAGAAAGAATAGGCTGCATGGCGCGTGAATTGGTGGCCTATTGGCCAAGTGCCCAAAGGTATTTCAACAAATGGTTGGGAAAAAATGGATACATTACATAGAACCCAGTGGGGGAGGGGGATTAGACCAATTGAAAGAAAGATTTAAAAAAGAATAGCTAACTAAAAAAAAAAAAAAAAAAAAAAAAAAAAAAAAAAAAGAAAAAAAAAAAAAAAAAAAAAACAACTGAGGGGGAGGTTTGAATCATATGGAAGAAATAAAGTAAAAAAGGTCAAAGAGTGATGCAATTTCTATACAAAGGATAAGGAAAACACTTAACTTATTGGGGAGAAAAAAACAAGAAAAATTAGAAAATTAAATCTTGGGAGTTCCAAATAAAAGGGGGTAGGAGAAACTGGGAAGTGGAAGACAGAGGAAATAGTAACATCCACCAGGGTGGGCCATGACACAGATGCACCAGTGAACAGGAAATACTGTGAAAGTGTCAGAAGAAAAGAAAAGCACTGGGGATACAACATACAATGCCCAATATGGGGGGGGCAAAAAACTACAACCAAGACGGCACCAAAAGTAGACTCAGAGCAAACCCAACCACAAGGAGTCAGGAGATAAAAGTGTGGCAAAGGGAATAACAAAAGAGCTCGTTGCTGACTAGAAGAAGTAAGGAGTTCGTACGAAAAAAAGGCTAGGTGAAAAGGTAGGGGGGAGGCCTCACTATGACATTCATGCCATGGTACTCAGCATGTCGAAACTCCAGATACGACAAAAGAGGGGACCATGTCCTACCATTTCCCTATACAAGAGGGGGAAGGAAGAGTGATAGAAAAAAGAATGAAAAACTAGCGCACGCTACGGGCGCTGCGGCGGTGTAACGGGCGGATGGGAGGAAAACGGCTAGGAAAGAAAAAGGCTAGAGTGCAGGTAGACCAGGGGCAACGGAGAGACAGGGAAGTCGCGGATCGGGCCGGGCGCGGCGCGCAGTAACTGGAAGCGACAGGTCCTCGACCAAGGGGGGCAAAATTAAAAACCGTTTGCGAAGGAGAGGGACATACAAGGAAGGGACTGCGCTATCTTATGGCCAGCATCTAGCGGCGAGGAACGGCATCATTGGTTCGAAATTGCAAGCGCCGGGGGGGGGGAGTGGTGGGAAAGAATGCGGGGCTAGTGAGCAAGGGACCCATTCTGAGGATGCTAGTCGGCATCAATCAAGTCAGGAAGCGGCAAGAAGGGGTGTTTCACGAAACTACGATGGGTTCTCACTGGCAGAAGGGGTAGAGGCGGGGAAGCCCAAGGCCCGAAGACTTGAGGTGGCTGAGATGAGAGGAGTCGACACGGGCAAACAGCGTCTGACCGAGGCTCCTTATCCAGAACAGCCGACAAGAAATACCTAAGGGTGTAAATGACGGGAGTTGCTACAGGGGGGACCAAAAAGAGGGGGAAAAAGTTCGTTATCGGGGAGGCGCACCGAGGCGGCCGGGGTAAGCGAAGATGCGGGGAAGGAAACTTCAGACGCGGAAAAGGGGAAGCGGAAAGTGTTGGGAGGGTCCGGGTAAGCGGCAGGGTGTAGGGTGGAGGCTGGTTCATCGGGGAAGACACGTGTCAGGTGCCAGAGTACTGGTCATATGCAAGAAAAAGACATAACTAACAAAAAAAAACGGAAAATCCTTTGCGTAAACGAGAGGGAACCGGGAGTGCGCGGGAGGGGAGGGCTTGTCGGGGGATAAAAAACGCAACGTAAAAAAGCAGGGATTCATAAATGCCCACAATGAAAAACCCGAGCAAAGTAAGCAGCAAAGTACAAAGCGAAGACGAACTCAGAAAGCGAGTTCTGAGCGCATCAAAATGGAAGAGCAAGAGGAAGTGACCCTGAGTGGGAAGACCAATGGGCGGAACAGGCTCAAAACCGGACCAAACGTGAAAAGGGTCTGAGAGGGCAGCCAAACAAACCCCACCCCCCCCCCACCCCAACGCAAACCACATCCCCTGTACAGGGCGCAAATGTGGCCTCAGGCGAGCAGACTCTCAGCTTAACAAGTAATACTGAGGCGGACCGAAACGGCAACAGGTGCAAAAGTTATGAAAGGGAGAGAGGCATTCACATGGGGGCAGGGTGACTTCAGAACTTGCGATCTCAACAACACAGAGGCGTAATGATCGCAGTTTAGGGAGAACAACCGAACGAAAAGGAAAAAGGACGCGAGCGCAGCGAGAAGAAAAAAAGGTCTACACGCCATGAAGGGGGGGAGTTGTCGGAACCGGGAAGCTGTTGCTCCGCCGAGAACAAACCAATAAAATGCAGGATCAAACTGCCGCTAACCCAGCAGAAAAGAGTGAACCTACCGGAAAGATACGGGAAGGGAAAAACTGGGTCGTTCAATCGCCAAGGTTCCGCGCAAACAAAGCGGTCCATGGTGGGAATTCGTGCCCAACTTCAATGGGCTACACCGATATGAGATTTTGTTAACAGGGCGAACTGCGTTCTCGGGAACGGCCTAGGACAGCTTCATTGATCAGTGACGTGGGAGGAACAGAAGCCTCCAGAAAGAACGAAGGGGGGGCCTCTGCGAAGGATCCGGCGCGGCGCAGATGGAAACTGCACAAGAAAACCGATGTAAAGTATCGGTTCGCTACCAAATCAGGGAAGAAAAGCAAGCACCTCCCCCCGAACCGACCAGACCCGAATCAAGCCTAAAACGGGAGAGAAGATGAACCGGCAAAGAAAAGAGTCGACCGTTACCGACAAAGGCACGCCGAGGGAACGGGAACGACGCCAGGAAAGTTGACAACGGGACAAGGGGCCGGGACTAACAGGCCCCATAACCCGTGCAAGACGTCAACGGAACAAGCAATACTTACTCAGTGCCGCCGAGGAAGGAGCCGGAGGACGACAAACCTAGATAGAACAAGCACTGCCGCAACAACACAATGACCGGACGAACAGAATACCTTCAGGGACCGGGACATGCACAGGGAGGGAGGGAACCTGCCCCTAGGAGGAGCTACCACTGGGCCGACGGAAACCAAAACGAGAAGAAAATCCGGAGCTCAACCAGGAGAGAACTTAAAAGAAAAGGAAGCAGTTCTTCTTCACAATGATTGACCTCAACGCTAGAAGAACGGGATGACGGACATAGAAACTAGCGAATGGCCTTAGAGGACGCCAAAGATCAATTTCCGGAAAAGAGGAAAAAAAAGGGGACTTTAAAAGAAGCACAGCAAAATTCACCCAACCCAAACGCTAAGCCCCAACCGATCGCTAAAGCAACTGGGAGGAAAAGGAATATAGGGATACAACTAGGCATTTATGAAACAGTCACTAGACAAACTCCAAAAAAAGCACGTCACCGAATCCTGCGCGGCTCCAAGTGACTTTTTCATTGGGTTCGATAAGATAGCAGATAAAAAAAAGGGAAGATCCAAAATACGATTGGTACTATGGACACTTTATTATCAGAAAAAAGGGGAAAAGGGGAACAAATTTGGTAGCAGAGAAGACATGAGGGTAACATGGCATGAGTATAGTAAGGTCATGCCCAACAAATCAAGGACAAAAACAGGGGAGTACACCTTGGTAGACAGTCCGGCAAGTATAAAAGACTTGTAGTGGAAGAGAAAGACCAAATCGAAAGAAGATCAAACCTTTACCGGAGTCCTAGGCTGACCAAGACAAGGCCGGACAAAAAATAGGCAAGAAATGCAATAGGCGAAGGAGGTCGGATATGAGGGAAGAGGCACACAACACAAACTGACAAAACAGAAGAGGGAGAACGAATACTAATGAGCTAGAGTTGGTTAGGATAGTACAAGGCTCGAGGGCAATGTGGCATCGGGAGGGTCACACGAACCCGACAAGTACGGGAAACATGTTGGTTGCACCTGGAGCTAGGTAGAAGAGGGCCGGATAATTTGGGAGCTTCGGGGGATGGGGGGGGACCAGAACAGGTAGCGTTGTGGGAGGGTTGGTATACAACAAGGGGAGGTGATCGACCCACCATGCATCAAACATTTGATAGAATGGCAAATGCGCACTGTTTCAATCCCACTGGAGGGACATATGCCAGTTATACTAAAAAAGTTTAAAGGGGGGTGCAAAATGTGTATGGGAAGAAAGAGGGCTCATGGTATTGGTGGAGTATTGTGGGGGGCGACATGGGGAAAGTTCCATCATTCGCTAGAACAAATGGAACAGTATGACAAGGGAAAGAAGAACGGAATGTGAGGGGGAGGACAGAGGAGAAAGCTTAACAGGGAGAAGCAGAGGCGCCGTCATTTTGAAGACGGGCTCTGAAATTCGTGGGGGTGATGAGTAGCCAAGGTATAGACGATAAATCCCAGAGGGGAGGGGGTGTATGCGGCAATCCCAGGCATTGGCAAAATTCGCGAAGGAAGGATGAGGAGCATACTTTGGAAAAAACATAACACCAACACACGATCAACTAAGGGGACTAATTTTGGAGGGATAAGGCTTACCTCTCTGCAAAGGGGGTACAAGTAGGACCAATACCAAGGAGGGGGTATTGTTGGGGTGATGGGAACAACCTGCCAGTAGAAGACGGGGAGAAGTAGGTACACCTAACTAACGATCCAACACAAAGGGTAGACCTCCCGGACCCCCCGAAAAACCTCGGCAAAAGGCCATCGGGCAGAAAAAGACATACTTCATAAAAAAAATCTTTGTATGGGGGGAGAGAACCCATGCGACACAAAATCTGCACAGCACCCGCTGCTACAGTACGGGCAACAACAATGGAAAATCCCAAAATGGCATTGGTCTAAAGAGAACAAATCTAGGGAAGGGAAAAAGGAACACTTGGCGGGGGTCGGACTCTGCTAGTCGGTGGGTCAGAGGGGGGAGGGGAAACTGAGAATAGGTATGCAAACATCTCCAGGGCGCATGTCATCCGAGAAAAAAAACGGGGGGGAACTCAGTCATCGAAGGAGGGGGGAGAGACTATGTTACACAGGGAAGGAAGAAGAGAAGGGGTACAAATAAAGAGGCAAATGAGAATGAAAAAGTCAAAACCGATTGTGCAACGTTTAGTCAGCAGGGGGCTCTCGAAGAAAAAGAAGAAAGAAAAGATTTGAAAATGGGGAAGAAACTGGGGGAACCAACAAAATACGCCGAAGAGACTGACATGCAGCACAAAAAGGAAGCAACCGCAATACACCTAAAAGGAAAAGAAATATATAAACATAAAAGAGAGATAAATATAAAAACCACGGAGGAGGCGAGCGGTATAGTGATAAAGTTTGAAGGGGGGGGTAAGTGGGGGGGTGGATGTGGGCACCCCCAGAAGGGGGGGGGTGCGGCAATTGGGGGGGGGGGAGAGAGAGGTGATGTACCTGGCGGCGGGGGTGGAAGGAACAATAAAGCCTTGTTATTAAATTGAGGGGGGCGTACGGTAAGTAATACCGCAACAAAGCCAAATACAACACAAAAACGGTTGGGTAAAGGGCGTTTGTGAAGGGGAAGTAGAAAGGCAGAGAAAGGAGAGAGGTGTAAAGGGGAGGAGGACAGAAAAGGAGCGAGAAACAAGAGAGATAAGAGAAGACAGAGGGACCATTGGCTTCTCTGAGGAGAATATGGGGGGTGAGAAAAAAGAGATCAGCAAAAAGGAACCCGACGACAAATCATACAGTACGATAACCCATCATAATATCTCAATCAACAATCGAAAAACGTGGTTGGGGGAGGGGAGGGGGGGGGGTACGGTGGTGGACCAGAAACACGGGGCTGGGTAAGATGGTGGAAACCGGTTCAAAAACATACATAGCGGGAAATACCCGTGGAACGTCCGTAGTCAATCTGGGAGAAGGGAGAAGGGTGGGAAAAAAGGGGAAAAGAAAGTCTCAGAAAAAGTAACCAAAAACCAGGGGTCGGGGGTTCTCCCCAGAACGGGGAAAAAAGTAGTTTACAGGAAGAGGCCAGCTGCCATGGGCAAGGCGCGGGGGGGTGGGGTGGGGGCCATGTCTCAATATGTCACTCATTGGTAAGCAATGATATTACCAACCAGTGGGGGAAGGGTATATATGGGGCACAGAACTAAAAGGAGAACACCACAGAATGTAGGAATCCAGAAAAATGCGAAAAAAGTTTCATAAATGGGACCAATATTTCAACAACTTAACTGTACAAGTTCATAGTATGTAACTTGATAAGTACAGCAAGGGGTCTAGCATAAATGCAAAGGAAAAGGGAAAAGAAGTTTGGGGACACACCAAAAGAGCAAAAGAAATCGAAGTCAGGGGGGGACCCAGGTGGCACAACTGGAAGAATGGGGAAGAAAAAAAAAAAAACCTAGAAGATGGCCAGGAAGGGAGGGGGCTAACAGGGACAAGGGCAAACGAGAAAAGGAGAGGAGAGGTGAAAAGGAAGAACAGGCGTGTGATAATACAATGGGGAAGAAGTGAAGAACTGTCCACCAAGGTAGTCAGACAAAAGGCGAACACAATAAACATGAGGAGGAGAGGATTTATAGTAGGTGTTCACCTGGTTTAGGAAATCAGAGAAGAAAAGAGGGGTTGGAAGAGAAAGGAGGGATAACTACAGTACAAGGGTATTTGACCAGGAGGATGAGAAAAGACCATGAAGAGGGGTTGGTCCTCAAGGCGGCATGGAACCATGAGGGGGATTTGGTCCGGTAGAAAGAAGAGGAATAACGAGTGTATATGAGACAAAAGGAAGAAGTCCTAGCATAGCAGCGGGGAAAGAGGCTTGAGCACAAGGAGGCGGGGGGTAGCCCCGGCGGTCTTCAGGACAGAAGGGAATATTGAGGCAGGGAGCAACCAAGGCCTTCAGCGACGCAAGTGGGGTACGCGGCTTTCTGAACAGCGAGCATTGTCCTCTCCAGACAAGGGGGGAATACGCTTGAGACCTGGTGGAGACAAAGGGCCGCGCGGGGAATAGGTAACCTCGAGCTCCGCGAAGGCGGACAGAGTGAAGAAGAGAGCCGGGGGGGGGGGTGAGGGGGCCTTAGAGCTGAAGAGGAAGGGCAGATGCCATGAACTTATGGAGTGGGGGACTGCCGGGCAGACGACCGTAACCGAGTTTCAAAAAAAAACGAGGGGGAAAGAAGTAGGAGTCGGCCGGGGACGGAGGGGTCAGCATAATGGCGGGGGCAAAGCGTTCTCGGGAAAGACCTGCGGAAACGAGCGCCTGGTAGCCCGCCCAGCCGGACCAAACGCCACGAAAAAGGGGTTTGTGGGGCCGTTAAGCCTACAGGTTACCCGACGAGACTAGGGCGTCCGGGAGAGCAGCCAGGGGAGGGAAGGGAGGGCAGGGGAAAGGAGGGACGAGACGCGGGTAAAGAAGTGTCGTGTACAAGGATACGGCGGGGGTGCTGAGGGACGGTGGAAAGGAGAATATCGGGAAGCGGGAAAGCGTGGTCAGGAAAGGAATCGCCAGAGCGTGCAGACACGATAAAATCCTTGCGTGCGGCCCCTGGGGGACAAGATTGGAGTATGGTGGGCCGCAAAAAACCAAAGGATAAGGAATATGAAGATGGCCCGAAAGACACAGACACGTGGTTCACTCGAGAGAGGTGAGAGGATCGCCGAATGAAGCTGGACATCAAAAGACCAGAGTTGCGACGGGAGGGAAAGACCAAGGGGAGACAAAGGGCCTTAAAGGGAATGCATGCGCGACAAGGAGCATATTCACAACAAAGAGAGGGTGCCTCGGCGTAAAAGAAGCCGCATGACCAACTCGGACGTCACGGGAACGGGGGCAGCAGGTCGCAACTGATGTCAAAGGAAGATGCACAGAAAATGGAGAAGGTGACAAAAACGTAGATCTCTCCAAAAAGGAGGAGTGGAAGAGAGATCTCAAGAGTCACTGTAAAAGACCAGCCAACGAGAGGATAAGCAGGCGTGCGAGGCACCTGGAAATAGGGGAAAAAAGACCCTAGAAGAGGTGACATCGATAGAAATTGAGGTGCTTCATGACCGGGAACAAACGGCATGTCAGGGGGCACTTAAAGACACATAACAACTGGCGCGACCGTACCGCGGACAAAAGGATTCAAACAGGAAGGCAAAGGGCAAAAACGCTCTGCTGAGCCAGGCGGCGAGCCCAGACTAAGCTGACCTGACCTCGGCTCATGGGGAAAGGGCAGGGTGCAAAGGGGTCAAGGTGGGGGAAGGACACAGAAGATAGTGGACGGAAAGCGTGTTGACTTTAGGGGGGGGGGGGGGGGGGGGGTGGGGGACAGGGGGGCGGGGGGGAGCTGGGGGGCGGGGGGGTGGGGGCGGGGGGGGGCGGGAGGCAAGGGGGGGGGGGGGGGGGTGGGGGGGGAGGGGGGGGGGGGGGGGGGGGGGGGGGGGGGGGGGGGGGGGGGGGGGTGGGGGGTTTGTATTTTGTGTAGTGTGGTGTTGATGTGGGGTTGGGGGCGGGTGTTCACCCCCACCAGCAATCCGCGTTCCCTCCCGGAACGAGCGTGCCCATCCTTACGCCGCCGGGCCCTCTAATACTATTCGGCTGTCAGCCTCCAGGACATACCGATGGATAAAGAAGATTGTCTCTCGCACCTCAGGAGAATCCACCACGAACAAAAACAAGCCGTAAACAGGACAAACACCAAACCCACGACGGCAAAAAGTGCATCTGACCCGGTCCACCGACACCGAGGAGACGGGGGGGACAGACAAGGCAAAGTCCGCACGAACGGAACCGCCAGGGTACAGATCGGATAAAACAAATTAGGAAAAGAACACCAAGAAATTGGGAAAGTAGAGTGGGCAAGCCGGCAGAGACTACAGTGAAGTCAGACGCAAGTCGGGCGGGGAGAAAAGAAGCAGAACCAGAAGAGCCGCGACCGCCCCTGAGAGCCGAAAGGAAACTAAGGAGGGGAGGAACAGAGAAGCACCAACGGCCGATCAAATCAATGGGACAAATAGGACGACGACCGACACGGAATAGGAGGAAAGGAGCCTCACCAAGCTCTCCGGAAAACGAACAAAAAAAGCGCGTCACGGAAAGGAAACAGGATGGGCCTTCGAAACGAAATCGACCTGCCAATGTCGCGCCAGGCAAAAGGCAGCACGGCAGTACTAACCGGAAACGGCTAAGCCCAGGACATAGAAAACAAAAACACGAGACGCGAGGAAAAAAAAGATGTCAAGGCAAATTCTAATGCACCTAACCATAGGCACTAAAGAAGACCTCCCGGGGACGTACCACGAAAGCAGAACGAAGAGCCTCCTGCAGCAGCAGGGGATTTATTCAAGGTTTCGAGATGAGAGAAGCAGAGCGGTCAGCAAGAATGTAAAAGAAACGGTATTATGGAGAAAGTCAGGATAAGAAGGATGGGAAAAGAGGTTTCTGATACACAGAAATGAAGAGTGAGCAAGACCAGAAAAGGTCACCACATGGAAACTGAGACAACTGTAGTATAGAATAATTTAGCCTAGAAGACTAATAGGCTTAGCGGAAACTAACCGGAAAAGTTGGACGAGAAATCTCCGTCAGCAAGGACAAAAAGGCGAGACCGCTTGGGCACACTAGATAACTTGGAAACAGGAGGTTATAGGGTGGCCCAATCACATATGTAGGTGTGGGGATGAAAGGATCACATGGAGGAAACAGGCATCAGAGTGGAAGCAGAAAGCAAGGAGCCCTTCAAACAGGTGAAAAGGGAAGTGGAATGAGGGCGACTGTTCAAGGGTGGAATGTGTACCTTATGGGGAAGAAAAATTAATGGCGGGAATTTAGGAAAGGGGTGGGACTTTACAAAATAGGGACAGATGGGGGGATTTCAAAAAGGAGGCTAGAGGAAATGATGACCACCAGAAAAAGAAAGCTTGAAATTGTGCATTATGACCTTTGATACAAATATGGATAGGAAAAGCAAGAGAGGGGGGGGTATTGGAAAGCTACATTCTGGGGTTAGAAAGGGGGAGGAGCAAGGGTATATACAAGAACCAATTTCACCATTGAGAGACCAAGTCCAGCATAGGACTACATGGGGAATATGGCCAAACATAAACACGGCCGCAAAAGAGTCAATAGAACGGGAAAAGAAAAAAAATGATCCCCAAGTGGAGGGGGTAGGGAAACAAAGAGACAGGTATGGCACATGGGGGAGGAACAGTGATGCCAAGAACCCATAAGGGGGTAAGTAGCAAAACAGCAATGACCATACAAGTCAATTTGAACAGGGTGAGTCACCAAAATCTGAACAGCAATGTTAGGCACAAACGGGAGAGGATAAAAAAAACACTCGGAAGTGCTTCGAAAAAGAAAAATCCGGTCGAGGACATGAGAGGGGGGGGGATCGTGATCAGGATATGAGAAAAGGGAGGTGGTAGGGGGAAAAGGAAGGGGAAGTCAAAGAGTATTCCATAAACAAAAACGGTGGGCGATCAGTAGAAAAGGATTGGGGAAAAAGTGTGTTGAGGAGTATATCGGGAAAAAAAATGAAGAAAGTGAACAAGAGGAGAAAGAAATGGGGAAACCAGGGTGATGAAAGATACTTGAGTTTGAAGCGAATTGGGGAAGCATAGGGGGACAAAGAAAAAAAATAAAGAATTTACATGTGGGAAACAATGAAAAGAATTCACAACGCCTAAACACACATCGAGTCGACAATGAATGCAACCACATTGCATGAAACCTCACCTGCACAGGAAAAATTAGTATCAAATAAGGCGCAGAAAAAAAACAACGAGAGGAGAGGAAAATAGGTTGTATATGGGTGACTTATTGGGGGGTGGCATGGAATGGGACACACAAGGTGGCATATTGTACTATGGAAAGGTGCAGTCCATCAGTTGGGGAGGAAAACAAAATTATCTTTATTGGAGGTAAAATATTTCTTAAGACTAAAAAGAGACTCAGACATCTGGGAATATATCTCAGGCAAAGGGATGTGGGACTTAAGAGCGTCCCCTAGAAATAAAAAGGTAAGACTACATCAATAGAGAAGAGACACCCAGTGGTGTCTCGGAGAAGAATAAACAAGAGGGGAGACGCGAAGAAAGAAGCTCAACCGCCCCTAAAAGGAAGGAATCAGAAACGAAGCACCTCATCAAAAGACAGCGGAATTCAGGGGATAGCAGCCACCGAAAAAGTGTTGGGGGAGGTCGGTGGGGGGGGGGGGGTGGGACCGAAACCGGAGGGTTTGGTCATGTGGCCAACCGGGACAAAGAAATGGTGGCGGGAAAGGATGCACACGGGCAGAGAGAATCAGGGAGAATGGGAGAAGGTATGGGACCGTCCGAGAGAGAACCGACAAAACCACGACCAAAGGGTCGTGAGTGAAAAACATACATAAAGGGAACGAGCCACAGATATAAAGGCTGCATGTGCTGAAGAGGGGACTATTTTTGGTGGAAATAGGGCCCAGTGGTTAAAATATAACAGGAAACAACATGGATACATAACAGAAACCATGGTCGTAGTGATCAAAATGGAACGAAAACTTTCAGCGAAAACGGACCGAAAATAAACCAAAATCGATGTCATAATAAAAGTTGGTGAAGAAGGACAATAATACACGTTCAAGAGAAGTTCACAAAAAAACATTGGCCAGTACATCTGGGTAATCTGCAGAAAGGCGGAAAGGGAAAACGGCAGGGGGGGTAAGGGGGACACACAAAACTCAAAATAAATTATAAAAATAAATGATGGGCTCAAAGTGGTCACAAATAGGTGAAAGAAATAAGCCTATTCATGTGTTCATATGGGGAGGAAGGAAAAAGGGAGACAGTAAGGAGGATATGCGAAATGAAAAAAAAAAAAAAAAAAAAAGAAAAAAAAAAAAAAAAAAAAAAAAAAAAAAACAAAAAAAAAAAAAAAAAAAAAAAAAAAAAAAAAAAAAAAAAAAAAAAAAAAAAAAAAAAAAAAAAAAAGAAAAAAAAAAAAAAAAAAAAAAAAAAAAAAAAAAAAAAAAAAAAAAAAAAAAAGAAAAAAAAAAAAAAAAAAAAGAAAACAAAAAAAAAAAAAAAAAAAAAAAAAAAAAAAAAAAAAGAAAAAAAAAAAAAAAAGAAAAAAAAGAAAAAAAAAGGAGGAAAAAGAAAAAAGAAAGAAAAAAAAAAAAAAAAAGAAACACCAAAAAAAAAAAAGAAAAACATGGAGAAAAGAAAAGACAAAGAAATACGGGGTTAACGAACAAAGAAACTGAGCTAAGGTACTAGTTAAGAGTCAATCGCTCCACAAATACTCATGAAAGGAAGGAGAGAGGAAGGGGGAAAAGGGGGGGGGGTGGAATGGAATCCTAAGAGAACGAGATTGGGGGAAGTATCTAGACATTAGAAATAGAGAGAAAAAGGTCTATGTAAAAGGAAAATGAGGCTGAGGCTGAAGCATAGGGACATCATGCCAGGGACTCCTCAATGAGTAATCCAGGGAGACCGGTTGTCCCTTTAGAAAGATAAAGGGGTAAAATTCATCGAAAAGGTGAAAAAGGAACGAGGAAAAGATCGACGGAAATAAACCGAGCGGCAGAGACAGGCGGAACGGAGGTGTGGGTGCGGTGGGAGGAAAAGACTAGCTACGAGCCTCATTAGGTTCAGGGAAACCCGGGACAAATTAAGCGGGCGATAGCGCGAGCAGATGCCTCGGGCGCGTGAGGAAAGAGAGTAGGGCCCTAACGGGGGGGAGTGCCGGGGGGGTAGTCGAAGCGAGGCCGACATGGGCCTGAGGGGAAGAGGACGCAGCGAGGGGGGCGGAGCGGCCAAAGGGGGGGAGATGGAAAGGGAACGCCGGGGGCGTGTAGGGGCCGGGAAAGAGAAGGGAGGGAAAGCAAGGACCCTTATGAGGGGGTCAAAAAACAGACAACGGCGTGAAAGACGGCCGAAGGGGCGAGGCGTACCAGACGAGAGTGCAACGTACTAGGCAAGTAGAGACGGTGCAGCAGACGGGATCCTAAAAAATGGAAAGGGGGGCGATGTGGAGCGAGGACCCGACCAGAAGAGTCAAAAAGGACGCCTTAAAAAAAAAAAGCAAGATAGGGGCGGGACAGGACGTATTTGACTAATGGCTTGCCCGACGAGGGGAAACTAGAGAGAACGACGAGTCGGGTACGAGGAGAATAAGCAAGGCGGAAGAAAGCGCATTGGCCTGACAGAATTCGGGAAAGGGTACGGCGGGGGAGGGGGGGGAGGGGGGGGAGGTGGTGGGCAAAAAAAGGAGAAGACGTGTAATCGGGCCAGTTACTGACGTACGGATCTGAAGTGGCAAAGAGCGCGCAGGGGGACGCGCGAAGGACAAAATCCTTCGTGCAGCCCAACGCGCGGACGTGCGATAAGGTTCGCACCCGGAAGTCGGGAAAAGAGATCTCTGGATGGGGGCACGTCACCGAGACTACCCAAGCAACGTCAGGCCGCCCTGCCAGGAGAGCGGACCTCGGGAAATCGGGAGGAGCAAAAACTTGTGACGAAAATCCAAGGGAGGCGGGCCTCGAGGGAGGTGGCAAGAAAAAAAAAATAGGGTAGGGAAAAAGCGGGGAAAAGGCGGCCCGGGTCGGTGCAGGGCGGAAGACGGGAACGGGCCGGGACGAGAAAACACTCTGGGACATCACAAAGCCGCAAGAACCGAAGGAAAGAGGAACGCGTCCGGGGCACGGGAGAACCGGATTTCCCGCACTCGGGCACCGGAGACGCAAAGGGGACGGAGGGAGAAAGAAAAAAGTGATAACGAACACGGGGGAAGGAAAGAGAGGAAGCTAAGCCTGGGCTCCAATAGGAAAAACGTCGAAGGTATCAGTGGGGCGCACAAAAGTGCAAGGGAAGGGGAAAATGGGGCTCACAGGGGATAAAGTGCCGGAAGTGGCTTGCACCAGAGAAAAAGAACAAGGAGGGGGGGCCTGCACACCGCACGCCTTGAAGGAGTACCGGCAAGCCTTCACCAGGTACCACCTTGGTCAATCTTAGAAAAGGTCAAATAGTGCCAAAATGCGCGGAAGGGTGGAAAGAGGGGACAGACAGGAAGGCATAGATCGAAGGGGCAGACGAATGCGAAAACGCGAAGCAACAGGGGGTAAATTTTTGGAAGGCCATAAGAAAGCGCTGCATCTGAGTTACGGGAAAACAAAACCCAGCTAAAAAAGCAAAAGCATCGCAGTGAAGTGCAGAAAAAGCAGTGAAGAAGGATCCTTACAGCGGGACGGGAGGAAAAAATAGAAGATGCCTACTCTCAGCATCCTGACCATAAATACCGGAAGGGGGGGGAAAGTCGTACTGAGGGTGAGAGTAAAAAAAGAAAAAACTACCCAGCCACCATCTACACACCCACCCAAAGCCGTACCTACCTCACACAACATCACGCCAAAAAAAAACAGAGAAAGGGGGAACTCTGACCCAACATAACTATGATATAGAGAGTGACACGACCCTACGCCCCCACTGCGGCAAACAAACGTCCTCCAGTTACGAGGTGAAACAGTAGGGAACTACGTAATCAGGAAAAAAAGAAAAAGTGTACTAAACCGGGGGAAGAAGAAAATAATACATACTATGGTAGGCGGACCAGGCGGGCCAAGTCAAGGGGAAAAGACACCGCGGACCGAAACAGCCGGAAAGGCCTCACGAAGTACAAACCTGCTGAAAAAAACTCAGAAAAGAAACGAAAAGGACCACTCACGAAATGAGACCATCGCACAACACTCCAAAGCATAGGGGAATCCGGGCAAGATCCTCACCGGCAAAGTAAAGCACCACCGGGACGAACCAAGTTCAAAATCGCAGAAGGGAACCCTCGAAGAGCAGTACTCTTCACACGAAGGCCATTTCCGAGTATAATAGAAAGGGCCGACTGCGGACAACCAAACGTTGGCGCCACGACAAGGGCTAAGATGAGGAAAAGGAGACAGGGTAGAAAGCCCACCGGAATCGCGAAGGGGAAAGCGTAAAAAAGAATGCCCGAAGACCTAGGCACTGAGAGCAAAGCTAAACAAACCCAAACCGCCCGTGAAAAATCACAACGGACGAAGATGAAAGGAGAAGTGGGGTGCGGGAGGATCTTATCTATCACGGCTATCAAGATAAAGAACCACGTGACTGTACACATGGCAATTATAAGCAGACAGGAGGGGGAGTAGCATGGCAGTGCAAAAGAACAGGAGGGAGTAAATCATGATGGCAGGGATCAGCCAAAAAGAAGGACATGATGTAGACTACATGTCCTGTATAAAGACTTAAGTGGAAGGGAAGAAAAACATCGAGCTCTTGGGGGAAAAAGAAAGTGGAAAAAAAGGACATATCACCTTCCTCACTGAGCTATTATTGGGAGGCAACGCGTGCAAGACTAGTATACCTGGGGTGAAGCTTCAGTTGTTGTGTTGTGAAAGAAGGGACATATGTAAATTGGGCGAAAATAACTGGCAAAAAGTGGGGGAAGGCATGGATTGCATAATAGCAACCTCCCACTGCAAGAATGAATAGGTATGAGCCAAAACATGCTGAGGGTGCAAATGGGAAAAAGTTATGGGCAAAAGTGCATAGATAGGAGTGGAGTCTTTGGGGGGTACAAATAGGCACTCTGCATAATCTAGCTAGATCCCCTGAGGAGTATGGAATACTTGGGAAAAGTTAGTGGGTAATATTCGTATTGGGGTAAAATTTGGAAGGTGTGAGCCCCATTCTGGGGGGTTGAAAGGAGAAAAAAAAGTATGAGTGGAGAGAAAAGAATCCACGGGGAGGGGTAAGTTAAAATTGAGGAAAAAGTCAGCATTGGAGAATTGGGTATTGGTGCAACCTACACACAAATGAGGAGAACATCCTATTCAGGAGAAATCATGGTAACTACGCCAAGCGTAAGGAAAAACACACAAGTGGGAAAAACCAGAAAGGTGGGGCCCATGTGACGTATACAGCCAGTGACACGTAGCCGAGGACAAAAGAAATGGGGGAAATGGCTATGAACCAAAATCAAGGTAAGGAAAATGTTAGTGGGCACAATCACAACAAAGCTGCAGTGTTGAGGGGAACAAAAAAAAAAGAGGGGTGCAGCTTACACGACAAGGAAGGGTGGGGAAGAGAATCTTAGTAGGGTGTAATCGAAAACTGTAGGCGGTAGAAGATCAAGAATAAAGAGAAAAAAAAAGTTCCTAAAGCGACAACGGGGCGGGTACAGCAGATTATTACGTTTGCGAGTGGGGGGAAAATAACGGGGAAGGCACGCATAACGCGTACAAAAGATATAATTGAACATTAGAATGGTCAAAAAAATTGTGCGAAAACACGTGGGAAGGGAAAGGGGGGCTAGTACGATAGAAGAGGTAATACGACTGGCAGAAAATGGACTGGGCAACACACAATGCCAAAAAACATACGAGCGAAAGAGGAAAAGAACAAAAAAAAGACAGCCTGGAAAGATAATGCAACCCCCTTTCAAGAAAAAGAGAGGACCGAGGGCTAAAACAGGAGGAGGGAAAGAGAGTAGGGGCAGTTGAGGTTTGGTAATGGGTGGGGGGATCTGAGTCCGGAGGAAAATCCTGGGGTGCAGTGTTGTGGTTCAGAGACGTATCGGGACTGGCAGCGTGTGGGCATAAAAGGGTTAAAACAAACATAAATTAATTCTTTATTGTTATTTTTATACCCCGAAGAAAAACAGACGAGAGAAGACAATCGTGGGAATCATCGTCAAGAGATTAGGGTAGTGGGGGTGCATGGACAGTCAAACGAAAAAACAACAATGTAAAAATAGTAGAGAACATCAGAGACTGGAGGGAAAAACCCATTGTGGGGAGCAGTATACTAAAAATATGGGGTGAACCGCCTGACGCCAGCCAACCGCACCAAGTGACCTAGCAAGAACGAAACGCAGGAAAAAGGAAAAAAAGATACCAGGATTCGTACTCGCCCGCCCGTGGTGGTTAGGTGACGAAGGCGGGTGGCCCTAACAAGTGGCTGGGGGATTGTGGTCCATCAACGAAAAAACAGACTTGTCTGGTCATGACACGGGGGAAAAAGGCCGATAGTAAAGAAGGGCAGACGGGCAGATGGGATGGAGAGACATGGGAAATACACCGAAGGGGCGGCCCAGAACCAAAGTCGTGGAATGTAAAAATCCATCAAAAAAGGGGAGGAAATCGATGGACGGAATCAGGAAGGCAACGGGGCTAGGGGTGCCATGGAAAAAGGATTTGAAAAGAATTGTAAAAGTGTACCTTACAACAACCACTGACGTGTAACCATTGGCAAGGAAGAAAGGGCAGAACAACCCCAAATGGACCTGAAAAATAAACAATATATTGTCGCATAAAGTGAATAGTAACAAGGTCTAATGTACACCTTTCAGGGGGGGTATTAACAGCAATAAGGGTAACACAGCATGTGGGGGGAAGCAGAATGCGGGAAGGGAACAAATTAAAAAGAGGGGGGGTAAAAAAGACGCAAAATAATGAGCAGAGGACTACAAATAATGGTAAAAGAAGATGGCAATGGAAGCATGATCCTATGAAATTGGTGAAAAGGAAGGGAGGAGAAAATGATGCAAGTGACACCGAGGAGGCTGATGCTGGCGAATGATAACTGCGGTTGCCTAAGAAAAATCCAGGAGGGACCAGTACCAACTTCAAACAAATAGACAGAGAAGAGACTCACTCAGAGAAGGAGAGAATCTTGAATTCACGGGTATCCTAAGAGACTCTGGCGAGTATAAGGCATAATTAACGGTAGACACGGAAAGGTGGACTAATGGTTTAAGGGGAGATGGGAGGAAGACTTGAAAATCATGCATGAGCACAGATGCCCTGCCATGCAAGCTACATAACGGAAAGGAAGAGAGAAAAAAAAAGCAGAGGTTCGAGAGAGCCCGTGAAGAAGATAAGAATAAACACTCGAAGAGCGGGGGGGGGGCAACACGAGCTGGATCCTGCGTGTGGGGCCTGCTAGAAAAAAAGCCCAAGAAATTTCTAGTGATGTTGCACGCTGACGCCAGGCAGGCGTCCGGGAGGGGACTTCCACGCGAGAACGGACGCCTGAATACGTGAAAGGGAAATCACTTGTGGGGCGAAAGGGCCAAAATGAAACGCGTCACGAGGCCTGCCAGGGGGGGGGGTTTTGGGGTCCCGACGTGGCCGAAGCTTAGGGAGAAAGGAACATGTAAAAAGTATAACTTAAGAAAACCCGGAACGTGAAGACCGAGGTAGGGACGCCGATGTAAAACTTGAGTAGGGTCGGCAAGGTCACATCTTATTGACCTGGAGAGATAGCCCGACGAAGACGGGGGACCCCCAGTCGTGCGGGAGGAAAAACGAAAGAGAAAGACGGGAAGATATTCATATCCGGCCGAAGCGTCATAGGACTGCAGGATAATCCTTAAAGCCTGTAGTCTGTCCGCTCGACCTGTGGAAGCGCAATGGGGGTGGGGGAAAGAGCGAGAGCTAAATTTTTCCCGACTCTGGGAAAAACGAAAAAAAAAGCCACCGTGCGCCAAGTGTCGGGGGTTCACGGTCGATCCGACCGGTGAAGCGGTCATGCCTTCGAGGCCGTGCCTGAAAAGGGGAGGGAATACGGCGCGGGACGCAAGTGTAAGGGTAACGGTTCACGGGGAGGTATCTGGGCCTAGGGGAAGGATGCTGGGGGGGCAGAGGAAAATGCAGACTCGTCATGATCAAGGCGGCAAACCCAAACGGAGACGCGGATTACGTGGCGGTCGGTGGGGTAAAACATTCACCTATAAGGAAGGGGAAAAAAACAACCAACAAACGAGCAACGTCGGCCCACAGCGCGCGATTGAAGGAAAGCTAACGAAATCAACAAGGAAGTCGCACGATCACATACCGAGTTCTGGCCCCAATTGCGAAAAAAGGTGGGCGGCGGAAGGCATGAGTACGGCAGGGCTGAAGAACTCAGAGCATCCCTGACAGCTCAATCGGGTGGCAAGAGGCGAAAACAAAAAAATCTGACTGAACTCATACAGGAAAGGTCTCCGGAGGTCACTGCACGCAGCGGCGAGAGCTGTTGGAAGGGAGGAGCCAAAAGGAGATAGTCTCTCAAAAAAGGGAGGAGAGAATCTCACGGATTAAGGCTAGACCGCCGAGGCCAAAGAGTGGTAGGGGTGTTCCACAGGACTACCGCTGAATCGTTTCGGGTTGTCAGTCCCTGAGGAATTCGCAGCCTGCGCTACTACCGGGGCAACCGGGATTCCTGGTCCGGAGGTAAGGCCTGCGCCCAGTACTTGTGAAAAAGGACCGTCAAAGCACCTTCACCGCGGTCACGCCCCAATTGCGCCCCGGCGGGAAGGGAAAAAAGGAGAGTTGAATTAGCAACATCCTTCAAGCGGCTAAAGGAAATACAGCGTCCGACAAGACTGCTCTGGGTAGGCGGCCTGACGGGATCGATGGATCAAGGTGACATCCAGCAATCCTCTTCCGGTCGTAGCCGTCACCAAGACACAAAACAGGAAAAAATGGGATCCAGGGAAAAAAACATGAAAGAACATCCTACAAAACGGCGCCAACAAGAGCACGATGCCAGATCATCCTAAAAAGTAGGAGGAACGATAACACCGATTTGGCGCTACCCAGGAAAGCAAAAAGAACCAAAACAAAAAAACAACAGGTACCGGACACCAGCCCAAAAAATCAGAAGGGGAGACCCCTCTTTAAAGGAAAGAAACAGACCCCCGAATACGGTAATAGACGACAGGTACAAAAGGAACCAGGACGGGAACCGCACTACTCCTCCAGGTGACAAAAAATTTAAACGTCCCTCCTAAATAGCAAAAGAAGGGGCGCACTACATTGTCGCTGGGCCTTGAAAGTCTGTCTAATGGCCCTGGGAAGAAAGAGATGTCGTAGGATCTACAAGAGAGAAAAACAAAGAATCCGCGAAAAAGCCAAGGAAAAAACAAAACGAGGCTAACTGCTGTCCTTACAGCCAGATCAGATATGGATAGAAAGGCTCGGAACACTCGAGGTAGAAAATCGCCGGAAGACCGAACGCTAAGGGCAATCTCAAAAAAAAAACAAAGAGAAAAGCACAAATACATGCAACCGGCCGAAGGAGTTTCTTGAGGAAAAATGGCTTAGCGAAGACAGAGCGGGCTCACAAACGGAAAACATGCCGGTCCCTAAAAAAAATAGCCCAGGAAGCAACGGCGAAGACACACACAAGTCGATGCAAGCTAGACTGCACACAGCGACGAAAAGAGCCGCAGCCCCACCAGAAACCTAGCAATGAGGAAAGAAAAACGGGGACCGTAGAAAGAGAGTGCCTAGGCGCAGAGCCTACCGGGGCAGACCAACCAAGAAACAGGAAGCCATGAGTCGACTCCTCAGAAAAAGAAAGGCTTTATGAAAGTAAAGATCTTACTTAGAGGATCAAAACGGCTATCTCATCTCATAGTGTACAATATGCCCGGGATCTTATCAAAAAGAAAGGGCGCGGAAGACAAAATAGAATCACATGGAAAGAGTCGGTGGCATCACAGAAAGAGGGCAAAGACCATTGTACACTTGGGGCACATGTCCTGGAGTATGAGACAGGGGGCCTAGCCGATAGTTCAGAGATGTCAAACTGACCAGAAAAAAACTATAAGTCCCAGCCCTTCCTCACTGGCTATCAAAACTTTACGCTAAGGAGACTTTGGGGGAAGCTGCAGTTTGTTGATGTGGCCACGACAGGGCATTGGGGTGGAGAGGCAAAAGCATGGGTATATGACATGAGAAAAAATCAATTGGAAGAGAACAGGGGACGGGGAAGAACGGTAAGAGCCAACTGGCCCGTGGGCCAGTTTAGCCCCCAATTCACAAGTGTGCCATAGGGAAAAAAATGGGGGGAAAAGAAGAGGGGGAGGATTTAGGGGAAAAAGTGGTACAAAAGGACGGAAAGTTCGGCATATCCCAGAGTACATATGCAAAAAGGGGTAAATACAAAACACGTGAAAGTTGTACATAAGGTGTATGCCGGGAAGAGAAACTTTGGGAAACTTATTGGGAGGGGGTATACATTCTGGGTTGATGAAGGTATTATTTCCAAGAATCATACAACTGTTGGAAGGTAACATGCTAAACAAGGTCATAGTTGACAGGGCCATAGGCCAAAATAACAAGCTGACCAGCAAAAAGAAAGGAATAGAAAAATCAGATTGGAGAACGGGGCAAGAGGATAATCCACGAACCCCGGGGCGGGCCCCAGAGGGAGAGGAAGGGAAAAGGGATTAGGAGACCGTTAGCCCAGGAGGGGCTAAGAAATGAAAACGGCATACTGAACAAAAAAAAGTTATGGTGGAACGGTGGGATAAGCAAAAAGAAAAAGGGGAAAACTGGAAAAAAGCAAAAACGGCGTGGGCACCTAGTAACAAGAATGAGGATAGAGGAGATGGGTGATAGATATGACAGGAAAGGAATGTGCACGTCGAAAATAAATAGAGCATCACCAAAATATGTGAGGTAGCCTCTGAAAATAAATCGGGTTGCCCTACTTTGAGAAGTAGAAGGGGACATTTGTTTGGGTACTACTGGGAATGCACTGTACCACAATAATTGGTGGGGGGGCAAGCAGAAAGAAAATTGGGGGTCAAGGTTGAGTCGCATGGCTTGGGAGACAAGAAAGAGAAAAAAAAAAAGTGGATGGGGAAGGGGGGGGTCAAGAACAACTGGCAAAGGGACGGACAAAACCGCCAGCAAAAAACACAATCTGATGAAATGAAAAATGGACAGAAAGTGAAACGTCGCCGACTCATCATCATCATAAAGCACAACGAGATAAAGTAGAGGGGGGGTTTATATTTGAAAAAAATGGGGAGGGGGGTCACGACAAAAAAGGAGCAGCAAAAAATTGTAGAACCGGGTATGTGTGAGGGCGAGGGGGGTGGCAGAAAGCACACATTGGGGGGGAAAAGGTCTGGGAAGGTATGGAAGGATACCCAAACAAATGCGACAACACGCTCTCATGAACATCGTGGGAAGAAAATCAAGGAGCAGCCATAAACATTAGGATAGTGGGAAGCATAGAGTTACGCTGAATGCACAGTAAAAAAGTAACATCTCAAATAAACAGAAGAAGAATAGAGGGACAACAGGGGTGACGTCTCTTATATAACAGAATTTGGGGATCAAATCGAATAAGGTCAACCGCACCCGCCGTTCAAAGAATCATACAATCACAGCAAAACCTCAATAAGATAAAAAAGAACAAGGACACTTGCACCTGCACAACTTTGGGGGAATTTAAGGGTGCCAGCACGGGGAGTAATTGGGCTGACATCAAAAAAATAAAGGGAGGGAAAGTAGAAAAAAAACCATTGGCGAAGAGCAATCCTGGCTACTGATCACGGTATCGGATAGGAAAATGGGCCCACTACCTGCCGTGGCAAAAACTACCCAGGGTGGGGTACTAATTGAATCAGAGGCCACGTAGGCAAGATAGAAGGAGATCTGCATTAGCTGGTTCAGGCTGGGACGATGGGTGGGGGGAAGTAGACAATCGGGGGGGGGTTTTGTCACCGAGGTGCGACAGTGGAAAAAACATGAAGCTAACGCAACCAACGGTAGGGGGAACCAGAAAACCGGTCTCTAAACAAGAAATGTATGTACCAAATAGAAAGGCCTAAGTGAGAAAGAGGGCAAAAAGGAATGTAAAACGGTTGGGGTACCTAGAAGAAAGTAAATCAGTGGACTAAAAATGCTGAAAAGACACTTGCCCCGAGGGGGGGTGACCAAAACAAACTCAAGAAGAAAAGAGAAAATCTTGTGGATGAACAACGGAAAGTATGGCCAACGAGACTGGGGAGCCTATGGCAATTAAACAACCATCGGGGGGGATGAAGGAGGACAAAAGGAAGAATGTCGTAAGGGAAAGATGCTGGTGTGCTAATCAAAAGAAAGAACGCACAGGGCAACCGTAAAGCTGCACCCAAAGTAATTCATAGGGAAAATAGCGCAAGAGAGTCAGGGTTCTGGAACTAAAAACAGACGGGAGCTAGGAAAAGGGAGAAGAGGCAAAAATGGGACAACATTGGCGGTTACATGAGGGATGAGGCACTGCACATGGACTGGGGCAATGTGGGGAAGAGAGGTGGGCAAAAGCCCGACAGGAACGAAACCGACATAAATGGGGGAAAAATGTAAGACAAAGTGGACGGTACAAGAAGAAAAAAGGAGAAAAGGAGAAGAATAAGATCTCGGAAAAACGAAATTCAAAGGATATCAAGTGAGGAGAGGGAATAAAGCGGAAGGTCGTGGGGAGAGCAGAATGAATGACCATCAGAAAGTACTATGCCCGGTCCGACATTTCTAGATATAGGGGCTAGAAGAGAGAGCCTGGAGGCACGAATTTGTCCCAAGTCACAAGGGGGGTGCGCGCCGATTGAAAAAAAATCTAAGGGAAAAATAAGCATGGGCCGCCCGTGGGATTTCCCCTCGATCCGAAAGGCAGGGGAGACTTGCCCAAAGAAAGTAGGGGTAAGTTGCACAGGTGGAGAGTGAAAAGAAAACGGAGGGGAGTAAACGCGGTAATCATCCTTGACCACCCTGACCGTCGGTTGACACGACGCCGCGGACGAGTGCGGGAGAAGCTGGATCAAAGCTGGAGTTGAGGACGTGGTAGATCCGGCCGACCGACAAGAAAAAAGGGGAAAAAAAGCCTGCAAACGACCGACAAGACCTGTAGCTAAGGTTTATGGACATAGTGTAGGCAACGGGTGCAAATACGCTGACTGGGCCGTCGTCAAAACGCGCCGGCACCTTGTCAACGTTCGAATCATAGAACTTATGAAAAATGCCCTTCTGGACGCTTGCCGGTCAGGCTCGGGTGGCGGAGGGGTCCGGTACGAGGCAGATTGGGGGAGGGGTAGGTCCAAGGAAGGGCGAAGCATGATAAAGAAAGGCCGAATTGTCAGCTATGGACTCGGATCGCGAGTGAAAAACGCGTCAAGGAAGAGTAGACGGAGGCGACGGAGGGCCACGGGGTGCGTTTCATGGGTGTGAAGGCAACTAAAGGACAACGATCTGAGAACCAAGAACCAAAAACGACCGAACCGGAATCAGCTGCATGAGAGGTCAGATCTTCTCGCCTTGAAAATATCCATGACAGAGCTGAAGCAAGAAAATGCACAAGAAAGGCGACGTGGCGCAGAAAGTACGGTTCCAAACAAGCGTCGCGTACTGAAATACATCACGGTATCAAGAGTCCTCGGCGAAGCGCAAAGCCGCCAGAAGTAAATAAGGGATGCTCGAAGAAGGGGGACCTTTGAAACATGCTCGCTCGCGACGAAAGCTCGTGGCGAGGTGAGCGCCAAAGCAAATTTGAACAAACGAGCTGAAGAAGATATCTCACGCGAGAAAGAAACACGAGCGGTGCAAGGGGCGATGCAGGCTTGCCGGCAATTCACGCACCGGGAACGAAGCAATGATTGAGGTCAGCTTGCTGCGGCTGCAACCGAAAAAAGACGGATCGATCCATGAACAGTACAAGCCTCGGGCGTAAGACCCGGCAACGCCCAAGTGTTGGAACTGCTGTCAAAATCTCCTCCAGCAACTCAAATCACATACAAATGAAGACGAAGCTCCGAACGGGCTTTCCGGACAAAGCGCTTTGTCCAGGGGTGGCATGACTGGAAGAGGTCAATATGGCATAAAGCGCCCAGGCCGTGAGCGAGGCGGCACACTAAGACACCAACCCCAGAACCGAGGACAAAGAACGGCTAAAAAAAACTCAAATTCTCAGGCGAACTTCGCCACGCGCGAGCAAACTAAGCCTTACCAGTACCGATGGAACGAGAAAGACATGGAGGCGAAACTGAAAAAACGCCCCAACCGAAAACAAGCACACCAAAACAGCCCGTAAGACCATCCAAAAAACGCCACCTACCGCAAAGCTGAAAGTCCTCTATTACGTCTAAAACGGACAAGAAGGACCAGTACCCGACAAAAAAAAAGTGCGCGCGAAACGCACGAAAAGGAATGCCAGGAAAAGGGAGGACCACTACGTCGCAAATACAAACACCCCTTTTCCCGCTACGTCGCCTGCCGGGGCGATAGAAGAGAAAGAAAATAAGAGGCGTGCCAACGAGGGAATTGAGTCCGGGTCTACAAGAAGATCAGCAAGTGGCCGCGGACACTACCCTCAATAACGCCTCGTATCAGTCCGTGAAAAAGCTCGAGGAAATCGACAGGAAATGCCAAAACACGGAAGTAGGAACAGCCGACGAAAATGCCACGCTAAGGCGAACATCAAAGATCACGACCTCACCAACAGAGAGCCAAAAAAAAAGGCGAGGCTTCTTCTTACAAATGAGAACGAACTTAGAAAAGAGGAGCTGCCATTCAAAAAAAGCAGAAGCCGCCTCGTCGCCAGGGAAGAAGAAAGCAACAACAAGCAAACCGGATGGACGAGACAAACAAGACCAACAGAAAGCCGCGGAGGAAAAAAAAAAAGATCAAAAAGATCACAAGCGCGGGCCTCGGTCTATACAGCAGACATGAGCCAGAAAACGGTCCGGGAAAAAAACAAAAAACAACCCTCCCAACCAAAAACGAACCGCTATGAGAAAGAAGGAGTTGAAGTTTGGGGAGAAGACTTAGTTCTTATCAGGCGCTGCTAAGCTACCTCCGGTTGTAAAAGATGACCTTTTGAAAAAGAAGATATCAGATTAAAACACTTGGGAAATAGAGACACAGACAATGATGTCATAAGCCATCACCGGTCACTGTTAAATGTAGACACAGGGAAGGGGGAGATAAAAGGGTAAAGTTTGAAAACGGGGTCTCTTAGGGAATTTCAAAAACACCCATGAGGCAAAATAAGGAAAAGCCTCACTTGAGCTATCTTGGAAAAAGTCTGAACTAGTAATGTGAAGCGCGTTGGGGGGAGTGTTATGCCCTAGATTGGAGAGTTGTTAAAAAACAGGATAAGAACCAGGGAGAAATTGGATCAGGCGGCTTCAGCATGTTCAGAAAAACCAAGGGACTGACCAGAAGGGACCATAAGTATTTCTCCAAATCTGGGAAAGGGACCTAAGGGGGGAAACTTGGGAAGGTGAAATAGACCTAGTGGTATTTTGAGTACGTGGGAGAAAAGAGGGAAAGGGTCCTTTCAGATTCTCGAAAAGAAAAGGGAGACGGGCCATGGTAATACTTATTGCAAAAGTTACTCTGGGAGACATATATAAAAATTGTGTATAGCATTATTGGGGGGTGGGGGGAAGAGAAAGTAGGGGGTGTAGTGGGGGGGTGCCAATGGGATTACAATACACCAGGTTGGGATGTTGGCACAAAGGGTCAGCATCAGACCTTAGCAAAAGACAAAAACAAATGCACAAAGCATTGAAAATGGTATACCCGGAATCTAGGGAAATACACCCCAACCTGGTGTTGGACGAAACAGGAGACTGGGTAAGAGGGGCCAAGGGGAGACATCCCAGGCCCAGGAACGTATGACGCCACAGGGGAAAAACAGAATACCATATGTAGGGGGAGGTGTTATGGCACCAAAAGAAAAGCTTCAGCGTACCGGTGGGACACCTACAAAAACGCGGGGTGGATGCTCCAAAGGGGCGGAGAATTAAGGGGGGTCGGGGGGAATATGATCGGAACTAGGCGGGCACAGGACGCGTCTAAACAAATATGTGAGTATAAACCGAATAAAAAACTTTACAACGCCTCCTAATGTGTAATACTATGGGCTTGTAGTGACAAAGGGGAACGAAAAAGGGCATGTCAAATCGCAGCATAGAACGGGAAAACGAGGTCAAAATGAAGAGTTTGGAGGGTGGCTTCTTGGGTTAAGAATAAGAAAAGGGAAAGTTAAGTGGCTAAGAACATGGCAGACACACTGACGCACAAGAACAGCAATAACGCTTACTAAAACACATGCTGCACCTGGACCAACAGGCACCCCATTTAACACACAAGTAACT
>Ga0179593_1575430_pt1 | contig 33142 bp, 43 predicted proteins | sample CZODoug2_1_08_16_FD_185931 | JGI IMG/M metagenome (GOLD analysis project Ga0179593, IMG submission 185931) | Vadose zone soil fungal communities from Angelo Coast Range Reserve, California, USA - CZODoug2_1_08_16fungal (PacBio error correction) | ecosystem: Environmental > Terrestrial > Soil >...
AGCGCTAGCCAAAGGGGAAACGCCCAAGGGGGACAAGATGCAGACGTTGGTGGGGGAATTTTCTCAGGTTTCATGGAACAGGCCCTCTTCGAGAAGGCGGGGGGGCCCGCTCCGGAAGACAGGCCGCGTGAAAAAGAGAGAAGAGACTCGCTGGGGGAAATGCTTTAAAGGGGCGCGTCATCAGCCGTTTCGACTCAAACAGGTCCCGGCAGATCTTGGGCGATGATCGCTTCTGAGAAGAACATCTCGCTTCATTGAGGGGGAGGAATGTTCAGCGAGAAGAAAGGGAGGAGAAAAAACGGTAGCCGGGAAGAAGACGCAATCTCGGTAAGAAGGCTAAAATGGGGGGCACTTGCGCCTTCAAAGAGAAAAGAAGGGAGCTAACGTACGGGCACCAGATCACTTTGAGGACGGGCCGGCGCGCAAAAGAAGGAAGGAATCTCCCTCTGGGAGAAAATCGGAAACGATACCTTACCGGCGCGGCATAAAGCGCGGCGGGCGAGTCAATCGAGGAACACTGGGAAAAAGAGGGACGAACGCAAAGACGCAGGAAGTCGGAAATGCCAAAGAGTGAGGCCGCGATCGAGCAAAAAGATTTGATCAGGAGGGAGGGCCTCGCGAAGGGACGAGGGAAGGGCGAGCGGAAAGAGCGTACAAGACGTTCAAAGGGGCCGCGAGGAGGGTCGGCGGCCTTCTCGAAAAGACGCAAGCCTTGGGAAGAAGAAACGAACAAAAATGGCGGCGGGACGGGAATAGGGGGGATGGGAGGGACCTCGGGCAGGAAACCGTCGGCGGAGCCGCGTGGGCGGGCGAGCATCAAGGGGGGGGGTAGGAAAAGGGGTTGGCCACAATGTTCTCCTCGTCCGGAAAAGCCGAAACGAATGGGGAAAGGGTAGGGGAGAACGAGGAAGCAAAAAAAAAAAAAAGAGCGGGGGAGAGAGCGAGGCGGCAGGCTCGGGGAAAAGTCGTGGACGACCTGGAAAGACTCTTCATGTGGGGGAATCGCGAAGGGGTAGCAAGAGGGGGGGAAGATCAGGTCAGGAGGTACTAGTACGATTCCGACGTAGGGCTTTCCTGTGAACGAGGAATATGTCGATTAAACGAGTGATAGCCTCGGGAGATCTCTCTTAAAAAGGTAACCAGTCTCTGCTAACACGGGAGAGGGTTAGACGGTAAGGCATTTGCCTTTTAGGGGGCCTACGGAGAACTTTGACCACAGCAATGGGCGTCTGAGGGACGACTTAACGCAAGGATTGTTCACAAAGGGAAAAATAGTGTACTCTTCCATGTCTCTTACTGGAGCATGACAGGGCCAGCCGGGGGGCGAGGGGGAAGATCGGTAATAGCCCTCGATAATCGGCTTTCCCCTAAAGACCTGGAATCCTCGGGGACGCGCGCGGTTGTCGGGGGGTGGAAGGAGAGTCTTCAAATGTTGATCTAAAGCGTCTCTAGAGTGAAAACCCGAATTAGGGAAACATCTCTCCTACGGCAGGACGCCCAGCCATTTTCGGTTGTGGGAAAGAGGGGGTGAAGAGAAAGAATTTTTCCTGTGTCTGGAAAAAGAAGTCTCCGATAAACGGAACAGGGGTTGTTCCGCCTGCAAAAGCGCCACGTCCATTCCGAAGGAGATCGGGTGTGATAAGAAACTGGAGGAAGTCGCGAAAAAAAGTAGAAAAAAGAAAAGCCGACGGGAGCAGGGAGAAGCGCGTCGCCCCTTCAGGGGAACGGGTAGGCCTGGGACAGTAACAGATCAGCCTGAGGGCGGAGAGAAAAGTCGGTACCCAAGTCGAGGAAGGGGAACCGGAAACAAGAATGGGGAATGCCAGGAAGCTCTTCTGAAGGGAAGGACCTGTTCTACCTTGGGGGGGAGACGCTGCATATAGGGGATTTTGAGAAAAAAAAGGAGTATGAGTCTGACCAAAAAAAAACAAGAAGGGCTGCGGCGAGGAGAAAACCGTTCCGGCATTTGGGAAGGTCGAGAAACCATCGACGGATCGGTCACCGTGAAAAAAAAGGACGGGTCTGGGAACGAAATCGAGAAGGAGACGACCGTCTTTATCTGGGAAAGACAACACCATGCCTAAAAAAATACTGACAGGGAAAAAAGTGCTCACAAAAGATTCACCAAAGAAGCGAACTAAGGAAGGGAGAAATCTCCTCTACAGAAGCCGCCGGCCTCGAATGGAAGTGGAATGGAAAGGAAGGGACTGCACAAGGGAAAGAGAACTTGATCGCTCATTGAAGAAAAAGAGGAAAAGTGAAATGCCCGCCAAAACTCCCCCCACGTCATCCTGAACAAAAAGGGAGGATTGATCCGAGGAGAGTGGGCCGGAGAGAACTCTAAGAACTCTCTAGGAGAGCAGAAGAAAACAGAAGACTAAAGATCCTCACTCTCCAGACCGCAAAAACGACTGAGCAGGCTGGGGAATGGGGGATTAAAAAAAAGATTATCTCAGGGATGTAGCCACTATCTACTTCCATACAAAAGAAAACCTGCTCCGGTAAAAAGAAGACAATTTAATAGGAATGTGAAAAAAGGGGGGGGGTAGGGACCAAAAGAAGGACGCTAAAGACATGAAAAAAAAACCAATTCCCAACGCTTGTTGTTCGAACGTCGCCAAGTCGCCCAGAAAAAGAAAATGACCTAACTTGGGAAACAGGAGCACGTTTGGTGGAGGAGAGAAGTAAAAAAAAATCGGAAGAACCGAAAAAAAAAGAGAGGGCAAGCTTCAAGGAGTACGAAGAACGGCACATAGAAAAATGACGGTGAAAAAGAATCCGTCCTTTTGAGAAGGCAACAAGAAGAAAGAGGACTCTAGGGGGAAGGGACCCTTCAAAAAGGGCTATTACCAGGGGGAAGAGACTTGTCGAGAAAGAGAAGCGGGCCGCTATATCTACCGGGGGCGGCCTTTGAAAAGAAGAAGCGCGCAAAAAAAGAAGTTCGGAAAAAGAGAGGAAATGCACGAAATTAGGGGGGTCCGCCTCCTAAGAAGAAGGTGTGCACATGGGAAATCAGGAAAAAAACAGGAAAGCTCTCGCTACCAGGGAGCGGCGAAGTGCTTCTATTGAGGGGGAGGAAATCAGAGAGGAAAGGGTAGCAACGAAGAGTCCTCGAGTTGAAGGTCGACATGAGGTCCAGCCGTGTAGGGGGAAGGCCCAGACGACACAAAACTTCCTTTCCCGACGATCAAAAACGACGCTCTGGGAAGGCTGCAGAGGGGGAAAAATTCAAAGGGAAATGTCGCAGGGGGAAAAGACGAAAGAACTCCTTAAAACATCTGGGGAGGAAAAGAGGAGGGAGTCTAGGGAACATGAAGTTAAAATCTTCTGTACGTGCGGTGCAAAGGAGAGATCAAGGGTTGGAAAACGTGGGAAACTGAAGCTCCAAAAGAAATGCCTCTCCAGGGATCGAAGAATAAGGGCGCTGGAGGTGGGTAGACTTTTTAACCAAGACTGAGAATTAAGAAGGTTTTAAAGGGGGGAGGGGTTATCTGGAGGAAGTGCGACATAGAAAGTGTCTCCGTTGAGATTTTTCAAAAGAGTGTAACACAGGAGGGGCGGATCGTCTGACATCAAATCTCTACGGGAAAAAGCCGCTGACTCAACGCGGACATCATCTTCGGGGGAGATGATGTGAGAAGAAAGCTAAAGCATCGGAAAAGTCGTCCGGAGTCGAAAAAGCGAAGCGAACGAGGAGAATGTAAAAAATAGTCCCTATAAGCGCAGAATGGTTCGAAGGAAAACTCTGAAGGGAATTTCCGCCGCGCGGAGTTGACCATCTGAAGCCAAAGAGAATAACAAACTCGCAAACAAATGAAAGACTGGGGGGGAGGGGGGGAATTCTCGAGAAAAAAGGGGAAAATTTTCTGCAAATTAAGAAAACTTTGGGGGAGAAATCTCTCAAACCAACAACGAGGGTGATAAGAGTCAAAAAGGATCCAACGCGCCTTAAAAGGCCAAGGGAAGAAAATATTGAGGAGGAAGGGAATCAAGGGGGGAAAAGGGTGGATATTGTTGGGGAGGGAATTTTCTAATAAAGGTCTAGCAGCGGCAGCGGCCCATCTCTCGCCGGAAAAGCATTAGATCGACTGAGAGAAGACGAGGGGTACAAAAGAAAAAGGAGAAATCTCAGGGACGTCTCACTGAAAAGGGATCTGGAGAGGTCTGCATCCCTCACGCTTCAAGGGATTGGGAAGGTTCAAGCGATGCGCGGGACCTTTATTCCGAGAGGGGGAGAGGATTAAGAAAGGACGAGTACCGCAAAAAAAAAGGCACTTGTGCGCCTTCCGAGATCGATTGCGATGAGAACGGTTGCGATACATCGTTCGCCCCGGAGATAGTCCGCTCAAGAGAAGTAGGGGGAGGCCTTCAAGTTGCGAAGGGAGGAACCTTCTCGGAGGAAGAGAGGAGTCTGTGTCAAAGAGAAAACGGAGGTAAAAGCGAGCGCCGCAGAACGGGAAAATGAGGGGGTTGGACAGAACATCCAAGTTTGAGAAGGAGAATCCAAGGGAGAAGTCTGGAGTATTTGGAAGGCTCAGCAAAAATCCATGTAGAGAACTCTATCGAGGGAAAAGGAAAAGCTCGGGGGGGATCGACCGGGGGAAACTCGCTATGTTCTAGTTAAGTCTCTCATCGAAAGACAGGGGGGGGGAAAGCAGGAAATCAGGAAAAAAAAACCTTAGTGCTTCCTAGGGGAGGACCTGAACGGAAGATGGAATGCAGGCAGAAGCTACTTCAAAAATTCGCCTCGGAGGTAGAAAAAAAGGGAGAATCGGAAAGGCTATGGGAACCTTATTGAAGTAAGTGCACGGGGAGGAATCGGGAGGAATCGAATTGGGGTAAAAGCAAAGAGCCGTTGGGGGAGAACGGTCCTGGGGGGACAGGGCCGACGAAAAGCTTGGGAACTGCGAAACCTTAAGGGGGGGAAAGGGAGGCCAAAGGGTCGAAAAAGGAAATTGAGGGAATTCAATTTAAAAGTATCGCGCAAATCGGGTGCATTAGAGCAAAGGGAAGAGAGCATGAAGATCCCGACGGCCTAAGTTGCTGTCACTTAACTAGGGGGGGCAAGGAAATTCCTGGAAAAGGGGCAATCGCCTGTGGAGAAGAGATAGAGAAAATTCTACTTAAAAAAGAACCGTGTGAGAGGATCTTTGTTCTTTGACGGAGGGACGGGGGAGAACGTCGAAAAAGAGGTTGAAAAGGAAAAAAACGTAGATGGGCTCGGAAACCGGGCATTTTTCTAAAACATGGTACAAAAGGCTGCCATTTCAGTTCTTCAGGCCAAGGGGGGTCGGGACTTCCGACTAAAAGAACTTCCTCGGACGATCGGGAACCAATACAAAAAAGGGAATATTACCGAAGGGGGGGGGCTCGGGAAGAGAAAAACCGTTTGGGGCCGCGAGAAAAGAGGTCTGCCAGCGGAGACGTACAAAGACCGGCGGATCAAAGGGAGTGTCGTTCAGGATGAAAAAACGCGCAAGAAGGCAGGGGAGGAGCCGTCCATCGGGGGGAGAAGATCACTTTCGATACGTGGGGGCGCCGCAAAACATGCCGAGCCGTCGGAGAGGGGAGGGAGAGGGAGGAGCCGCAGACTGTTTTCGGAATCCGGGGATCCTCCTTGACTCGGGGGGGAAAATCTTGGAACGCAAAAGAAGGATACTGGGGAGGTTAGGGGAAGGGGAAGGAACCATAAAAAAAAGACGCTTCGTATCTTATGTCAGAGAGAAAAAAGTCTCCGAAAGGCCAAAACCGGGACAGCTGTCTTACGTCGGCCCCTTGCCGACGGAGGGAAGAAGGAGAGAGACTAGGATGGGAAAAGTTAGGGAGGAAAACACAACTTAGGAGGGGAGATTAAAAGGAAAAGAACACAAAAACGAAAAATGCTGCGTCCGAAAAAAAGCCATGTGGAACGACTATCTTAAAAAAAGAGACGCAAAAAAGGTGGAAGGGGTTCTGAGACTTACCACATTACCAAAAAGACCGTAAAAAGGCTGACTGGAAAAGTGCTCCCGCACAATTACGAGGGGGACGCCGCTACTTCCGGAAGAGACCTTAGGATAACCAAGAGAAAAAGGGTACTATCCTTTCAAGAGACACTACAAGATATAGCCTAAAGGATGCAGGGGAAAGGGACCGGCGGAAAAGTTCTAGGGGAGAAAATTTCTGCCAGGGGCGTGGCCAAAAGCAAATGAACTCCCGAAAAGAGGAAAGACTGAAAAAAGGGAGAAAGGTTTCGCCGCAGGAAAGCCTATCTGGAAAAACAAGACCTATAGAGAGGGGGCCAAGCAGAGAAAAAGACACTTAAGAGGCAAACACGCGCCAACCGAGGGAAGGACCCGCGGACTTCAGGGGGAGGGCAAGAAAAGCTGGGTTACGGTCAAGAAGAAACTCGACAACCTTCTGCCAAAAGAGTACGCAACGACAATGGAAGAACGCCTAGGAGGGGGGGACCCAGAGGGCTCTAAAGGCCTCCCGAGAAGCAGATTAAAATTGATGCAGCCACCGGAGAACATAAAGAAAAACCAAAAAAGAACTTTTGAGAAAGGAAGAGGCCACAAGATCTTCTGCATCAATCCGATGACCCTGATCGACATCTTCAACAAGTAAAAAAAAAAGGAATCGGACGAAAAATTTTACGCGGAGGAAAACTCATGTATGCAACGATCAGATCGAACCAAGCAGAAAAAAAAATGTCGTCCAGGGGAGAGAAAGGACTTGCGGAGGGGAAGGAGAAGGGGGCCGAGGACTTCATACCAAGGCTACAAAACGCCTATCTGACTGAGCGGTGTCGGGATCATGTCCGAAGAAGAAGAGGCCAGGGAAAAAGGGTCGAAAAAGATATCACACCTATCTCGAAACCCTCTAGATCGAGGGACAAGGCTAGATTCACGAGAGGAAAGGAAAACAAAAAAAATCCGAGGTCTATCGTTTCGTCAAACTTGGCGGCGAGAAGCACGAGAACACGGGCCTGTCGCAAAAAAAAATTCAGGAGGACGACGGGAGATGGAGCAGCTACTAAAAAAAGAGGCGGAGAGGAGAGTCGGGAGAAAATGATGCGGAGGCAAAGGGGCAAAGACTGCTTGCGGGAAAAAAGGTGAGTGAGGAAAAATGACAGTGGTCCTAGGAAAAAAAATCTCCCAAGGGAGGTCGGTTCCCGCGAAAATGCCAACGCACCTTGGGGGAGCTGGGGGGGCCCTTCAACGATTCCGGTTTCGCAGGGCCCCTTATGAGCGACTCTCCTGTAGGCCTCAGGGCCAAAGTGCGTAGACGAGGTACTCCGAAGGGGGAAGTCTTCGTGGGGTCTCAGGAAAATCGTCTCCGTGCCTCATCGCTGCAAATAGGACATCTGTCGAAAAAGTTGGCAAAGGCGATCAGCGCAATGAACGAGGTTCAAAAAATCTACTGGCATGGTGCTGGCTCTATATTGTCAAGGTCCCATAAGCGCGTCAAGAAGAAAGCCTTGTCCTAAAGGAAAGAGGCCGGGAGCGGACCCGAAAGAGGGGAAGAATCTTCATGAGAACTCGAAAATTCCCACAAAGTGCTGCCGTCGCATCCAAGAGGAAGACGGTGCAGGTGTCAATTGGGGTCCGAATCTCTATCAAAAAAAGGGGGGGGGGAGGGGGAAAGAGAGAGAGGAGCCACTCAGAAAGAGAAAAGACATAGAGGAGGGGCGCCTGCAAGGATAGAAGTTGCGAGTGTTCGCGAGGGGCCGTAAAAGGGAAAGATCTGGGGGAGGGGATCTCACAGAAAAACATGAATATCTACGATATGGGAAAATATGAAGAGGGATAAGAAGAAGGCAGACAAGCCAAGAAAAGGGGCGCCCGTTCCAAGAGGGAGGCGTCATGACTCATCGGGAAAGGGAAGATTATGTTAAGAGGAGGGCCTTGATTAAAGATTTAAAGCGGAAATCAAGGGTACAGAAGACGCAGAGGAAAAAAAAGAAAAATGGACCCTGGATTTGATGAGAGGAGGGTTCCCTGAAAGGAGTTCAAGTTTCGACCCATCGAAATAAGTCACGATCTCGCGTACTAGGAATGCCAAGCGGAGAGGAAAGAAGATGCAATAGGGTTCATCAAAAGAAAGTCGTGATAGAAACACTTCGGTCATCCCATACTAGCGCAGAAATAAAAACGCCAGCAGAAAGGTTGGGGACAATAGTTGGAAGGAAGACTACATCCTGCAAAGGATTGGGGGCATGTCTGGACTCAAGGACCAGGGGGAAAAACCTCTAATCTAAAAGTCTAGGAATGGAACGCGAGTTCTAGGGGGGGAAAAGGTCGCACTCGACAATAAGGGGGGCCAAAAGAAGAGGAGACTGCATGGGAGAACAGTGGAGACAAGATATTGAAATAAACGTGGCTGAAGCGTCCTTCTAAAGGGGGGAGGGTTATAAAAGAAATAAAGGTAGGGTCGCCACCGGAAATTTGCAAAACTCTTTCAAAAAATCACGAAAGAAATCCCGAGTATGGGGGGGTCAAAAAAAATTAGAGGGCAGACCAGTCCGGGGAGGGGTCGATCGCGGGGAAAAAAAGAAGGTTACTAGGGCACTTGGGAGAAAAAAAAGAATTGCCGGTCGAGAGCATAAGCGGCTTGTGAAAATTAAGGGAAAAAAGCGGCGGGAAAAGCAGGAGGAGCTTCAGAGCGAGGATTTCGAAAGTTTAAGGGGGGACGTCTATTTCAGAAAAAAGGACGACGATGATGGAGAAAAAAGGCTTCCTTCACCAGGCTAGAACAAGTTCATAGGAGGAGAGGTGTTCGAAGGGGCAATGGGCGAAGGGGACGTTTACGGGAAGTCGCTGCGTCGATTACAAGGGGTCGGGGTAAAGGAACAGCAAGGAGGGGAAGAAAATGTAGATTTCCTGGAAAAACAGAAAGTGTTCCGAGGGTCCGGTCGCGACATAATACGAGAGGAAAAATATGAGGGAAAGTCAAAGCAAGAATATTAAGAACTAGGTTGCAGGGGGTGAAGGAGAAGGGCGGGCCAAGAGGGGGAAGCTGCTTGAAAAAGGAAAAGATAGGTAGGCGTGAAAGAAACCTACCGTCGGAGGGGGAAAAGAAATCAGGGAAGGGGGGGCAAGGAAGGGAAGGCGGAAGAGAGAAGGAGGGTTAAAGAACATCAGGAATATCACGGGGTTGTTGGGGAACGGAAAAGTTCCGAGCCAGAAGTAACGTCGGCGAGTGCGCGCGCCTGAACGGGAAGAAAAATCTAGGGTGAGAAAAAGCATAAAGCAGAAGGCGGTTCGCGGGACGGAGAGTTTGTGCGGGTAGGCCGGGGGGGGCCGTACGACCAAAGAGTAGGGCGGATAGAAGAAGGTAAGGGGGAGGGAAAGCGAAAAAAGAAAAAGAAACACCTGGAACGGGGTTTTTGAAAAAAGAGAAGGCCCTTGCCGACAGAAAAGTCGCAGATCCTCGGGGGGGAGGGTGGGGGTGCGAAGGGGAAACTCAAAAAGAGGAAAGGAGTAAAAGAGAAAACAAGAGAGAAACATAAAAAAAGGTCTGCTCCGCTAATTTCAGGAGGAAACTAAGAAAAAATAGGACGAAAAAAAGAGGAAAAAAGGGTGGCCAAAGGGGAAGAGCATTGGGCAAGGGATCGCGAAAAATACGCCTCGGGAGTCTTATCTGTACTCGACACCAAAACCAAAAAGAAAAAGACTACAGGGGGGTCTCAGAGCAATTCCAAAGAGCTGCACTCAACACAAATCCCTTTGAGGGAAGAAAAAACATCCTACTCCCTATTCTCCAAGAGGACAAAGAACTTAAGGGCGAAAAGGAAGGGGGTTTATAGAGGTCGCCGGAATGGGAAGAAGCAGAACAATTCCTTCGAGGAAAAGGAAATTCCCTGCGAAGAAGGAAAATGTCTTGCGCACTGAGGAAGCGCGAGTCGGAAAAGAATAGGTGCGCAACTTCCAAAAAAAACGAATAGACTCGACGAAAAACCGCTGTCTATTATATGAAGAGGATTCAGGAAGGATAGGAAAGACTAGGAAGAGCTCGGCGAGGATGTCGGCCCCTATAGAAAAGCGAACTGCTGATCCTGAAAGAACGGAAAAGGCCCTATCACTGGGGGGGACCAAGTACGTGAACCAACCTGAGAAAAGCGGAAATCAAGGAACAGGAGAAGACGTAAAACGAGAAAAACCAACGCGCCGAAAAACTATAGAACCGGTGAGGTCCAAGAAGGGAGCCGAGAAGTACGATAAGCAAGAGGAGATTTCCAGAGGGGGGGATCACAAGGCGGAAAAGTCAACCGGGAAAGAACATCTCCGAAAAAAAGCCTTGCGCCAGGGAACGAAAGGAAAGCCGTTTCTCATATACTCGAAAAGAAGAAAGGGATGATGAACAAATTGCTATAAGAAAACTTCTACATAAAAGCCGGTCCTGTTCAAACAGGCTCCTAAAATGCGCCAAAAGGACGGGTCGACACAAACGAATGAAGTTCTGGAGAACTACGATTTGAAGGGAACATTGTCTCAAAGGTGGGGGAAAAATCAAGAAAGAGCAAGGACGAAAGACCGCTGAACTGCCAGGCTCTAAGTGATAAAAGATGAATGAGAAGAAAATGGAATCTGTCACCCAGGGGGCAATAGGATCGAAATCTTGAGGGGGGAATAAAGGCTCAGGGAGAACGCGAGGGGAGCCGACAAGAAGGCTAAGATCGCAGAAACTCTTAATGAACCGCTAGAAACGATTTATGAAAATAAGGGAGACGAGAAAGCAAAAAGATAAACATCGAGGAAGGAATATTATTTCGGAAGATGCTGAAAAAAGGGAAATGTACGAAAAAGGGGGATGCTCGAGGGGGGGTGTGGGTGAAAAAAAGTTGAGAGGGAAATCACGACTCAAAACGATGGGAACCTTTCGCCGCCCAGGTGGGGGGAACACAATGACGCAAAGAAGTGACTCTTTCCTGGATTTTTCTCTCCACAAAAAAAAGGGGTGAAGAGTTCAGAAAGAAGAAAAGGCAAGGGGCTTGATGTAAAGGGGATGTACTCAGGGGGGGGAAGGTGATTCCGATAAAAGGACCAACAGGGAACGAAAAGGATCAAGACTCAAGAGCAAGTAAAAAAAAAAAATGCAAGAAAGGAAAAGAATTCAACACTAACGAAAATAGGAAAAGCTCAAAGGAAGAGGAAAGGGCGAAAAGAAAGGAGGGGAAAAGGGATGACGCAAGGTCCCCCGAGGATCCTCCCTCGAAATATCAAAAAGTAAAAGGGCAGGGTGCTATATAAAAGGAAGAGGGGGAAAAAACTCCTCGGAAAGAAAGAGGAAGAGACAAGAATATAAAACACGAGCACAAGCCCGACTCCGGGAATTCTTCCTCCTGACTCATCCATATGTGACTCCAATTGAGGAGAGTGAAAGGGGGGGAGCTATCCGTAATCTCACAAAAAACAAGGAAGAGAGAATCCCCACTTCGCACTTTATACATAGGAAGGAAGACTTCCTCCCGGCCGAAGGGTTTTTGCTATTTTGGAGAGGAATGACTTAGGGGACAAATGGAGATAGGAGGCGTCGAAGAAAAACGGCTCTCTAAAAAAAAAACCTCAGAAAAGGGGGGCCTAAATCGCGTGCAAGGGAAATCATGAGAGGAACACGCCGCTAAAAAAAACACGGTCCCTCAAGATGGGTCGATTAACTCATAAGATTAAGGGGAAGTTTAATATGAGGGCATCTATCGAAAAAAACAGGCACTTGAGGGAAGGGGGGGGGGGGAGAGAAAGACGGATAAAAATGGGAGGTCATGAGGGGGGGAGGATTAGTAGTCCAGGCCATCACTTAAATTGAAGGGAGAGATGCAGTCGGCAAGGTAGAGGAACTGCCAAAAATTTCATCGTAGAAGAAGACACCTCAGTCACCAAGTTGGCGGAAAGGGGTGCCGCAGCGTCTCAGGGAAAAATGAGCCTGGGGAAGGGGAGGGAGGAGGTCATCCATAAAGTCTTGAGATCGAAATCGGGGGGGGAAGAAAAAACTCAGCAAAAGGGAAAGGAGGAAAAGATCTTTATGGGGGGGGGTGGGTGTTGTAAGAGAAGAAAGGAAGGCCTCTCGAGGTCAGAGGAGCATATTTATGGGGGGGAGAACGCGGGAGGGCCATCTAAGAGGAGTCGAGCGGAAAGAAGAAAAATCTGAGATCGGGGGAAAATCCTTTCGGACTTCGAAGGCAAAGAAAAAACCTTTGTTTCCGAAGGAAAACCCAAGCGGAAAAGGGATAAGGAGAATGAGTCCATGAAAAAGAAGGAGGTGAATAAAGGGAAAACTCGGAAGAGAGGGAGTACGAAAGAGTCCGGGACGGGGAGCGCCACCGAAAATTTCACAAAAGAATAAAATCATCAGGGGGGGGAAAAATATTCGTTAGAACTAACCTGCATGGGGGATCTAAAAGGCGGAAGCCAAGGGAAGAGGAGGGAGGGCGAAGCGGACCTGAAGAGGAGAAGGAAAACTTCTTGAAAGGAGACCAGCAGGGATAGGGTAGAGAAAACGGCTTTTAAGCAAGAAGAAAAGCCTTCTTCTGAAATGGAAAACCATACGGCATCAGAATCGAGGGGGAAAGGGGAAAAGAATTGGTGGGGGGAAAAGCGTGTGAAAGGAATATGAAAGCCTTCGCGGCGAAGGAAGGGGGACATCTGAAAAGGAGGGATATGATTTAAGGTGGGTTGGAAGGGGGGAGCCGGGGCGACAAGGGGAAAAAAGCTTGGGGAGAGGTATGGAATCCTCGGAGGAAATGCCCTCTGGAAAAAAAGGGACCAGGATGGGGGAATAAGCCGGACGGTCTAACATTTGGGGAAAAAGAGCGAAGGAATCCTCCGGCGGATACCTAGCGTGCCTCAGAAATAAAGATCGGACTTAGGGACTAAGGGTGGACGTCTGTTGGGGATCTTGGGTGACTCATCAGGAAAAGATTAGAGGGGGGAAATATTCCTACATCTCCGCGGCGGCTCAATCGAAGTAGTGTTTCGCTGAGAAGGAGTCGGGGAAAGCGCGCCGTCCAGAAAAATAGTCCAAGGGACATCGAGATCACGTCGAAGAAATTTTTTTGAAAGGGGGAAGGGTAAGGTCATCAGAAAAGGCAACCTCCAAGAAAGGAGGCGAAGGGGGAAGGAAAGGTGCGAAAAAAAGCCTGAGAAATTTTGAAAAGGCCGCAGGAGGGGGGGTTCGTAAATGCGGTCAAAAAGTCCTGATCTTTTGCGTTAAAAAGGGGAAGGGGGGGACTCAGACCGAGATGTTAGAGAGGAGAAATGTAATTGGGAGGAAAGAGAGACCCACGGAAAGAATTTCCACCAACTGTTTTTCCAAGGGAGAGAGAAAAGGGCCTGACCGGGACAAAAAGCCTCGGTGTGCTGAGGGGGGGGGAACGAGAGGGTGGACACAAAGGAGGGGAGGAAAGGAGAAGAGATAACTAAAAAAAAAAGAAAAAAAAAAACCTAGGGAGGGGCGCCGGCTCGGAAGTTTCCGACGAGGAAAAAAAAGGGAGCCGGAGAGGTCAGGAAAGGGGACGTGCTCCTGATTTTCTGGGGGGGGTCGAGCACCAAGAGGGAAATAATGAAGAAATTCGTAAAGAAAGGAGGGAGAGGGACGGAAGAACCGCACAGACTATCATAAGAAAATGGACTGCGGCGGCTGGGGGGCGGCTTCAAAAAAGTCACCTATTCTACTACGATCTGGGGTGAGGGGGAACCTGTGGAAGCCCTAACAATGAAAAAGTAAAGACCTGCAAAGGGGGAAGAATTCCAATTATCGCCGGGGGGATAAGGAGGAATGTACCAGAAATATTAACCCGAAAAAGAAGGCGAAACCGAATGAACAAAAAGTTCGAATGGGAAAAAGAGGCGCGAGGAACTTGCCGCAAGACCCTATCAGGGAAGAGAGAGAAAGGCCTTCCAAAGACCAGGCAAAATATCCCTCCCACCTACCCTTGCTGAGAGGAAAGAAAGTGAAGGGGGGGGGAACTCGGGGAGCTCTTCAGGGGCCTATCTCCGGAAAGAAAAACCACCTTCTGGGAAGGAAAGACGAAAGGGGAAATACGAAGAGGGAACCCAGAAAAGGACTCTCAAAGGGAAGAAAAAACCCCCCCTCCAGAAAGGGAAAAGGCCTCTTTTGTCAAGAAGGAATTAGGAAAACAGAAAGGGAAAATAAGAATCCTAACGTAGCCTTTTTCAAGACAAGGAAGGGGAAAAGCGTCGGAATCAAGGGGGGGAGGGAAGGAACTCTTCAAGTGGGATCTAATTTCGGGAGTGAGGAGGAAAGTCAAGGGGAAAAGAAAGCATGCGGGAAAATTTTGCTAAAGGGGCAAGCAGGGAACATCTAATAGAACATCCTGAATGAAGAGAAAAGTTAGGGAAAAGAAGGGGGGCGATGAAAGGAAAGAAAAAAACGCTGGAAAAGGGGGACCAATTCCGAAGGGTCTGCACTAAAAAGGGGAGGCGCGACGCAGGAATTAAAAATAGGGTAAAGATCGGATCCTGCCCGGGAAGGTGAGAAGGTCCAAACCGAAATTTTGACAGGGAGAAAACCCCCAGGTGGCTGAGAAAAACTGGCAAGACGAGGAGAGAAAAGGAAAAGGGGGCCCCGTGCAAAGAAAGAGTCTGAATGTGACGCATGTCCTCCATTTGGAAACGGTAGGAATGAAGGGGGGAGGGAAAAAGTCAGGCTATAAGGGGGGGGAAACTCCGGCCAAAAGGAAGGGAAGCTACTATAGCCAGAAAAGGAGATCAAATGTAGAAGAGAGAAGAGGGGAGAAATTTAACTTAGAAGAAGAAAAAGCCTTAAAAGGGTTCTAAGGTCTTCGAAAAAAGTCATGAGCCTACAAATTTCATGAACACGGGGACGGAGGTTGAAAGAGAGGGAGGTTGCGAAAGGGTCGGAATAAGAAAGATCTATGTATTAAACTCAAAAACTCCAATTAGAAAAAAGTTTTGAGGGGGAGTCAAAAATCTCGTGAAAGATTAGGTTGTCAGAGCCGGAGAATGGGAGGATAACGGGCAGGCCCATACTTAATGGGAGAGATCTTAAGGGGAAAAATTGGGGGGGGGGAGAACTGGGATTTACTCCTCTATGGAAGAGGAGGGAAAAGCAACTGAGGAAGAAAACGCGAGGGGTCCGAGCTGACGGAAGGAATCAATCTGCAAATTGGGAAGGATCTGTTAGGGAGGAGCCGACGCGAAATCATGAAGCTCAACTGGGTGCGAAAAAGCGAAGGAACTGCACCAGATCCGAAGTGAGAAGTGTACCCCCAAGTCCAACAATTCAGAACTAACAGCGGTGTCGATATACGGGAGAGGCCGGCCAAACTTCAAAACAAGAAACAGAGCCACTTAAAATAGGGGGAAACCCTCAAAAAAAGGAGGGGGCATGCAGCAAAAGAAAATATGTCTCCCGGTTGCGGAGGAAAAATCCCAGGGAGGGTTAGGGGGGAGAAGACGATCCCTCTCAAAAAGAGGAAAAATAAGAAGGAAAGAAGAAAGCTTGACGAGAAAAAAAAGGACTTTGCAGAGAAGAGACAGCAAGGCGGAAAGTTTGCGAGGTTGGTCTCTAGTGCTTTGGGTAGAGAAAGACTTCGATCAAAAGAGGTCCCAGAAGAGGGGAAGGGACCTCGAAGCATGTATATGGGAGGAGTGGAAAAGGTACAGCGAGCTTTGGTAAAAGCGGCATTTAGAAATCTGCCCGGACTAGGGGGACCTAGGGGGGGGAAGTGGGGGGGAGGGCTTAGGGAAAATCTGGAAGGCCTGGGGAGAAAAATCTGAATGGAAATTTCTTCAAGCGCCTGGCGGGGGAAGTAAATGTCTGGGTAACTTTTGTCCTCAGAAAAGAAAGGACCGAAAGTGCCCTGAAAGAGAGAGAGGGGGAATACTGAAAGATCTGGGGAAAGGAAAAAAACTGAAAGCGGGAGGAGGCTCCCAACTAGGAACTGGGCAAGAAAAAGGACTCGCGTCAGTCTCAGATGGCGACGAAATGCAGGGCTTAGAAGAGGACGCGGGAGACAGAGAGAGAAAGGAGGGATCGAGGAAAAATCACCATAAGCAGCAAGTCCAGCAGAAAATTTCGGAAGCAGAGTAAAAGGAGACAATCCGAGGCTTCAGGGGGGAATCAGATGGCTCTCGAAGTCCAGAATAAAGAAGCTATCTTCTTAATAAGCGGATTCGATACGTAAAAAAGGGTGAAAAGGAGGCGGCGAGGCTCGGAACTCAAAAGGGGGAAACACAGCCGCTCGAAATTCTGGAACATTGGAGAAGATAAAATGGAAGGGGAAGGAAGAGGAGAGGCAGAAAACGGGAGACGCGAAGTCTCGAGGGAAACCTTTGAGAGGGAAGGGGTTAGACAAAATGGGGAAAAATTTCGGACTCGATTCGGGACACAGATTGGGAGAAGCGTTGAATGGTTGACGAGGCCTTCGGAGAAGGAAAAGGAAACGTTCTAGCGGAGAAGAGGGAAACTTAAGAGGGGGGAGAGAGGGACTACCTGGGGGGAAGAAAGAAAAAGAATGAGAGGGAGTCAGAACGGCTTTCAGCAAGCCTGCGAGGGGAGAAAAAAAAGCTGCTCTTCGATGGAGAATTCGTCGGTGGTAAAGAACTGGGATTTAGAGGACTGGAAAAAGAAAGTCGGTGATTACGAAAAGGCTCTGCTCGGGGAAGAGAGATAGGAGGGGAAGGGGGCTTGGCATGGCTGAAGGGGGTTCTGGGAGAGGGAAAGGGGGGGAACATCGGGGGGGGAGAGTATTGAGAAAAAACTTGCAAAAGTACTCATTATCGAGATGCTCGGCAGGGAGGAAAACGTCATAATTTAAAGGGGGGCCCGAAGAAAAATCAGGAAAAAGAAGGGAAAAGGGTCTTAAGAAAAAGAAGGCTCTTTGGGGGAGAGGGGCATGCACGCTTGTTGAGGGAAAGGACTCGTCGCATCGTCTATAGGGGACCGGTAGAAGGGAACGAAAGAAAGAGGACACTACACTCGAAATTTAGGGGGGGAAATCATGGAAGCTGGGAAAAGGGGGGGTTCATAAAAAAAAAGACATCGCGGGATGGGAGAAGGGAAGAAAGTAGGCTAGGGGGGAGAAGAAGTCAGCGCCAAAGGGCAAAGACCTCGGGAGAAAGGTAGGAGAAATTTGGTGGGTGTGGGGGGTGTGTGAGGTTAGTCGCTCAGAATGTGAAATCCTTCCAAAAACTTCTGAGGAGGAGGGGGGAAAGACGAATGTCATTATCTTTTGAGGGGGTTGTCCTACGTACTATCAAACACGTAGGAGGGAGAGGAAGGGGGAAGTGGGGTAACTCGACAAGCCAAAAGAAAGGGGAAACCGGGAAGGGTTTCCTGAAAAGCCCTGTTAGAAATGAGGAGATCCTGTGGGGTGAGATGTCGAGATTGGTAGTTTATCTCGAGACAAACACACGTGAGGGAAAAAAGAAGAAAAAAAGAAGAACACAAAAAAAAGGAAAGAAAAAACTTCGCAGAGAAGAGACGTTTCAAAAGGGGTTCATGCGCCCGGAGGAGGGGGGAAGCTGACCACCGCGATCCATTACACGATCTCAAACCGCAAAGGACTGATATTGACGATACCGAAAGTCGAAGCGGGGAAAAAGAAAATCTCACCTGGGAAACTGAGGAAGGCTTCACCAAGAGCAAAGAGAAAGGCTCTATAGAGGGAGACGATCACGAGACCGAAGAACCGAGAGGGGGGAATCCGAAACTGGAAAAAACCAACAAGTGGAAGACGCACAAAAAAGGGGTCGTGCGAAGTTAAAAGATAAACCAGAAAAAGGGGAAGGAGAAAAGAAGGATCGGAAAAAAAAAGACATTGAGGAGAACTCGATGGGGTCTTTCACGCCTGAAAAAATCTCTCTCTGGAGGAAAAAAAGCATGATCCAACAAGAGGAACGAAAAGTCAAAAAAAAAAGCGGAAAGACGGAGGGAAGGAAATTCAAAGTTCACCGCGAGTCTCAAAAGAATCTATTAGGAACCATCGACGTCCATAAACCAAAAAGAGGCAGGAAAAAGAGGAAACGACTGAAATTTTCGTGAAAAAAAGGGGACGCGCCCTGCGAAAAAAGAAAGTACCAGCTGTGGGAAGGGAAAACGTAGAAAAAAGGGAAAGGCCAAGCCACACCTCCTAGAAACGGGGCCAGAGCAACCTGTGAGTGTATCAGAGTAGAGAGGTTAGGAAAAGGAGGGCTATGAGGCAACGATCTTAAGACGGAAGGGCAAAACGGACTAATCATGCATCCGCCGAACAACAAGGTGAGAGACGCCAAAGGCGAAAAAGAAAGCCGTGAGAAAGAGCGACCCTTCCGGAGCGATAGGAAAAAGGAGACCGAAGGGAGAAAAAAAAACTGCAGCGATCGACGAGTCTGCTAAGAACAATAGTTCCGTCGACAAACCTAGAAGTCTGCGGGGCAGGGGGGAGCCTCTAAAAAAAAAGGGGGAAAAGTCACGAAACGGACCTAGCGAGCTGAGTGCGCTACTCGCGAGAAGGAAGGAGGGGTCTGGGGGAGGGCGGCATTCCCCCAACATGGAAAGAATTTCGCAAAAAAGACATCAAGGAAGGGATTCCACGACTCGCGTGCACGCTGTCAGAAGGAAGAAATCAGGGAAAGAAGCTCTAAAAGCCAAAAAAACTACAAAAATCGAGAAAAAAACGATCGTTGCCTCGGGCGGAACAAATAAGGAAAGGGAGTTCCGAGAGGAAAGGATTTACGGGGAAGGAAAAAGCTGCAAGAAGGGGAGTCCAAGACTAGGAAAAGAGGAGGGGTACTTCCCTCGCCAGGTGATAATCCACTGGAAGGACTCCAAAGTTTTAGGAGGGAAAAATATCGTAAAAAATGATGGGGGGATTCAGAAGAGGAGAATTTCAAGTTGAAAGATATAAGTAAGGCAAGGAAGAGGGACGACAACGTGAGGAGGGTTACGAGAAACTGGGCATCACGGGAGGGAAAAAAAAAACATCGTAAATCGTCCTAATTCGAATCAGATGAAAAACATCATCTTCAAAGGAGAGGATGGGGAGGCATCTCAAATAAGCTGAAACAGGGAAAGTCAACTGCTTTAGCCGCGAACTAAAATGGATGTTAAAAAAGTCTTAAAAGCCTCTGTACTCGTAAAGGAAACCTGCTGGGAGAGATTACCTTTGAGTTGAGGAAGCGCCGCGGGATCGAAGAAGAGGGGAACAATTACAAAAAAACCCTAGGAAGAAAGAGAAGGGGCTGTGGGCAGCCGAGAAGAGGGTCAAGAAAAGGGCGGCGGCAACGAACGGGTCTTGGGAAAGAATCTGAAAAACAACAAGGAGGGAGGGATATAAGAGGTATAGCGAGAAAAAAAGAGAAGGAAACTCTTGACGAAGGGAAGAAGTTTAATGACAGAATGAAGAAACTGGGGGCAAAGGGTTTTTAAGGTCTGGGATGCAAAGCTTAAGGAGGTCGATAAAAAAGGCTCTCTAACATGAAGAGTGGGCTGGGGAATAAAGAAGGTATGGAAAGACGAGAAAAGTCATCCCGTAGCCGCCAAGAGACGGCGAAAGGGGGAAGAGGAAATATCGGTGAAGGGGGGGGGAATTATCGAAAGGGTGCCTAATAAGATTGGGAAAGTGAATATGCGTCATAGGGACTCGGGGGATGGAAAAAAACTGAAGGAACCGGAGGAAAAGAAGAATGCGACTTCCGATCTCGATGATCATGGCGAAAGGGATCAAGGGGCAGAGAAGAGGGCGAAGGACAGGAGAGAAAGATTCCGTCGGGGGAAGAAGGGCAAACTATCGACAACTGGGAGGAAGGAGCTTGAGACTGGGGGAGAGGGGCAGAGGGAGGAGGGATCACGGAATCAATCGGGGGAGGGGCATACATGTAAGACCGGGGAGGGCCAGAGCTGCATGACGTTGCGAGAAAAAGAACGCAGGAGCGATTCAGAACAGGAGGGACCGAGGGGGGGAAAGTGTCGGATAGAAATCGATGATTCTTAAAATCGCATTCAGGGACGAGTTCTGAGGAGAAGGCTCAGGGCACTAAAAGAATTGTGAAAAGGGCGAACTGAGTAAGCTGGGGGCGGGCCTTGCCATCAGTGGAAAGGGAAAACTCGTGCAAACAAGGGGAAAGGAAAAGCCGCGCAGGTAGGGAGCTCTCTTGTTGTGGTAGATCAAAGGGGCGAAGGAAAAAAAAAATGTCGGACGAAAAGGGAAATAAATTGGGGAATAGAGGCGGGTCTAAACATGGTCCAAAGAGCAAGGACCGAAGCCGGAAAGGAATCTGGCGACGTTACCCGGCTCTGGGAAAAAAGTCTTTGAAAAGGGAAAAAAGAGGGGGGGTCTGGGAAGAGAGGATCAGGGGACAAGTATCCTGGTAGGGGCTATAAAGGGATGAAGACAGCATGCTTCTAAGAAGCTACTTCGAAGTCCGAAAGAAGATTTGGGGGAGGTTGACAGGGACAACTCCGCGTTTATTCGGGGACGAAAGAGAGAACCGAAGGGAACAAAAGTTGACTAAATTAGGAGGGTCTTGTCCAGGGGGGAGCACTTGGGGGGAGGGGGACCAACCTCGTGGGTTAAAGTGGTGTTTGTTCTGGGGAAGCGGGAGCTTAAAATAGGGGACAATAATTCTTCAATCGCAGTTCTAGGGTTCGAGGGTAGGGGGGGAAAGAGATCGTTCCGACAAATAGAAGCTATACCCGAGAAAGAAAAGTCTGAAAGGAATACAACAATTAAGGGTGAAGCTACTCGGGGAGTGATCGGGGGAGTTGATCTGCAGGGGGAGAACGAAGAGGAAGGAGCTCTATATGGAGGCCCGATTATTTAGGGACTGGAACGAAGGAAAGGGAGCGACAAGTCATGAAGGAATCTTTAAAAGAAGGGAAAAAATGTTCATGTTCCGGCAAAAGAAAAAAGAAATATCCGATCACTGGCGAACTTGGGTTGGGGAAAGAAAAATTCGCCAAAAATCCGAGGTAAGGAGGAAGTAAGGATTGAAAGTCGTAAAACATCAGGGGGATGATGAAAAAAGGGGGAGATCAAAAAACGCTTTTGAGAGCTCGCCCAGGAGGAGGGTCCTTTTGGAAAGGGGAGGTCTGCGTATAGGAAGACGCGTTTTGTCAAGCTACGAAAAAAAGATCCTCGAAAAAGGGAAGACCGGAAGAGAGGGTTTCCAGAGGGAAAGGGGAAGGGACATTGGAGAAAAAGGGGGTGTGGCGGTGGAGGTCTCTCAAAAAAGAGTAGAGAGAACTCCCCTTCTCGAAAAAAAGAACACAGAGAGAGAAGGATAAAGTTCTAAGGGGGCCGACCGGCTAGAGATTTCACCAAAAAAGGCGGGCGAAGGGAAGCGTGTTCGAGCTGAAAGCGATCCATTACCTCAGGAGGATCAGCACTACAGGGGAATAGGGGGGGGGAAAAGAAGAACCGCATCCTGAAAGACCGGAAAAAGCACCCTGCTCAAAGGGAATTCTTCAACAAAAAAAAGGGAAAGGTACGATCCCTGTAGGAGGGCCTGCTGACTAAAACCGAGGAAAGAGGAAGAAAGGGGAGAGGCTAGTCCAATTATCGGAGGGGGCTACTGCGAAGGATGGATTCAATTTGACAAGGGAGGGATACTGATCGAGGAAAAAAACTCAGAAAAAGGGAAAGAAAACGAAAAGGAAAAAGTTCGGGAGGGGGGGGGAATCCTAGAAAGGGGATCTCGCTGCAAGGAAGAAGCCAGATCAACAAGCGCAGAAGAACCTCGCCGGGGGAAAAAAAAGTCTGAGAGGAAACGCGGGACGGGGGGGAGAATCTATGGGTAAAAGGGGGGCTTCAAACAACATAACATAGACCACCATGCTTTCGGGTAAGGCGCAAAAAACGAATCCTGGGAGGAGGTCAGAAGCCTCAAAAACTTTTTGAGGGAGTAGTCGCAACGGGAAAAAAGAAAGGCCAAGCCAAAGAGCACTCTACTCAGAAAGGGGGTCTGGGAGGAAGGGGAAGAAAAACGACGAACACACAGGTGAAGAAAAAAAGAAAGTCATCTAGGAAAAATCCGAAAGGGGGAACCTCGAACGTACAGAAGGAGAGCATCATTCGTGTACCGTACTCCGAGGCCTGGAAAAGGTACAAAGCGGGGGAATATACTCAGAAAGTAGCGACGAATCTTCCACGGAAAAAAAGGGACTGCCGGTCCGCTAAGGAAAGGAAAAAACATCGACAAGAGCAGAAGAGACCAAGGGGGAGGGAAAACGCCTAAAAAATTATGGGGAAAAGGGGGCAAAAAGGTATGCCCGAAATGTGCAATGGTGAAAAGGAGGGGGAAAAAAAAGGAAAACAGAGCTGCAAAACTAAAAACAAAGAGAAAGCGGTGGAAAAGCAACAGGTCGGCAAGGACCCCAAGAGGCGGAAAAAGGGGGGGATCAAAAGAAATCAGATTCGAGAAAATAGCAGGGGGGAAGGTTCGATAAAAGGGAGACGACTGAGACTGCCGGTACAACTAGAAAGACAAGGAGAAGCGACGATCCGGGGACGGAGAGACAAGAACTCACCAAGCTCGATCTGCGGCTTCGGCTAAAGTCAAAGCACAAGGAAGACAGGGGGGAAGGAGGGGAAGTGCGGAGGCGCCGTGAAAATCATCACAAACGCCAAAGTTTTTCCCGAACGGTCTCTACTCAAAAAAGGAAATAGGAGGGAAAGGGGGAGAGACAAAGACTAGGTTTAAAAATGGGGGGGGGAAAGGGACGTAAACAAGGGGTTGATCTGGATTGAAAAGCACTAATTAAGGCCAGATGTCAGAAGGCACTTTAGGGGGGGGGGGGGGGGATTTTCTTAAAGGTGGGGTGCTTATCAGGATTACTTTAGGAAGTCGACCAAGCGAAGCCTTAAAGGACCAGAAAGAATAGCTAAACAAAGGAAGTTCAGCCAAAAGCTCCAATAGACGGGGACCTTTCTCATTAGGGAGGAAAGCTGGGGAAGATCTTAAAGGAAAGACCCTCGGCCCCATAAGCTCTCTATCCTGAGGTAGACTTTTAAAGGAAGGGGTAGGCCGCATCTGGGGGGGGAAATTAAATTAAAGGAGGCGTGTCGAGAAAAAAGAAAAAACTGAAGAAGGAAGAGGCGCATTCCGGAGAATAAGGGTCATAAAATCAAGATAGATGGAGGAGGCTATCTCTCACGTAGTGAGGGGAGGGAGGGCATAGCAAAAAAAAAAAAAAAATTTGGCAACAGTAGGATCGAAGGGAGAGGGAAAGAACGGCGTCGTTGGGAATTTTTTGTGGTTTGGGAGGAAAGGGTTGGGGAAAAAGGGGGGAAAGAGTTCGAAAAAAAGGACTCCCTTGCGCGACTTTCGACCAAGGAAGGAAGGGAAAATGGGAAGAAGAGGGGGGAATCTCGGGCGTAACAAAGCGGCACAAGAAAAGCCGGGAAGCCCAGGTGGGAAGAGAGAGGGAGGCTGAATCAGCATACGGAGGAAGGGGGGGGGATTTTGAAAGGGAAAGGCGAAAGGGCCATCCGGCGTAAAAAAGGTACGGGAAAGTACTGCAAAGAAAAGTAAATCCCTGGAGAAACCCCGAGGAAAGTTAGAGGAAGAATAGATGTGCAAGGAAAGAAAAAGGGGATCTTTCAACAGTTCATATGAAAGACTCGCCAAAAGAAAGGAATCTTCAAGAGAATTCCTTCTGGGAGTCCTTGACAGGAGAAACAAAGAATGAAAGCTTCGAAGGGGCGCTGTGTCAAGATCTGTGCGGGGAGGAGTCTTTGTCACAAGGAGTTAGCAACAATCTGAGTAGAAACAGAAAAACCTAGTGGGTCCATCGACTTTTATCCGTGGAGAGGCCTGAGACCTAGAGAGGTGAGCCTGGGGGAAAGGAGAGATCTCAAGGACATCAAAAAAAATCTAAAGAAGGACATTAAATGAGCCGTGTCGATCTTCAACATGGGGGGTAGGATAGGGGAGGCGGGAGATTCAAAGAGAAGTAATGGGAAAATCACTGACTAAAGGTCTTGACGATGAGGGAAGGGGAGGACTTCGAAAGTCCTGACATCTTTAATCTCATACGAAAAAAAGGTCCACGGGGGGAGACGGGTATTCGAAAGAAGCTTTGCCACAAGGGGAGTACATTTCAACAGGAAAAAAGCTTATGCCGGAAAATTTGGGGCTTACAATATAGGTGTTTCAAAAAAGGAGGTTTCCGAAAAAAGAAAGAAAGCTAAAGGGAAGGAAGCACTTCGTGGACGAGAAGATTCAGGTAAAAGGGGGAGAGAGCTCATAACTTCTGGAGCTTCGGGAGCAAGGGGGAAGCTCCAAGGAGAGACTTAAAAAGAAGGGGAACGGGGAAAGGGGATATGTCGGATGCAGGGGGGAAAGAAATCTCCTTGGAAGGAAGGGGGGAAGATCTTCTCGGAAATTCTCCGCCCGCAAAAGAGAGTTCCGATCCGGGGGGGAGAGTTTAGGGGGTCCTGAAAGTAGGAAAAAACTCGGTGGGGATGTCGGCGGAGGAGCCGGCTCTTAACCCTTGGAAACATTAATGTCACAGACAAAAAGGATCTTGAGGGAAAGGGTCGAAAGCTGACCAGGGGGGAGACCTCGTAGCGGAAGGGAAAAATAGAAAGAACTCTAATATCGCCGCATAGAAGGGAAGCAGAGAGGAACGAAGCTCGGTGGGGAACTTCGAAGAGGGGTGATCGGATTGGATCGGCAGCGGGAGGCTAAGGGGAGGGACAAGAGTAAGAGGAGGGACAAGGTAGCCGGACCGAGACTAAAAAGAAATAGAAACATTCGGGAAGGGGAAGATCAGGGGAAACATTTTGGGGAGGACCTCCTACATCGAGACAGGGAGAGAGAAGTGTTGTGGCCTCAGGAAAAAGTCTAGCAAAACTAAGGAGGGACTGAGAAAAAGGGGGTCTTCGAAAGAACTTGAGCGTAGGAGTTGTCGAGGGGACATCGCAATCCTCTCGAGAAAGGTTGGGGGAGGGCGAGAGTCCCTGGAAAATGGGGCTGGTGGCAGGAAAATCCTGAAAAGTATCCCTAATAAAATGTGGGAGGAAGGGGGAGGGAATCTCTACAAAATGGCCACCTTTTACCGAGAAGGCGGCGATTTTCGGCCTAGAAAAGGAAAATGGAAGGGACCTGGGAGGAGGAAAAAAGAGAATACGTTTTTCGGAAGAGGGGTATCTCAGATAAAAAGTAAATATAGAATAAACAAACAAGAATAACATCAACCGAGATCTGCGCTTCTCAATAAGGAACGGAAGAATCTTGTCGGAAAAAGAAAAGCACGAGAAAGGTCTGCAGAGGGATAGCTGAAAAAAAGAGCGCGAGAGACCGCTCTGACGGGAGAGGAGGGACGTCGGCCACCATGCTACAAATCGGACCTGAGAGGAGACCGGATAAAAGAAAAAACCAGGAGAAGGGCTTTGATAGGACCGATATAAAAGGCTGGTCGACCGAGGAAATCTAGAAGAAGAAGACTCTGCATGGACCTTTTCGAGACTTTCGAGGGGAAAAAACCACAAAAAGGGAGAGATACGAGGTGTCCAGCAATGCAGGGAAACTCCCACAAGGAAAACAACGAAAGGGAGGGGGAAGAAAAGTCAATTCTCTATGGCTGAACGAGCGGGGTAAAGAATCTAAAAAAAGGGAAAAGAAGATCTCGGGGGGAGCCAATCAGAAGAAAATATCCTCTAAAAGAAAAAAAAGAGGAGTTCCCTGCTCTTAAGGGGGGAGGGGGAGGAACTCTTTCGAGGAGAAAACTTCGATTTTGGGAGACCGATCGAAAAAGAACGAAGACCAAGAAGAAAAGAAGGACCAGAAAAGTCCTGACAGGGGGGAAACTCGCCCGGAAGCCTCAAGACCGAATTCAGACTGAGAAGGGGGACCGCACAAAGAATCCTAAGGAAAAAACTCTCACTCAGGAAAACGGGCGGACCATATCCGGGGGAAATGCGAAAGGGGGAGGGGGGGAGTGAAAAAAGTAATGATAAGCTTCTATGAACCTCGGGACAAAAGAAGAGGGACAGAAAAACAAGGCTGTAAAAAAACCGAAGAGGATCTCCTGAAGAGAAATGAGAATCCTTACTTGCCAGACAGAAGGAGAAAACCTTTGAGAGATGAGAGGAAATTACTTAGAAAAGGGTAGTCACAAGGCCGAGAAAGCCGAGGAAGGATCCGTCCTTGTCGCTCTACGGTACATGCAGGGAGACAAAAAAAAGGCTGCCCGGAAACAAGAGGGGAGAAGGGAGCCGAAGACGACCGAAGGTGGCAACATTAAACCGGGGGAAAAAAAAGAAGGCCCGGGGCTTCAGAGCGCAAAAAATCGGCAGGACCCCGAGGAGGGGGAGGACATCAATTCGGCAAAGGTACAATCGGAAAGGGAAAAGGTCGGCTGAGGAAACAAGGCTGGGGGAGATCATGGAAGACTCTAGACAAGGGGAAGTCCGCTAACGATCGCAACGACTTCATGAATCCAGGAAGGGATTTAGTCAAAAAAAGCACGAACAGATGCTTACCAAGAGGGGGGGGCCTACGATCGTAGGATTAGCGGAAAATAATGAGATTCTGTAAATAGGGCTTCTGGGAAAGAAGGGGGGGGAATGTCCGACGGGTAAGACACGACTCAAAAGATTCCTCTCCGGTCTAAGGGGAAACAATGGTTCAGTCCGTGTGTGGTAGGGGGAAAGGGAGAACCATACGGAAAGCATCTGAGGGGGTGAAATGAGAGGGAATCCTGTAAGGAAGATACGGGGAAAGGAAAGGGGCCCTCCGGGAGTTTCAGCAGAGTTTGACGGAGAGGAAAATAAAAAAAAGAGCGCGAAGAGAATCGGATGACGCAGAAAGGAGGCAATGAGCGAAGAAGAGAGGACGAGAAGAGGGGAAATCAGCAACGCAGCTTACGGGAGGGGTTCTGTCGGGAAAGAGGGAGGCGGGGCTGAAAAGCGGGGAGATTTACCAAGGAGTCGGGGGAAGAAGAAGGCCTGTGGGAAAAGGCGTCCCGGAAACGCGACAGGAAGATCGTCATCGAAAAAGAGGGAGAGAACCCTCTGCAAACATGCAAAAAAATAAAAGGATTGAGAAAAAGAAGAGGGCTCGGAGAGTTGAGAAGGAAAACACGAACGGATTAGGGAGGAAAGAGAGAGTGAAGAGCAGCTCAAAAGAGATGCAATGAAGGCCCCTTGAGCATCGGTGAGGCGCCGGATCTGCATGGAGGAGTGGAAGGGGGGGGGGGATCTAAAAAAAGGGGGGGGAGGGGAGTGTTCGATGAAAAGGCTCGGAACTACATTCCGCTTTAAAAGAGATCTAAGCGAGTCGGGAAGGACGATTGGTACATCTAGACGTTTAGAACTAACATAAGAGGGCAAGCAAAAGCAGAAGGAGAACGAAGCTTAAATGGATCCATCATCGAGAATGGGATTATGGGAAAAAGGAGGAGGACGTAGGCTTCAGGAAGGAAAGGGAAGGTCGATCGGGGTAATCAAGGGGAAATCCCGTTAGGAAAAATAGAACGATCTAGGGGGAGGGGCAAGTAACGTATAGGGCCGACACAACTAGGGTCGGAGAAAAATAAAGGCTCAAGGAGAAACCTTCCAAAAAAGGGGCGACTATGCACAAAGCCGGCGAGAAATAGTCGCGGCGTGCGAGGAGTGGATAGGAAACACGGTAGGGAAGACAAGAAGAAGAGGACCGCAAAGGTCTTCCGCAGGAGGAGCCGCAGAGAAAAAAAAACCGATTTTGAGAAGGGAGACGCCAGGGAAGGGGAAGAAAACGTCTATCTTCTTCAGAGCACCTCGGAGTCTAATAAAAGGAACGTGTGTGGGGGAAGAGAAGCGTCAGGTTCACGGAAGGAAGGGTTCGAGGACTGCTTGCCAGGCGAAGAAGAGCCCTTGCCTGATCGGAAGGGGGCCGACACGAGAATTCTCCGAGGGGCGAAGGGGGGGGAGTCTCTGAATCTGAACCAAGGGGTTGTCCAGGAAAAAATTACAGAATAGGGGAGTCGATTTGGACAAGTGCGGTGGACGTCATGGAGAAAAGCCCTTGCCGCAAAGGGAGGGGAAAGAATCGTACCGTCTGGCAGATGGATCAGGGGATTGAAATGTTCAAGGAAGGAGTCGAGTAGGAGCCAGTAGGAAGTTCTAAGGAAAAGGGATGCTGAAACCTACTTAGAAAAAGCCGTCCGTGTAACTGCAGTGAGTCGAAAAAACATCGGGAGATCTTAGGGAGGGGGAGAGGTCCCTTCACCAGGCAAGGGGAAAACACGGGAGGGAATTGAGGAGCAGTTTGGGACTGGTCCTAGTGAACCGGGGAAAGAAACATAGGGGCTGAGAAAAGCCCTTGGACCAAGAGGGGGGGAACACGACATGGAAAAAGAGATAGCCTTCTTATCATGTCGAGCGTTGACTACACGGGAAAGGCATAAATTAAAGGGGGCCGAAAGAGCCGAAAGACTCATGGAAAGAAGGGAGAAGGCTGGTGGTGAAGGATCTTGCGGAGAGGGGGGGATGCTTGGCCGCCGAGGCGGGGGTCAAGAGAGGGTAGTTCAAAGAGAGGGAGGGGGAAAAAGAGTCCGAGGAAAGGGCACTCGAGAATGGGTCGTTAAGGGAAGAAAAGGCGGGAGGGGGGAGCTCCGGAGGGGGGGGGAAGGCTTAAGAGCATTCACGCCCGTAGAAAATAGACAAAAAGAGTGTTGGGGAAAACCGGAAGGGTCCGCGGGGGACTGAGTCTAGGGAAGACTCTCGCCGGGAAAAAGGGGGGAGGAGAGATCTCGGTGCGCTGTTGTCCGAGCACGGCCGCGGGAAGGGAGTCTAGGGAAGAAGAAAGGGGGTGCTTGGTAGGGGACGTCAAAAAAAAAACTTCGTATCGAAAAGGATGGAGCGTGGTCCGCAGAAAAATCGCCGAAATTGCCACCACTAAACTGAGGGGTGCATGAGAAAAAGGAAAGGGGGACCGGGGAAGAGCGGGGGGAGGGAGTTGAAAAAAAAAACGAGGAGAAAAAGGGACTCCCCTTCGCGGGAAAAAAAAAAAAAGAAAAAAAAACTTGCCAAGAGGGGAAGGGGAAGGTCCTACAAGGGAAGGGAAACATCTATAAGGAGAAAATTTTCGAAAAAAAAGGAAGCGGTGGGAGACATCCTTACAATGTCTATACTCCGGAACGTCTTATCTGGGACGTCGTCCAACCAACTAAAAGAAAATGAACGGAGCTAGAGAGAAGACGCCGCGTAAGGGTTAGCGGGCTTCAAAAACACAAATGCGAAGGAAGTTCTCGCCGCGCAACATCGAATAGACTCCGAGAACCTCGGCAGACGGGGCGAGCAGAAGGACAAACGTTAGAAAAGGATCTATGGAGGTCCTAGGAGACTCGCGAGGAAAAGAAAGAATGATAGTCATCATTACTACCAAAAGTCTATGGTCGCCTCCGTCGGCGCGGGGGGAATACTTTCCACGATAAAAAGATTCAAGTAAAAAGGAGGAAGAGCTTAAAAAGCCAGAATCGAACAAAAAAAAGCTTCGAGGAAATGAGTTCATTAGGATGGCGGGAACGCTATTCGAGGAGCTCCGGCGGAGTCTTGGGAGTACAGGGAAGAAATCGAAGGCAGAACTTCACCGAGGGGGGGGTCCCTATCTGGGAGGGAGTGAAAAATGGCATGGGACGGGAAGAAGCCTACGCCTACAAGTACCAAAAGCGGGGGTTCAGACGTAAAAGAGAAAGGAAGTCCAAGAAAGCATACTACCTATCATAACTGGTAGGGGGCCATATCCTTTTTCGGAGAAGAGGTACTAGAAGTAGGAAAGCAGAAAGTAGCACCGGGTGAGAGCAAGTCTGAAAATATCTCACAAGAAAATCTGCATCGAAGGAACTTTTGACCGTCACGGAAGGAAGGAATTGTGCTACTAGTCAGAAAGGTCAAGAGAAAAAAACGGTCTATTACAAAAACAGGGGGAATGTCCTTTCCAGTCAGAGATAACCCGCGAGGGGATAAGACTTTCTTCTAAACCCAGCAGGGTGGAGTTCTAAGGGAGGAAACTTCTAGGCTTGAGAATCAAAAAGTTAACCTTTACAAGAAAAAAGTTTGCTGGTCAACTACCACGAGCGAAGGAGAACCAGAGAGTCTAGGGCTAGAAAGAAAGGGAAGGATCCCACAATCTAAGGAGGAACTCATTTCCTCCGTGACAAAAGGGGTAGCAGGGAGTGAAGGCTTGGAACTAGAAAGGCCGACAAAATCGTCCCCGAATGTAAGCTACGATCGCCGTGAAGGAAAGGTAAAGGGATTAAGAGGGCGGGAGGCGGTGCATTCTCCTCTTCGGATTTCTGGCTCCAAAGCTCAAGAATGTAAAGGAAACAACGGAAATGTGACTTTAAGAGAGTGAGAGAGGGTGCTTGGAACAGAACTGGGAAGGCAGAAGAACAGGAAAATAACTCCTAAAAGTAAACCGGTAGACCAGGCCAAAAAAGCCCAAGGTGGTTCGAAGGGCAAGGGGGGAGCTATCGGGGAGGGGCGTGGCGATCAAGATGAAAAGTTGATAGGTCGGGGGAAAGGATACGGAGAAGCCATATTCAGAGAAGGACCGAAGGAAGTGATTTTCTCCTTGTGGCCGGGCAGTCGATCATCAAAGTGAAAACATCTGGGACATACTGGACGAGGCCGCTGACTCATCTCTAACATATGACACAAAGGGAAAGGAAAAGGGTAAAAATCGAATAGGACAATCTCAAAAAAAAAAGCAGAACACGGGGGGGAGGCCTTCGTAATACTGGCTTAGCTAAGGGAGAAATTGAAAAAAGAGGACCCCTCGGTAGAATGCCTCGGTTGATCTTCCTTTGTCTCACATTACTCGAATAGAGCGGTCCCGAGAATCTAAGAGGGACAATCTGAGCATCCATTAAGGAATATAAAATAGCAACATCAAGATTTCTGTCAACAGAAGGTCCAAAAAGGCCCGGGTTCAAGACTTGGCTGCTTGATGCTATCAATCTCTCTAAAAAGGGGGGGGTATAGATGGCTCCAGCCTGCCACGATGGCTCCTCCCCGGTAGTACAATTTATAGAGGGGACGAAAAAGTCTGGGGGAAAGGATGAAGACTATGTCATTGGGAGGATTACGAGCCCGCGTACGATCGCGACGGGAAGCGACAGGAGGCAGGCAAGAAACATCAGGAGGACTCGCTGGGAAGAAGAAGGAATCTCCCGCAGTGAAACACTGAAGGAAAAGGGAAAGAAGGAGAGCCCGGGAAGAATAGATTTCGTGGAAAAAAAGCTCTTCTGCTGATCCACAGCGATTGCAAAGATAGACTATGAGGAAAAAGAAGAAGAAGCTTTCGAGAGTGTTCCAATTGATACTCAGAAAAGGGACATAAAAGGAAAAAGACACAACGCAAAGGGAAAAGAAGAGGGGAATCTGAAGGATAGAAAAAGACCAATCACTTCATCAACTTCGCAAAGGCGAGATCTCCGGGTAAGTCCTTGGCAAGAAGCACACTTGGCGACGAGGGAACTGGGGGGGGAGTCTCGGGGAAGACTCTCGGTCTTGGAGGGAAACAATAGCACCTAAGATTCAGCCAAAAAAATAGCCTGTGGGAGCCCTAATTTTTATCCGTGCTAGTCCGGAGAGATAGCATTATGGCGTGCGTCTGAGTCCTTCCATGAAAGCTCAAAGGTCCTTACAATGAGATCGGGGGGGGGGGAAGGGGCCAGTACTTGGCTGTTCGGCTGTATTCTCATCAAAGAAACGAGGAAAACGAACAAGGGATTGGCCAGACAGTGGGAAAAGGAGGGAAAGGTAATGACGACCGAGGGGTACTCCCGACAGTAGGCTCTTTATCTCTGCAGGGACGGTCGTGGAAAAGGAGTGTTGAAGAAACATTTCGGAAGTCGCCGAGAGGGAAGAACGATATATGATGCGAACTAACTCGCATGGGACTGAGGAGGATCAAAAAAGAGGAGGGGGGGAAAGAGGGGGAAACCTGAAGGAATCTTGGGTAAGAACCTATCCGAGCGGGGAGTAGATCAGAGAAAAAAGGTAGCCTCTTTCGCCGGAATAAAAGAATCTTGGGAGATGCCACAGGACGGGGAACCGTTAAAAAACGGGTCGCTGCCGGGGAAAAAAGAAACCGCTTTTAGGAAACTCGTCGTAGAGGAGGAAGGGCTCTTTCCGAAAACGTTCAGATAGGGGGAGGTGCAAGGGGGGAAAGTGGGGGAGGAAATCGAAATCAGGGGAAAGAAAAAAAAAAAAGGGCCTAGGTCGAGGAAAAAGGGCCCTTCTGGGTCAAGGTAACCAGTATCGAAGGAAAAGCTTACGTGGAAGGGGAGGAGTTTTACGAGAGTCTAGAAAGGGGAAGGTTAAGCGAGATAAAAGCTAAGTCGGAAAGCCATCCAAGGGGGAAGCCTCGTGGATATTCCTCGACGGTGTTCGGGTGTGATTCGGCAGGAAGGCGCCTCTGAGAGACTTGCAAGAGAAGATAGGACGGAACAGAACCGACCGGGGGAAAAAAAAAGACATGGCGTTTTCTTCAGGATGACGATCGCGGGGTTAGAATCAGCGCCGGAAAGGAGGGGAGGAAAGAAGCCATACAGGAGGTCTCACGGAGAGGGTTAAGGGAAGAACTGCTCACTGCCAAAAGGGAAGGGTCTGATATCGATGGGAGAGAGGGGGGCGACTGCTCGAACGGATCAGGAACCGCTCTCGATGGGTAATCCAAAATCCAAGGGGGGAGTCCGACGGGGCAAAAAGAAGATTTTCTTGTAGGAAGAAACGTCCCAGAGTTAAGAAGTTCTCTTCTTAATCTTGAATGAGCAGAGAAGGAAAAGGCGCAGAAGGACGGCGCGTGAAACCACTGGAAGGAAAAGAAAGATATCCTAGGGGGGGAGTTTAGAGCTACAAAAAAACAAAAGGGAATTCCCAAGGAAAAACCGAGGGAGAAAGGAACAGGTCAGCCGGGGGAAGGGGGAAAAGGCAGAAACCAAATGGAGTCACCTTTGCAAAAGGCAGGGACGTTCCTTGGCGGGCGCGGACCGATCCATTAAGTGCGGGGGACGACCCTCATCAGTCAAGGGAAACAGCTACCGGGGAACTGCGCAACGCTGAGGGAGGGGGGAGGCTTCACCAGAGAAAAAGCCGACTAAAATCCGTTAGGCTCAAAAAAATCCGTCCGGAAACGTGAAAGAGGGGGAAAAAGATCGCCGTGGAGCAGGTCTTCACGGAAGCGAAGTTAGAATGAACAATTCGTCTCGA
>Ga0179593_1436372_pt1 | contig 33106 bp, 37 predicted proteins | sample CZODoug2_1_08_16_FD_185931 | JGI IMG/M metagenome (GOLD analysis project Ga0179593, IMG submission 185931) | Vadose zone soil fungal communities from Angelo Coast Range Reserve, California, USA - CZODoug2_1_08_16fungal (PacBio error correction) | ecosystem: Environmental > Terrestrial > Soil >...
GAGAAGACATATCGTGCAATGTGATCACAGAGAAGAACCGCGGGGGGGACTCGGATAGGAGGAGGATTGTAAGAGAAAAATGTCCAGCCAGGCCTCGCGCGCAGTAGAAATTACTGGGATAAGGGATCTGAGCGTATTACTAGCGCTGTCAGGGGGGATGGATGAACCCATGAAGGCGAAGATAATACTCAAGGGCAACTAAAGCTGACGGCCAGAAGTCTATAGAAGAGGTCCGCTCACTCTTATGAGGGGAGAAAAAGCAAGCTGGGGGAAGTACATGGCGAAGTGTCCATTTGAGGAAAGAGTTTGACATACTCGAAGATGGGACGGGGGGCTCTTGACGTATAATCGCTGGGCGGGCTTCGGGGGGGTGCAGTCCTCTCGTAGATCAGGACCTCTGGATACTGGGCGGCGGCTGACCAGAGTGACGCCGACCAGTGAGGAAGAAGAGCTCTCAAAGGAGAAGTGGGTCCCCTGTCCCTTAAAGAAAAAGCCTGGGTACCCTCCCGATGGGACGTCAGTAAATTGATAAAATCAAGCGGAGGGGAAAGGGTCAGAGGAGTTCCTCAAAAAAAAAACACAACTCTGGGAGAAGACAAATTAGAAAAGTTGCAGCCGTGGTTCACAAACGTGGTAGGGACATCACAGGAAGAATGGTAGGGGGAGAGGCGGGGTCGGTCAAATAGATCCCAAAAGGCGCCTAAGAAAAAGGGGGAGGGGGGCGACATGCGGAACAATACTGCAAGAGGCCCCAACCGAAGGAAAAGGGCAAAGGGGGCAGGGTGCGCCGCTACGGCGCTGGGGTGGAAGGAGGAGAGGCAAAGGGAAAGATGGGGCGTACTCGAGGCCTCACCGAGAGAAGTATCGCCTCTCAGCCGGACAATGGAGATCGTGGGGGGGGGGGGGCCTCAGGTAGCTTTTTGACAGAGGGGCCGCGTGAACACGGTTGACCTCACGAAAAAGATGAGGCTTGGAAACAGCGGTGGATAGGAGTGGGTGGTCTCATATGAAGTGTCGTGACGTGAGGGACTGGTCGCTCTTCTTCCGGTCAACACTGGGGTCTTTGGGTGGCGTTGGAACTATCTGCCTACAGTGCGATGTGGTCAAAGACTTATTTTGTTGCGGAAAAAAAAAAGTGAGCGCTTGCGGTCCCGTGCCAGATGCTCACGAGAAGGAACGGGGCAGACCGGTTTCACAGACGACGCCAGAATAGCTTGCGCTGGCTCGTCTAAAGACGCACAAACCGTCGAAGGCCCAGGACCCGTGGCCAACAAAACAAAAGGGGACGGGGGCCAGCGGCACGGTCATGGAAAGAGAAAGACGCCTGTCAAAGACTTGACGGGCGACCTCTTAAGCAACCTTCTGTGCGAGCTGAGAAGTGCGGAGAGGACCGGGTGACCTGCACTCCACCTAGAAAGATAAAGGGATCTTCTACATAAATTCTAAGACTCCTGGCCCCTATTAACCGGAATCCCTGCTACTGTCTTCTCGGGGGTGGAAAACTTCATCGCACGCCTACCGAAGGTCTGCACTTGGCTCCTAGACAGGGGAAATCAGCCTAACTTTCTGAAGCCTGACGGTTAAGGAATGATCCCTAAAGAAAAAAAGGTGGAGCGACCATGGCTGGCAGTTTTCACTTCTAGGGCCTAATGAGAGGAGCCGTTGAAAAAAAACCTGGGGGGGGAGACCGACTGGAAAGGAAAAAATTATCTAATTCGTTCGCTAGGTTGGGTCATATCGGGGAGTTTCTCTGACTTCGGGATTGCCGTTTAAGCATCCAAAAGCCAAGAGTAGTTGAGGGGGATCTCTCCTTAAAACAAGAACGCTGGATCGCACTGGGTCGTGAGGCTTCTTTCAGTGGTAGGGTGGCGTCGCTAAAGGTAGGCGACTATGTAGACCTATCGGCCGGCTTTTACGGAAGGAGGGGCGAGTGGGCGGGAGCCAATAAAAGAACTACTTGCTCTCACAGAAGAGGAGTGACAATGCCGTAGAAAGCAAGGGGACCCTCGCCGTGGGCAAAATACACCTGGGGTTCCTCACCGGTTGAACACAGGAAGCCCTCAAGGGGTGTGGGACAGGGGGGACATTGTCAGGTTTCTATACGTAGCTGGGGGGGGCATTAAAAAAGGGGTCGGCAAAAAAGTTCTACGGTCCAATGTGTGGGGCTGACTTATTCGTAGCTTACCTGAATAACAATGGAAAGGCTGGACTTCGCACGACATAAAGGACGTTTGCAGTCCGGAAAAGTTGGGTCGTTAGGGAATGCTCAGGAGGCGACATCAAATGACCGTTGTTTCTCCGATGTTAACAGTTATATGCCCACCAAGTGTCCAGAACGCGTTGAAAAGACCTCATGGAAGGGCTCAAGGATTTTGCCAGATGCAAAGGGGAGGGGGCCATCGGTTGGGCGTAATGATTGTCTTTCGCGCAGTACAGATTTTGGGGGATGGGCTCTGCTGGGTGGGGGGGGCCTCCTTCCAAGAAAAGGAGCTCGGGAATCGCCGTACTTTGAAGCTTGTGCTCTTCAACGTACCCAGAATTGCGATTGGGGAAACAACCCCTGACTTACAGAGAGGAGTGGGGTCCTTAGGCTGCACCGTGCGCCAGGTATTGTGTGAATTGGGGGTTTGAGGGAGTGCATTCGGTCTTTCGGCAGATAATGGCAAGCGGTCACAGATGCCGCGTGGGAAACGGGGGGTAAGTGGAAGGGGGCTGTTCGACAGAGACCCCGGCCAGGGGCCAGAGTTTGGGGAGCTAGCGATCTCGTCGGCTAGTTCGCGCTCAGCCAAAAAGTGTAGGAGGCGGTGAAAGCGGCTTCACTGCAAAAAGGATTCGCGATCGCTTGCAACATCAATAAGGCGGCAATCTTGCCGGGGTTTTCGAGGGGGGTAGGCAGGGCCGTACTGTACAAATGCAAAAATTAGAGGGGGGGTTGGGTGGGGGGACTATTTTGTAGATAGCGACCCGTCAAAGGGCACGGTCCCTACAATCCTTGGGGGGGGGGGTTCGGTGGCTACGAATGACTCCTCTCTTCCAGGGTTTTAAGCGGGGGTAACTTCGCGAAGCATGTCTTGGGAAGGGGACCCAATCGTTAACAGTCGGAAACGCAAGAACTACTCAAGAGGCGATTGTAAGGCTCAACGACCATTCCGCATGATCCACATGGGCAATTGGGTATGGGGACTAGATCGGAAGCGCATAGCACTAGGGGAAAGAAGCCTAACACACAAAAAAATGGGGCGGGAAGCAAAATTTGGGACCCGCCTGTCCATACGGGGACGGAAGGGAACTCTGTACAAAGAAGGGAACAACCCGAGGATCACAAGTTAGGTCGCATCGTCGGCACAGAACACGAAGCCAGCACTGCTTGCTGCAAAAAGAGCTGGTGCAAAGTGGAGGAGAGCCGGCACGCATGGGGACGCCTGGTAGATCGGAACAATTGGAACGTAGTAATTTCCAGCCACAATGCATCACGTCTTCAGTATCTCCCGAACAGGCCCCGAAGGAGGATAGGACTTGGGGGACACCTTGTCTGGGAAAAAACCAGGTGGAAGAGAGTGTACAAATGCTCTAAAGGGTCATTTAACCAGACGATTCTGAAAGAGACAATAATTCTTTGGAGAACGCGCCCCTCGAACAAGAGACGAAATATTAACTAATAGGAGTCAGACTTTTCAGGGGATTAAACCTACAAAAATGGACAGAGTACGGAACCGCATGGGAGATCCATCGGGACGGGCAGGGCCGGGATCTCGAAAATCGGAGACGGGATTGTGTGGGGTGCCGGTCGTCTCAAGATAGCTCTAGACAGACTGGAAAGTCCTGTCTTAAATGTGAGCTGAACGCAGGTCAGGAACATTGGGCAAAGAACGTGTCTTCCCAGACATCAAGTGGGGACAAGTCTGCTAAAATGGAAAATCTGGTCCACGGTCGAGTTCCAAACAACTCTGGATGTGCGTCGGGATCAAGAGAAATCCGTAAAGGTGTCGCAGTGAGGGGGGAGTGGCCCTGGGTTGGATAATCTAACGAAGAGTCGCTTGGTTGGGAGGTGACAAAAAAACAGACCGCTCGGCCGTGGGCGGACCAGGCCAGGGGGACCCCGTGAAAGAGTCGCCTAGCTTTTAACTTCCAAAAAACACCCCTAGCCGAGTCAGGGGGCCTTCCAAGGTGGGAGAAAAAGGGACAAGCAACTCAGCGGACGCCAGCACGATGAACTAGAGGGGGGTTGAGGCAGAGTGTCGGGCGGATGGAAGAACTGCTGTGACGGCTAGCTGGAGTTGCTCCATTACACTCCGCTGTGGGAATCAAGGCACTGGAAACGTAATGGTGGTGAAGTCTAATTGGTGGTTTCAGTGGCGTGGGTGGGGGTGAACTAGCCATCCCTAGTAATATTTTGAACGTCTGAGTCCGCGCGTGGTGAAGCTCCCTCTAACAGCTGAAGAGCACCAGGGGAAGCCTACCATTAAGAAAAGTAGCCAAAAAAAACCATATCGTCGGACTCCAGGGGACGTAGTGCCAGAAAGACAAACAAAAGCAAGGGACAGTTAATCGTCCAGGCGCCCACCCGGTCACCCATACCCCTCACTAGAGAACGCGACCATGCCTCATTTTCCAAGTCCGAGGAAGGTTATTCAACAGGATGCCAAAAGGTCGACAACAGTCGGAACTTATGAACCGAGACTCCGGTGCTTAGAGAAGCTGGAGAGTCTCCATTTAAGAATCATTCCTTCAGTTACGAAGACTCTTGGCGAGCAGGGAGGAGAACCCAAGGTGCGGGAAACCGAATTTACGGGAGAAAGGACAAGTCTCGGGCACGAACGAGGTTCGTCATTTCTTACCGCGGCAAAAAGGTGAGCGTGCAGTCTGGCATGGGCCGGCGTACCAAGAAACGAGAGAGGGGAATTGGGCTTGGCGTGAAATGAAACCTAACACCGGAGGAGGGGGACGAAAATATGACGTATCGTATTGGGCAACGGAGCTGTCTTGCGCGGCCACACCGCGCATGGTGGGGAATAAGCACGCATGACCGCTAGCACGGGACGAAGGAGATATACAGCAAGGCGTAGACAGAGGGGAGGGATACAAAAGGTCGGTCCGTGAAAAACGCACACTTTTGATTCATCCCTAACGAAACCCCACTACCACGCACGCAACCGGCCGAGAGGAGACACCCGGATCCGTACACCAAACACAAAGGGTTTGGACTATCAGGCTGGAAGCGCTTTATTAGCGCGGGCAGACGCCACCGTGGACCGGAGCGGGACAAGGGGGAGGAGGAGTAGGAGTTTGAGCACTGCAACAAAAAACATCCCATATCAAGAGGACGAACCAGCACCTCACAATGACAATCCGTAAAAGCTACTCCGCCCCAGGCGACGGCTTAGCGGGGCCCACCCACCCACCCCAACAAACTCCATTCGGGAAAGCCGATGCGTCATAACGCAGATGGCTCGCGCGATGAGTCGCTCTACAAAATCTACAATGGTGCGTCAAGATTGTATCTACACTGGAAAACGGAGGCCGGTCAGATCGGGGGCAGGTCGGGTTAATTCTCTCTGCCCTCACCAATAGTTGTCACTTAGACCGACGTGGTAAGGCCCTTCGACCTCTGCTCAGATGGGGGTGCGCATTAGGACAGTGGCAATTGCGTCATGTTCATCGATAGGAAAGAAAAGGACTCGCCGGCTTCCAAGATGATGGAGGATGTGTAAACCCCATGCAGGATGTTTGTCTATAGATCTCGCAATTACCAAGGGATAGGGGGAGGAAGAAGGGAGGAGGAAGTAGGTCGGGGCCGTGAGAAAAACTACGTGGAGGCAGGGACTGAAGGGAGCGTCTTCAGATCGAGGAACTATGCAAGCCAGTCTCGATCCCCTCATGACACTGTAATGAAGTCGACAGGATTCAAAGTCTGGGGTTCTGTGCTGGGGGGAAGGGGTAGACACCATGGCTAGGTGCGAATAGGGAAGAACGTCAGGGGTGAAAAGCCTGGATAACTAGTCTCGGATTAGTTCGGAGATGAAAGGAAGGGCATTGCTTGCCTGCGCTGAATACTGGCCCGAGAGGCTTCCATCGAGGGCCATGTCGGAACTCGCGTGGTGGAACAGACGGAAGCTCTAAAGAACAGGGTGAAGGGATTTAAGAATCGGGCAAGTGACTTGTTGTACTGATTAGAAAAAAATCAACAGAGCAAGCGTCGGTCAGTGTCCAAATCGGACCGTTCCCGGGCAAAAAACGGAGACCGCATCTCGTGTGCCATAGAGACAAACCGAAGGAGTCAAGCATAAGAGGAGACAAGATCACTCTCTAATGTGGAAGTAAGGAATGGTCGGGAACCGCCTGGGGGGACCGACGCTAAACGCTAAGAGGGCCTCCAGGGCGGTATGCACCGTCGGTTAAATGTCTACTTGCCGTGCTATTACCAACTCTTAGGCCTCAAAAATGTAAAAAACGAAAGGTAGACGTGGGACGAAAGGTTGCTGGAGTAAGCGTGAAAGGGGAGAAGGAAAAAGCCCATTCGAACAGAGAGTAGTTTAAAAGCAGGGTGATTCTTCAGGCACGTCGGGCTTACCTCAGTTGGAAGATGGGAATAAATTAAAAGACTTCTCAAGCGTGGCCTGGGGGGTGATTCCCCGGAGCGTACACCTCAAGAAACGGAGGAAGTGCAATTTCTAGAATACTTCTCGGGTTTGCCGTCGCATGAAGAGAGTAACCGAGACTATGTCCTCAAGGAGAAGAAGTGATCCGAATTAGTAAGCAAAAGTATAAGCGGGGGGGGGGAAACCTGGGGGAGTTGATGCGTCTGCCTCATTTTTGAAAAAGTTTTGCGGTCCTCATCTAAATTACAATGTTTCACAACAAAAACCAGGGGGGTGTGGGGGCACCTAGGTAAAGGACATTTTGAGTTGTTTAAGCAATGAATGTGCTTGTTTGGAAAAAAAGGGTGGAGGTTCGATGGGGGGCTTTGAAGCATTTGAGGGTTTGGCGTTTTACTATTATGGCACGAAGTTCTAGGTGTAGTGAAGAAAAAAAGGTGAATGGACTTGCTAGAAACAGTGGTGCACAGGGGGCCATGGCGAGAAGATCCAAGTAAGCTAGAAGATGACATTGTCAATGTGTTTGAAAGCTCCGCACCGAGCTATAGGAACGTCCCGGTTCGCCTTTAGTCGTGGCCCCGTGGACTTCACGGCGTATGGTAGGAGTCAGACAATGCGGAGGTTTGATACTACTTGGTGTGGGGTGACTAATAAAAAAATAACCGAACGATTTCAGTTACCTCAGATGAGCTTGGCAAGAGCGACGATTGTGGTGGGTAGACCAATTGAACTCCGAGTAAACAATCACTTAGGCAAATGGCAACACGCATTGTCTAATGCTTCATTTGCCCGATTAAACAAACACGGGAATTATGGCGCAAGAAAATCCGTTCGTCGGGGGGTTTGTAGAGCCTGCTCCAAGGAACTGAACCGGTGCTTCTGCATAACACTGGGCGAAGAAGATTTGGGTTCTTCAGCATACTCCGAATTGGAGTTAAACATTCCGGGAATGGTGGTGATCTCCTGGAGACCGAAAACCGCCGTGTTGTATACCGCTTGTGCTGGTTTTTTCTTCGTGTCCTATGATCTATCCTTTTATCTTCTTCTCGGTGGAAGTATAGGAACTCTAGACTTTCTTTAAAGCAATGCCGACGGCAAGGAGGGTGTCTCATCGCAGTCTGGGTTGTTTCTTGTGCGCCGGGCTCTACGTCGAGCTGTCCGGTGCCAAAATACAACCAAATCCAAAGAGAGTCGCGATGGCAGGCGCCCGATAGAGGCGAGAGAAGGAGGGACTCGCTTTCATTGGGAGTTCGGCTACTCGAAAAAGGGCGGCGTAAGTCGTGCTGCCTAGAGGGCCTCTAAATGACAAAAAAGAAAAACCGAAGGGGACGATGGGCTAGCCCACTCCCGAGAGAGTCAGAAAGGAACGGCTTTTTCAGACGGACATAGCTACGGCGAGCGCCGGTGAAAAGCGGAACTGGGGGTGAAAAAAAAACGGGGCAAAGGACAGATCCTAAACTGTTGTAAGCAGTTATCTCTACAAGGGAAGAAAGGAGGGCAGTTGGTCGCAATTGGAGAAGGGTAAAATGGGCCATGAAAACTACTTCTCAAGTAGGGAAAAGGGGAGGCTCGCGACGGGGGGGCGGAGAAAGGGAAGCGTGGGTAAGAAGAGTGTCATGGAGACGTCTGATCAATCAGGACTAAAGCTTGAGAAGTTGGGGGGCTTCGTGGGGGACGCGGGTAGGGGGAGAAAATTACTGAACGACTGGAGTGTGGAAAGGAGTGGTACCGCTCAAAAATATTTGGAGGACTGAGGGTGGAATCTCGGGGGGGAAGGCGTGGCGCGAGGATTGTGGAGGGAAGAAAATGGAAAGTGGGGTAGCGAGTAGATAGGTTTCTGTGTGGCACGCAGATTGGGCGAAGTACGGTAAAGTCTCTTTCGTATAGATGTAGGGGTCAACTTGGGCTAAGGTGCGACGGACCAGGGAGGAGTCTGGGTGATACAGCGACACCAGTGTTGACCGTACTCAAAAGGGGGTGCAGGGCGAAAAAACCATGTGAGGGGGGAACCGGGCGCGTGGCAGCTGTTCTGCCAGTCAACGTCGTTTACTCCGAGGCCTGGGAGGGCAGGTTGGCCAGAGGGTATAACGGAATCTTCCGGTCAGCTTGTGGAAGAGATAGTAGGGAAGAGGGGGGCTCCGGGTTGACTCAAACAACGGAGGAGGGGGGAGATAGTCGAAAAGGCCAAAAGAATCGCTAGCGAGGCTCCAACGACGAAAGGGACAGTGTCAGGTGAGGGGAGAAGAGCCACGGGACCCCATTGCAGGACGCTTTCTCTTGGGGTGGGGAAAGGGGGGAATAACCTGGACCCGACGAACCAAAGAGAAGTTGATGGGGTCGAGAAAACTAAAAAAAATCGTAAAGAGGAAACTTGATTTTCTGGGAGGGAAAGAGCACCAGGAACGACCCTCTAAAAAAGGACAGAATTTAAGTGGTATGGGAAGCTACACTCCAAAGAGCTGATCGCTCCACAGTGTAAGGGTAAGAAAACTGCCATGATAGAATGTCAACCGATTGTCGTGTCTGAGGGGATAACATACTTTTATCTGAAAACAAGGTGAAAACCTCTCCCGAACACCTACTTGTCATCTACGTGGGAACTGAAGGGGACTTCCCGCTGACGAAAAACGTTATAGACGTGAGGTGAGCAGGATGCTAGGAAGAAGCGACAAAATTCAGCCGTTCAAACAGTATTACGTCACGGGGGCTACCGCGTCGCAGTGACGAAGGGTAGGCCATTAAGGGCAAGGCGTCCCAAAAAGAAAACTCTGCAGGAAGCTACCTCTACATGACCGTCGCGGCGTAAGCAGATTACAGCTTGACACCTTGCTGGAAAAACCCCACGGGCGGGAAATCTCGAGCGGGACCCGGACGGCAGAAAGGCATCCTCTGACGCCAGACGGTTAAGCTCCCGTAACACAGCGGCATGGGGCGCCCTGAACTCTCCCCACGACGCACAATCAGGGCATGCCCAGAATACGAAAGGAGAGGATACCGGGAAAAGTACTTTAGGGCAGAGAAAAACACCAAAGCACCTAAAGGGGGCCCCCATCATAGCAACGCGGTGACTGATATGTGATAGAGCTGGTTGTCTAGCTTTCTTTTGGGGGGTTTTTTTGTTCTGCAAAAGCGAGGATTAGTCGGAAGAAATCTATTGACGGGTGTAGGTTGGCGCTCCAATGGTGAACGAAGGGACTAGTAATGAAGACTCACTTAAGGCTGAAAAAGACATCGTTAGGGGGGGGTCTATCAAGTGGAGGAGCGTGCGTCGTAAAGAGCCAGCTTATAACTCAGGGTGTACTGGAGAGTTTGAGTTAAAAAATGTGCGATAAAAAACCCTGTCCGGATGCGTGCATGTCGGGGGGTGTCAGTTCTTCTACGGAGGGGGAAAAGTGTGAAGATGCGTGGTCGTGCTTGGGCGGGTATGAGGCAATACATGAACCGGATTATTTGTTTTCGTTGGAGGTTCCTTTTCGATGGTTGGTTTGTTCTACCTGGGTATCTGACTTAGTTCCGGGCTGGGTAATCTACGAGTCTCTTGGGTTGGAGTGGTTTTTGTCTTTTGTTGGAGCAACGTGGTATTTCTCGTTCATGGCTTGTCGGGATCCATTATTTCCATAGTAGTGTTTATTAGGGAAGGATTGCTGGTAGTGGTCAGAAAGGATGTGGGATGGGGTGCTTAGGGCGGGGGGCATCACCATAGAATACTTTACCTCGGGAACTTGAGCCGGGGCGAACGGAAAAGGGCAGGGAAGGAGCCAGATCCGACAAAAACAGAGGGGCAGTAAGTCAGCGGTAAACATCGCAGTCGGTGGGGGGGAGTCAATGCAAAGGGAATACCAGGGAGGGGGCACGGTCAACACATGTTCAAAGCCGGCTAAAGCCCAAGAGGGGATAGCGATGAAAACGAAACCTCCCCCCTCCTGGGAAAATGCACGGCGAAACCATAGAACACAACATGGAACATAGACGAACAACTAGTGTTCGTAAAAGTTGTTGGGTGCCGTAAATCGGGTGGGTAAAATGGGGGTAACCGTCCATTGCAGGGCAGTAGATTTCTTTTTATGGTTGAAACTTTTCTAATGATCCGGAAGGGGTATAAAAATTTTGAGACTGTCGCTTTCTTTGACTTTATGAGGAATGGGTAATTTTTAAATTCGTTGACATATTTTCAGCAAATATACGAGTAGAATTCGTGTAGGAGAACGACGGTTCGCAAAGTCGCCGTTAGGTAGGTCTCGTGGTTAAATTGGGGGAGCCTTTTGGAGAGGGGGGGAGAAAAAAGGGTGCAGGCCAGCAGTGTCCTAGGAGGTAGATGCCTGAGATACCATTGCACGGACCACAGATATAAGGGGGAGGGAGATGAGGTCTCACGCCACGGAGGCAAAAGAACTTTTCGAATTGCCTGAAGGCCTGGAAGGAAAGGGGGAAACCGGGTAAAAAAGCCGACATAGAGACGTAAAACCTCAGAGTGGTAGCAAAAGTTGCTGAGTAATACGTTCCGGCGCGCGGATCCCAATAGTGGATTCGAGAAAGGAAAGGCTTCGCGAGGCAGGCAACTAGCGGGAATTAATACCTCAGTGTTCTTCGGCAAGATTGAGGTCAAAAACCAATTACTCAAGAGTACTGAGCGACGAAAGTGGGGGCTTCGTGGTCCAGCCGACAAAAATCCCAGATATATTCAATACGATCAAGGGGTAAAAAGGCTGAGCTCGTCGAAAGGCGTGTTGCACAACATACTAACTTGAAACGCGCCACTATGGACGCAGGAGACATTGATTACGCAGGGGCGATGAAAGGCTCAGAGCGTCACAAGGTTATAAACAACATAAATATCTTATTCTGTCGTGGGGGACGGTCAGTGGGAAAAATTTAGGCGCTAGCCGTAGTGGGGGGGACACGTTCCCCGCATGGATCAGAGTGGCCATATTGTGTCCAGGTCAATTTTTGTGATCACCAACGAATAAGGTCAGATGCTCTTTGAGGCGAGAATGTGGATGAGGGGTCTGGGGAAACTCTGCCCTCTTGGAGGCATGAGGTTTTACCTGCCCAGGGATGGATTGTAGAGAATATTCGTTACCATAAAATGGGGGATGGTTATGAAAAATAGTAGAAGGAAATGATCGAATACATGTCCGTTGATGGCAGAGGAGCAAGGGGAAAGAGGAGGCGCGTCCGGTCCTAGCGATGGAAAAAAAGAGGACCTCAAAAATGCCGCGCCTCCCATGAGCCAAATGAGAAAACTGAGGCATAAACGACGCATTTGTCTCGGGGAAAGTGAAACCACATGCAAGGTCGATAGAGAACGAAGGTCCCCGACTAGAAGTCGGGGAGAGAACGGACGAGCTGGTGGAGCTGGAAACAGAGAAAAATCAAAGAAAGGAGAGGGAATTGCATGTTCCCATTGTCCGGACAACCGGAGCCAACGTCAATCGACACATTGTCCGTGAGAGGAAAAATCAGGGGGACGAGTGAACGGGGGGGGCCAGTGGGGGGGTCACCAGCCGCACTAAATGTTCACATCGGGGCACCAGCTGGGGTGGCTGGAATAAACATATAAATAGCACGAAAATACGGGGGACAACACCAAGAGGTTTCAGACGAAAGAACCCAGTAGACAACTGGGGGGCCGTATGTAAAAGACTTCCTTTGAGAGAAAGAACGAAGGTCCCCAAAGAGCCAGACAATCCAAGAAGCGATGACTGATACCGGCAGGAACACGAGCAAACGGGAGAGCTTTAGATAAACCCGAACCACCCCACACAGTTAACCGCACTTCAGAGGAAAAGAGGGGGCCCAGGGACTGAGACCCATCAGGTTAGACTTCGAGACACAACCAAATTCAAAAATTGAACCAGAAAAGGTAAAAAACGGGGGGAAGCTACTAATTAAAACATAACCACGTAATACTAAGAACAGTGAAACTTTGAAAATAAAGGGACCGGTCCAGTTCAACGTCAGGAGGGGTATTTGGGATGATTCCCTTATCTCCACGAAGAGCAGGGTGAGAGGTGCAGGGTACAAATGGAGAATAAAAGGGAGTCGGCGCCCACGGCCTCGCACTGGAATGGAGAGTGGGGCCTTTAGTACGAGTTTACGTCAAGTGATACTCAACAAGATGAGATGGGGGAATAACGATTTGTGACGGCGGGAGATGAGTGGTACATTGCTAGACCGTTGTCGTTGAATTGTTCCCTCTATTGGTGTAAAGGGTAATAGGGGCTTATCGAGGTGTTCGTGTTGGCCTTGACGGTCGGTCGAGCTTCAAAAAGGGGGGAGGGGTGTGTGTGGAGTGGACTGATTATCTCAGGTTCGGCGATGGATTAGGGGGACATGGGAGGGGGGTGCGGACGTTTTGGCGAGGACTCAGATTCTATTCATGAGGGTCACGGTAAAGAAGGGTGGACTCTTAATGGTTCGCGGGATACGATAGAAAGAATTGGCTATGTAAGATGTGCTGAGGACGGGACTGCACGAAATAAAGGGTAGGCGCATATCGGGTATAAGTTAGCCGTGTAGCAGGTGTGTCCAGGTGCAAGGGGTTGTAATGGGGTATCGGTGCGCCTTGCAAAGACATGTAGGCAGAATTCACAACATTGACTTGATGAACCTTGACGGGGCTGGAGTCACGAAAGAGTACCGGGGAAGAAAACTTGAAAGCACTAAAAAGAAGACGAGAAATCCGGGGACCCTAAGGATAGCAAAGAACAAGGCCCCCACGGAGACGAAGAGAGACAATCGGTGGCCCAGAACTCAATCACGAAGCTTCTGAAAGTAATCAACCGAAAACTGTTCCATCCCCGAACTGCACACATTCTTGGCTCTCCTGGATCAACTTTCGCCAACGGTGGGTGATAGGAAACGCGTCAGTGGCCTTCGCGACTCAAGGCGGAAAAACACCTCAGTTATTCCGTGAGTAGTAAGGGCAATGGAGTACGTATTCAGCTACGATGTTAAGTACTAAGTAGCAAAGCTAACAAAGCTCTGGGGATAGCTGCAAGGGCCGACCCCATCACTATAGCTTAGATCACACATCAACGAACGCGCCGTAGGACAGCCTTTCAGGCGGCTGAATGTGTGAAGGGCTCTCTAAAAAAGTGAGGAAACAGATAAGGCAGAGCTGGTTACATTCTATTGAAGGGAGGACGGAGAAAAAAAGAGTGGCAACCGGGTCGCTTGAGGCTCTTTGGGGACTGAATCCTATCGTGCAGTGTATTCGCTAGGGGGGGCATACGGCAAGGGGGGTTGTTGAAGAAGTATAGGGGGTAAGAACAGTTATATGCGGAACCGTGGGGGCAGGAATGGAACGCATGAGGAAATTCTTGGCGGAAATGTGGCGAGCTGAATGCTAGAAAGGACAGGGCGGACGGATTTGCATGGTAGCAAGTCCTTCGCCGTAAATCGCGGTGGGGTGCAGTCAAAGAGTATTGGGGGGGACGGGGCTCGATGGAGGGGACCGGAACTGTAAAAGTAGGGACGTCGGAAGCGTTTAGGGGTCCAATGATGTAAAAGGCGGGAATTGATGGGGGGCCTCTTCTATTTTTTTCAGGGCCAAAGGGGGTTGAGCGTAATGGACGAGCAGTGTCAACAGGACAAATGGGTTGGGTGGCGCGCTGAGCTGGTTCTGAAACAGGTTACATAAATAAAGTATGCGATCGGTATTCGCCTATGTGTGCAGGCGGGAGGAGGCACAGCATGAGCGACGACCCGTAAAGACGGAAAAAAGGGAAGGGGGGAAAAAAGGGAAAGAGCGAACCAAAGAAGCTGGGGACAGGCCGGCGATCTTCTCAAAAAACTGGCCACAGCCCGAGAGAATGAGGGGGACGGTAAAGTACGGAGCGGTTCTAGGAAAATAAACAGGGTCCAGCTTTGGCACCGCGGAAGAGCGACGGGGAAGAGGCACTTCAAAAAAAAAACTGGAGGAAGGGAATAAGATAAACTCAAAAGAGCTATCGGGAGACCAATTTAAATGCAAGCAGGGGAGGAGGCGGAGCACCGCCATGGCGAAACCAAGCGAGCAGAGAGGGCACTCTTATGGACAGTTAGAAAAAAAAGAGCACAGTCACGTTCAACCAAGAGAGAAAGGGGCTTCCGCAATCTAGGCCGGAAGGTTTCAGAGCGTAAAGGGTCTGGAGAGGCGTCTGGGACCCGTTATGATAGATCGGGAGCTCCTCTGCGTGTTTCATGCGGCTAACACAGTAACCAAGATGGGCTCCTTGGGACAGCTTTTGTGGGGACATACGCAGGGCCTAACGATAGTGTCCTTGGACCAAATCCTAATTCCCGGTTAGGACTTAAAGGGATAGGTCAAATAACCCAGAAAGTTGGAGGCTCCAATTTCTGGGAGGGATACGAATCGAAGGAAAAAGCTGACGATTAAGGAAAAACCGGTGATCGATCTTGATGTGGCAAGAATATAAGAGCAGCCAACAGTTCGCTGGGAGTGCAAACTTTTCAGGAATGGCTGTGAGAACACATATCCGCAGCGGAAGGGAAAACGGCCTTTCGTTAGGGGGCAGTATCATGTGCGTAAGGGACATTGTTTGTCTAAAGCAGTTAAGTGAAAAGAAAAAACGAAAACGTAAGGGGTACTGTGAACAGAAGGTTGGGCTGTAAAAAACTCCGGCTGCCCAGAGAGGTAGGTACAGGACTCGGCAGCGAAATCCGAAAAGAGGAGCTGATAAGCCACGTAATCGGTTTAGGGAGGGACGGACACGAAGACTTTCCCCTGTTATCCTGATGAGAAGAGAAGGGCCGTTGAAAGGCCTCCGGACTAAAGGGGACCATCAATAGGACCGCGTGCGCTTCACGCTGTCCTGGGAGTAATCTTAGGCCTGTCGGGGAGTGGTGGTTGCGGGGGCAGCGCAGGGCTGTTTAGACTCTGAATCCTGTATTAAAGAAGAGGAACAAAATGTGCGGGGGATAGTGGGAGCTAATCCTGGACGGGTGTTCTACCGACGGAAAGTTGTCCGGATTAGGGCAGGGGGCATGGCGGAAGGGCGGCCTATCTGTCTGGCCAAATTCTGGGCGTAGGTTCTTTGAGCAAACCATTGTAAGGGGTGTTGGCGCGAGTGCTGGAGTGTACCAAGTTGAAATGGTCTAAGCACAGTGAGGTGCGTATATGGGGGGCATAAAACCATGGTCAACGTCCGTGGGAAATATGGAAGGGGGGAAGGCAAGGATCGGAAATTCGGGGGGTAGAAAGGACCTTATGCGTGTATCTCGCACGGTAAAAAACGGCGGACCATCCGATTCCTAAGAGGGGGGTGGGGAAGGAAGTCAGAGGGTTGGTAAACAGCTCAAGCAGGACCCCAAAAGGCTGAATACTGTCGTCAAATAAGCGCAAAGAACGAAATGAATGTGAAGGGGAGGGCGACTTGAGAGCGCGTCGCCAGAAGCTACTATTGCCATGCGAACTCCCGCGGGGGGAACGGATCCCAAGGCGGATAGCAAAACTTGGACCGTGTCCCCTGTAGAAAACGTAGAAACAATCAGGAAAATACTAAAGGCCAGATAGGTCAAAACAGCCCGCGGGGGAACCAGGAAGAGCCTACCTGGAACCAAAATTATTGGTGGCAGAGAAAAGAGAAAGGGGTACAAAACTAATCAGATGATGTGCAAAACCTGGCCAACATAACATCCAGAGACAAATCTAAAGTATTCACATCCAACTCACAGGGTCTACTGAATAAGACCCTTATAAAAGTAGACAGCCGTTATCCAGAGATTGGCAGTCCTCTGGGGGGGACTTATAAACATTCTGGCCCAAAGCGCTTTATATGGGGTAGAAAAGGGAAGGGACGTGTAGCTGCTGCTTGGGAGAGAGGGAGACGAGATTAAAAAGAGCGTGGAAAAATAAGTAGACCGACTTAGGGGTACTGCTTGAAAAACAAAAAACTTGAATCAATGGGGACCAAACAAAACCGGATACTTAAAAATGTGCTGTGGGGGAAGACTTACGAAAAGAGAAGGCAAGAACGGGGGGGTCCGAAAGCTTTGAAGTATAGGAAGGGTTGGTGGGTTCCTCGTGGGAGAGGGGGGCGGGAAAAAAGGTGGGCCAAAAAGGGGGTTGCATAAAGAAGCTGGGGGAAAGATTGACGATTAAGTTCAGTAGAAAAAAGGCGGAACAGCACGAAGGACATGAGGACCTAAGGAGAACAATCGCTAGAAAAATCGAAGAGAAATCGGGGGGGGGGTCCTCTAAGGAAACCGGAGTGGGCGGCTGCCAGACAGCAAACGTTTCCTGAGCGGAGCATTGTACGGCAGTGGTTAAAAGCAAAAAAAAGGCAACATCGGGGACTATATCTACTACTAACAGGACAGTATCCAAATCTTCGGGGGCGGAACGGGAACCTAGAGTTGTGACGGACTCATGGAAACACAGCTGAAACAAGGGATTTCGATAACAAGAAGTTGAACCCTCGTTAAGAAACCTCTCATTCAGGATCGGTGAAGGGTCGCTTGCGCTCTTAGAAAGAAGGGGGGGAAAACGGCTCCAATAAGAACATCAAACAGAGAGGGAAACAGACTCAATTAATATCGTGAGAAGGTCAGGCGGACGCACCTTGAAAGAGTTACGATTCGGAAAAGACGCTCGAGAGGACCTAGTGCCTCGCTGAGTAATCAAGAGTTTTAAAATGGTGTTTGGAGTTCTATTTGGGAAGCAAAACACATTGTGAGGGAAGAGCAGGAAGGGGCCGTGAGTCATGACAGAAAGACTACCAGAGCGTCTCGGTTCCGGCTATCAGTGCACTCCGAGCAATCCTCACATCCGGAAAAAAAAAAAATGACTGAATCCGGTGGACTGCAGTCGGAAAGGATATGCGGCTTTATACTTGGGAAAAAAATTCCTGGGGAGAAGGAATAAAAAAAGGCCCACCCAAACCCGAAGTCTAAAAGAAGAAACAAAATATGGGCACTACTCTGGCGAGAGGGCATCTACATCACGCGAGTACATGGAGTTGGTGTGTGCCGAGGAAGAGAATGGTTCGAGCCACAATTTGGTTGATCTCTAAATAGAAAATAATACTTGGGTCAGTAAATCGTTCTTGGGGGGGGAGGGAAGGGGATACCATATAGAGAAAATCTGGAAAATCAAAGCCAGCGGTGAGGACTTTGCTATGACGGACGGAACTATCTGACAACACAGACTGAATTAGAAGGCGACTCCCTGCAAATACCGGTCTTAGAGAAACAAAGCCGGTTTCCAGACCGAAGATAATGAGTTCAATGAAGATGTAAAAAAAAAAAGGGCAGAGACCCCATACTCGACAAAGGGTAACATGCTCCGCCCAAAAGTACCAAAAACAAACGCGGGACGCCAGGACTAGAGCAATGAGGTGCGCCCACGTGTGTTCTGCTCAAGATGGGTAGGTACAAGAAAAGGAACAAGAAGACGGTGAAGTGGAAAATAGGGAGGAGTTTGGCAGGAGGCTCTCCCATAATGGAAAGGCTAAAGGCGAATAAAGCAAGAGAACCCGAAAAAAGAGTCAAGGTCAGGGCAAGGTTCTATACGGAGCTGGTTCCCTCCCGCGACAACGGTGAGGACGTGATGCCTAAGGGCAGACGATATTCGGCATCTCGTTCGAGGAGAGGTGTGGGAGATAATGGGGTCGCTTGAGGAAGGACCGCATGGCACGGGGTTCACAAACATGCGATTAAAGTGTAAACATGGGGGAAGGGGGTCTACATTCGGTCTTGCGGGAAATAACAAGGGGGACCAGTGGGAGGGGTGAGGATGGGGGGAAGTCTGGCAAAAGAATGAGGTTGGAACGCCGTAGGGGGTTTCTACTTGCTCTAAGATGACAGGGAGGGAGAAGACGAATCCGTCCTGCGGGAAAGTTCACCGAGAGCGAAAATTTACGAGGGGCGATCGAAGAGAGTCCGCCCGTCGGGAAAAGACACAACAAAAGTCTGCGGAACGCACAGGTCGAACCAGGCCACCACTTAACATCTTGCTCCCGACCGAACACGAAATAGACCACAAACGCAGCCTCTTGAAGAAAGCAGCGACTAACAACAGACGAAGAACTTTGTCTCCAACACGCACGACTACACGGGGGGCTGAAACAAGGAAGAGACAGGACAGAAAAAGAAAGGGAATGGGGGACATATGGCACATACATACCCTCAAAAGAAAGATTATTCTCTAAGAAACATTTGAAAGCCCTATCAATGCGAAAGGCGGCGCAATCTGGACCCCCGCAGCGGTGGGGGGGGAGTACTCGAAGAATGGGCAAAACTGGGAGGACCGCGAGAAGCTCGTTGGTTATTCACCGGAGGTTTCGTTGGGAGCCGACTTGGGATGCTTACCAGGAGGACTCTGGGGATGTCGAAAGTGGAAAGAAGTCAATACGCCGGAATATCTCTGGCCTTCGGGTCGCTCTTCACGTGCATGATCAATGACACTATAGAATAACGGTGTTGAAAAAAAGACGTGAGGATCGACGCTGGTATCTCATGATTCCTCTTAGCTTGGACGGGGTGTGGAGAACGTTTCTTCGGAGAGTTGTAGGGGCGCTATCTGGTGGGGCGTTGGGTACAGTGGCTATTGGGCGTAATCCGTCTACGGGACCAGTAACGTCTGTGAGTGTGAGACCGGGGGAAGTCGCTTTGAAAGAGCATGGAGGTAAATGACGGGGTTTGTACAAAGGTGTTTGGGAATTCAGATTCGGGCACGTCAGGTGTTTCTGGTGACGAAGTACATTTGCAGGCAATACCGTATAGTACGGGAGGGCAGTACAGAGTAACGGTGGGAAGTGTCTTTTTCTTCCAGTAGTCATTCCCTAAAGGCGCTTTGCGAAAGCCGGAGAAAGTGTTCTTTAGCTGGATAGACAAAGGAAATGGGACTTGGCATTGTTGTAGTCTTTGGCAGCGTTAAAGAAGAAGGATCACAGGAGGGAAACAAATGGGGGAAAAGACTTTTTACTTAAGCTGTAATAAAGGGGGAGTGGTACTGTGTAGAGAGCTCAGGGCAATGGTTGTAGCGCCAGGAAGGACGTCGCTACAGCGACACTAATGAGGGACGGCAAAGTCAAAGGAAGGGGTAACAGAGTGGGATACTTCGCAAACGGCCACCACGGAAAGAAGCACGGCCCAAAACAGGGAGGGTGGGACCGTGAGAAGAAACAAAAGGGGATTCTTCTAAACCTGGGAACCACAGAGCCACCGGGACGTTTGGAAACGACGGCTCTGGATATCGGGACCCCGGAACGGGGAACCGAAATATCGATCAGGGGCGTGAGGCCGGCTCAAAAAAACGGAGGGAAGGGAAAAATATAAGATCGAACCCCCGATAGGAGAGACGTTCAAAAGCTGGAACTGACGGGGGGTTCGCGGGAGACGAGAAAGACGCGAAAGCCCCCGAAGCGACGCGGTACATGTGCCGTGGCAAGAAAGAACTTCAAAAAACCCGGCCGGACGACCACAGAGCCGAGGGGGCGGGGTGAAAGGGACTCAAAAGACTGAAAAGTGCGAAGCCCGCCATGGGACGGGGAAAGGAAAGTACAAGGCAGCGACGAGGGAGCCATCTACGGGTCAAAGCAGTAAAGGAAACTCACTAGAGAACGAGCGGGACAACATTGGACTTTTGGACAAAAAGCTCGCAGATCTCCCCACACCGAAGGAAAAAGCTAGCCTAGCACCTGGGAGGCAACCAAGTTGCCCCCCATGGATGAACTGGGCGGTAGAAGAAATCTTAAGAAGAAAACACACGGGCAATTCGGTAGAGCATTGGGAGACAACCTAGGAACGGTTGAGATGGGAATAAACTGATTTCTAAGGAGCGAAAAAACCTACTGCAAATGGTAGGGGAAATCGGAACTGTACGGGAAAGGGCCCTTCCCTCAGGTTCAGGATATAAAAACGGAACAGTACAGGCCCCGACGATATTACTGGGGGGTTCCACATCTGGGAACCAAACGTTGCGGGGACAAACTCAAGTATCACCCTCCCGGACCGAAGAGCTGAAAAAGACCAAGTTATTCTAAAACGTAGAAAGTTCTGTCGTGCTCACTCGACAAGGCCTGCGCCCAGACATGAAAACGAGCTGCATCCCGTACACTGACGGGTTTCAAAATCACTCCAACCAAAATTGCAAAGCAAGAATGGGGCGAGAGGAGATAGTCACGGGGAGATCGCGACTTATGTTCGAAGATGGATGTGGGTTGGCACGGTCATCTAGAATTGGAAGGGAGTAGAACACTCAATAGTTGTCAAGTTTGGGCCCGGGTAGAGGGGTGAATGTCCGTTGTGAAGGTGGTGACATACTACGTCTTTACCAAACTCCTATTCAAGGTGTGAAATTCTGTCTACGGATGGTGAGGAAAAACTGATGGAAAACGAAAGAGGGTGGATTCAAAACATCTCTCTGGCTATTTCGTTGTCGTCAGATATCATAGTCACGCTTCAATGTGGAGTGAGGAATTCGGGGGGCGGGCACCTGTTCATAAAAAAAAGATTTTCATAAGCTGTGAGGTGTTGTGTATTGTTCTTACTCAACCTAAACTACGTCCTTTTGTCAATTTGGTCTCTGGGGGGTTGAGAGTTTTTACAGGAGGATATCGACTCTTTGAAAGCCCGTGAAATTAGGGGATGGAAAATGGTGCAAACTCTTCAAAAAAACTCAGGAGGAAAACGGGCGGGTGGAAACTCCAGTGGCGGAGAGTAGGCCGGGCGCCCAGGTAAAAAGTGCCGTCGTGAAAACGACTAACATCTAACCTTGGGGGGGAGACACTGGATATGACTGTGGCTGCTCCTAGAAAGAAAATAATGCCAAGAGGACAGTCATGAACGACTCCAGTGCTGGAGGTACTCAACGGAGCCCCGGGGGTGCCAAGAAAATGAGCACGTAAAACCATACAAGAGAAATGGAAAAAAAATAAGGAGAACCAATAAACACAACTCAAAAGGGAGACTAAAACCAAGAAAAAGGGCACTGAATTACCTTTGGACATTCAGGCGAATACGCATGCAAACTCAAATGTTGAAAAATTAAACGAGGTGTGGTTAACCGGGGTTGACATGAACAGGAAAAGGTCCGGTGGGCACAAATTCTTCAGATCGGGAGACATATAAGAATAGAAAGTTCGGCTTCAGGTGGCGTGGGTCAATTTCTTCGCTCTTGGCGAGTTCCAACGCGAAAAAGGGCGGAGGGCCTGGTTGGGCGTTTGATGCGGTTAGGGAAAGTGAAGTTCAGCCGGTGTGAAAGGCTGTTTAACCAAACTCTGGAAAAAAACGCGACAAAAGGACCTGATTTAACGGGGGAAAACACCAGCTATCATGATGGGGAAAAACCTCAAAATAAAACCAGCTGGGAGGTTTTGCTGTCACCGACTGTGCGTCATTGGTTGTGAGGAAAAAAGTGTTTGGTTCCGGGTGGGAGGAGTGAAAGTGAAAGGGGGTAAGCGCTGGGGGTTATTCTGAATGTGCGGAATTAAAAAGTGGGAGATGTAAAGCGGCGGGTACCAAAGGGGGTGGAAAGAGCAGAGGGGAGGGCACACGGCTGCACTACGCAAGCAGAAGCTACCGGGGCAGCATCACAACACGGGGTGGTGAGATCTTGTGAACGCGCCTTTTTCAGCCAGAAGCAACAGTGGCCAAAAGAAACTTAGCAACGTATGGCTTAGTCCATACACCGACCAAGCGAAACTGAGTATACAACTAATGGATATTGTAGTATGGTTTTTGACGGACAGGAAGTGGGGGGCAACCAGTGCAGAAAAGTGCAAAGCGAAGCGAGCCATCATCTAATTGGAACATCGGCAGCAAAAGCTACGTAGGTTCTTCTGAGGGGCAAGTCTACATACCTAAGCTCAATTAAAACGGAAAAGGCTGGGGGGACACGGATAAAAGCAAGACATCAAACGAGGACACAGCCTCAGACAACAAAGATTCATGGCGCAGGGAGCAAGAGCGAGAAAAGTGCGGCACGAGGTCGCAGGGATCAGAAGACAACAATTAGACACGAGGCAAATTCGATTAAGAAACAATGATTTCTCGATGATAGCTCAAAAACAAGAGGAGAGAGAGCCACGAAGATCAACGAGCATAGGGGACGTGGAAAACACGAAGGAAGAGTCCTGGAAGAAAAGGGTCTTAAAGAGACTCATGCAGACCAAGCTTAAAGCCGCTCAAATAGGGAGGATGAGTGTGTCTGGAGCTAAGATGTGGTTTCTGTAAAAATGGTGAACGGCTGGGGCTAAGGGAAACCCGTGGACGAATAGACGAAAAAAAAACGGCAGACTCGCGCGAAAATCGAGGACGGGAGTGGGAACAAGCTTCTCGGTGACGGAAGGTCCATCTAGGAGTTACATGGATCAGGGGGAATAAGGGGGGTGCGGGGGGGGGGCGAGGCAGGTGGAAGACGACGGTGGAGCGGAAGGGTTCCATGACATCGTTAGAATCTGGCGTGGACTTGGGGTGGGCGTACTCAGCGGTGGAAACCAAATTTGCTCGTTGGAGAGGGCTGTGGGGGGGGGCTGTCCGTTGGTGGGGGAGTCTATACGGTAAAATCGCTGCCAGATGAACAAGGAAATGTAAAATGTATGCATGAGAGCCTCATTAAGCTGCCGTAGGGTAATCCTTTGCCCGGGTCAGAAGACGGGCGGGGGGGTCGAAGGACCGGCTAATGTAGGTGTCTCAACTTAGGGTGATGTTCGCGTCGGTAAAGGTAGAGTGTTGTCGGTCTCATGCGGAAAAACTCGTTGTCGGAAGAGTTACGGGGGTTGGGAAAAGACCTATGTTCGTCAACCTTCTCTCGGTGGTGTATGTAGAAGGTTGGTCCTAGAGAATGTAATCGGTGGTCGTGTAAAATGTCAGTGTAGGGCTCCGCGGGCTGAATGTTCATCATAGTGAAAAAGTGGAAATATTGCGAAACTCGTCTTCTCCTTGTTGTAACCACCGAAGACCAGCATTACAGTATCGCAACCTATAACTCGTTTGCTCCGCCCGGCGAAACGGCGAACGAGGGACCGAGGCCTAAACCCGACAAAAAACACTCCCTACAAGATCGGATCTGGGTTAACTCGTGAGTCTGCTTCCTCGTCCAAAGTAAAACATAATTCTAAAATTTGATTAATTTTCTTTCAGAATGAGGTCAGGGGTGAAATCGTCCGCCGAGTTCCCCATTTGATTGGTCCGGGTGGACTATCTGGCGACGAAGGAGAGCCGAGTGGGGGTCACTCGGGGTTTTCAGCGGGGCCGAAAGCACTGAGACAGGTAACTTGCTCTATCTATGCCGAATAAACGTAAACAACACAACGAAATGTCATCTTCAAGCGGGGGTCCAGAACGGAGACGCCGGAGATTCACGGCAACTGAACTTCGCCTGCACGATGGGAAAGACAAATACCCGACCGAAAGTGGGATACCCGTCCGTTCGCCAGAGAACACTTCCAGAAAAGGAAAATGGGGGGCTGCGACAAGCGAAACCCCAATGGCGCACCAATTCACTACTACCGACTACCCCCGGAAAAAGAACATCTCAGGCAAGAATGTCACAGGACAACAAAAAAACCGTCTGAGATTTCACGGACACAACCAGCACGAAAGCTGGGAGTGACCATCGAAGTACACACCCAAAGAGCACATGAAAGGGCATACAATGTCAAAAAGATAATCGCACACCAAGGTTGTCAGACCTTGATCCGGTTCCAATTCGATAGACGGAGCTACAGGGTGAACAAACCCCAAAGCTTTATTTAAGTAAGACCTGAGGGAACAGGATAACCCATGAGGTAGCGACGGGGGGGAAAGAGGGGGACTCTACGCGAGGCTTCAGACTGACCGCCAACCCACATCCATAATAAACGGGGATCGCCCCGGCGTACCGAGGCGCGAAGCAGGGAGTGTTAGTGAGAGGCTAAAGGATGGGGGATGAGAGAAAGATCTGGTGAGATCTACGAGGGAAGAAGACATAACTCTACGTAAATCAGCATAGGAAGGGGGACGATGACCGGAGCGCAGGTCCGCCGTGAAGGTGCCACAGGGGGTCAAGACAAAACGGGTCAGGGCTAGAAAACTCGGAAGGCGGAAGGGGGTACTACGAAGCAATGCTGCCATGTTTCTTCAGATGGGTAAAACCAGTGTTAATTTTTCATTATTAGGTTTCTGTCACGTTGGAAAATGGTTTCGATAAGTTCCGTTAATCACAACGGTGGTGGGACCTAAAGCATGGGGATCGATCTCTTCGCAGACAAAAAATCTTCTACCGGGTGGGTAGGGGTGTGACGCGGGGGGAAAACTAAGTAGTCGCGACTAGTGCTGCTGGTGGCCATGAAAGGTGTTGATCGTCCTTTGGCCAGGTATGGGTTTGGGTTTAAGTTCTGCTGGGTCTGGGCCATGCGGATGGGGACGGGCAGGGGAGTGCCTGCCAACAAAATAACTCGGCGGGTCGCCCTAAACATGGTGGGGGCCAAAGGGCTCATGGAACAGCCAGGGGGAAAAGAGGACACTCGACGAGAGGATAATTCGGGGGAGCCAAAGGAGAGCAAAGCCCGCTGCACTGGGACTTACTGCGAAAAACGCCCAAAACCCCTCCGCCCCCCCCAAGCGAGGGCCCCCGTTCCTGCTGTGCCACAAAGCTACCGAGCACAACAGAAAAACACACGCGCCCCCACGCGCCCACGGGACCCGAACAGCCGCTGCGGGGGGGGGCGAACAAACGACCCAGCACAAGACACCCCAACATGGGGCGCTACACCCACCATCACACTCTACAAAACAAACAAAAAACAGTACAATAAAACCTCCCCCGCCCAAAACACTCGAGAGACGCAGGCCAACAAAACCACGGCACTGCAAACCTTATAAGTCAGAAAAACCCGACGACCGACATGGCGCCGAAAGAGGGGGGGAAGGTTGAAGCCCGAACCAGGGACCCCCACGGATCCAAACATTATCCTGTGGAGGGCCGCGAAAGACTAAAGCCAGAGTGGAAGGGGGACGTAGAAAACGAAATGGACAGTTCTTTGAAGCAAAAGCAGGTTAAAGGACGGGCAGAAGAAGCTCCGAGAAAATGCCTGAGACACACAACTGCAGAGATGACGCTCCAAAGATGTCTGTGAACATCTGAAAAATAATACTAACGAAACAGTCACAACAGGGCCAAACGAAGAAAAAGGGACGGAAAAATAAGTGGGAAAGCCTCCTGGCTCACTCTTGGACGACGGGAACCTACAACACTACATTGAGCACTGAGGTCACATGCTCAACGAAGCTCAAAAAATTCTGAGGATGGGCAAACTCTCTTCGGGGGGGACGAAGAGAGCCATCGCAGGGACGACCTGTAGGCAGCAGGGACCGTCCAGCAAAAAGTGGCCAAATATGACATCCAAAAGAAAGACGGAATAACATAAGATAACTTTGGGGGGGGGGACACCACGGGAATTGAAAAACTGACGGCTGGCCACGGGTACACCCAGTCCTACGCACATCGCCCCCAAGATGGCAAAACGGAGAAAACACGTGATGGAAACTAACTAGAGTCAAGTGCCAAGTATTGAAATGAGGAGGCTGTAATCTGTCTTAGTGGCGCGAATGCAAAATTCCAGCCTACGGCCAAAAGGACAAGCGGACGGAGCGCGGATCATCTCGGCAACACCTATCGAGTGGAGGGTCTGGCTTAGGAAGACTCACCCCCACTCCAACCCCAAAAACCTCCTCAAAACAACTGCCCACGACCAACAAAACGCGACTACCATCATCCCCCACCCCAAGGGGAAACGATGTTAAAGAGACTAAGCCAGGGGAAAAGAACCATAACAAACAAGAGTCTACCCGGAACGATGTGAACCAAAAAAACGCGCTGCAGGAAAAGCTCGCACAAAGCCTCTTCAGAACAGTAGAAATCATTGGGGGCCGGGAGGGCGCCGTCGGAGGGGGACAATGCATCGCTTAACTTGGCGCGTGAGACTGGTTTTAAATACCCGTATAAATACGACGGAGTTAAGGCCGGGTTCTTAATTCTAAAAGATCCTCGGTCAGGGGAACGACGGGGTGTTCAAACGCGCCAAACACCCCCCTTAAGGCGGGAAAGTTAGTCCAATCTTGGGGGGGGAGGTTCGGAATGATGTGGTGAAAGGGGAGAGTGGCGTGTAGGAAGCGACTGTGCAAAGTATGGAACAAACACGAGCGAACGTTAGAGGGGTTCGGGTGAGAAAGGAGGGGAACGACGAGAAACCGAGGAATAGTGCAAAAAATCTTACTGCTGGTCCGGTGAAAACGACATTGACACAAAGGGGTAAGAAGCCAACTGGACGTTTCCAGATAGAGCAATAGAAAAAACGGAGAACGAAAGAAAAAACTAAACTGAAGATAGGCAAAACACAAACCGAACATGGGTAACTAGAAAGGGTCAACAAAGAAACCTTAAATATGAGAAAGTCGACAAAGAAAGGGAGAGTGTTTAAACTACTCGCGGTGATGGGGGAAAAACGGTGCCAGATCTTAATCTAGACGTCACGGAGTACCAAGAGAGCTAGGGAGAAGAAAGTCCGCGAGGAGACTAGAGATTTAAGGGGGGGTACGCCTCGTCTACTTCGGCAAAAAAAGACCTTTAAGGGCCAATGGACTTCCGTGCGCGGGAAAAGGCGATTAGTGCCGACATGGAGCAAATTACACCTCGAGGTAAGAAGATGGGAACTAAAAAGGAAAGGGAACACACTAGCAGCGGAAGGAATCTGGTCTCTACCTAACACCAAATTGGGACAACTCTGTGGATTAGAGGGGAGGAATAGTTTGCCGGTGGTGTACAGAGGATGGGGGGAAGGGGCCGTAACCTGGGGTTATCCATCAATTTCTATGACGGGGGTCGCGTGGGGAATTTAGGGCGGGTTGTGAACTCAGTCGTTAATGGAGAAGGACAGTAAAGTAGACGTGGCAGTGATACTGGATTAAAAGATGGGATTTTGCTAATGTTTTTTTGTTGCTTTTTTTTGATCTGGGAACGACTTGTAGTAGCGCTGGGTGAAAATCGCGTGAATACATTTGGGGCTGTATTATTTTTGACAAAGGCACTTATGGAAATTCGATAAAGAGTCGAACGAGTCAAGGAAAAAATTAATTTCTGGGTGTGACGTTGGTGTCACAGGGGTTTTTTGGGAATTTGGGGGTCGACCAGGCCGACGGAGGACTATGTACGGAGTGTCGTAAGGGGGTGATGGACATATGGCCAGAGAAGTAAACTTTCCCTAATATCCCTCGTACATAAACCTGTGGGGGGCAGAGCCAGCCCACAGCCCTTCCGCCTGCATTACCAAGGGACAATTTATCCCGACTCGGATAACACGAGGAACCCAAAAGAAATGAGAACTTCAGCTACGTCGGATGGGACAAAAAGTTCAAGGGCGTATATGTCAGAAGGGGAAAGAAGCTCGATACCGGAAACTCTGCCGTCAAGAGGGTGATACAACGAACTGTCTGAGAGATCTAACTCAAAAAAAGGAAAGAGTCTTAGAAGCCGAAGAAATCAATTATGAAGGTCAGAGCGCACCGAAGGGGAGGCATCGATAGAACAGAGGACAGCAAGGAGACCACAAGAACAAACTTTAATCGGAAGAGAGGTCGAGCTAGTATACGTGGTAAGACGTGAAACCAATGAACGAGAAGGGAAACCGAAACGGAATTCGATGAAAAGCCGTCTGGCGCTCAGCTAAATAAAGAAAGAATTACATCTTGAGGGCAAAAGGGTCACGGCCCAAGTGTGGAAAAAAACGTGAAGAAAGAAAACGACGGGCACGTGAGAAAAAGGAGAAGGGTCGACACGTCTTGGTAGCAGACAACACCCGCCCAACAAATTACGCTAAAGAACCCGCCGGTTCCTATGCGAAGAAGTACTCGAAGGGGAAAAAGACGTACAAAAATTTACGGAACAGACCAGAGCACTCAAAATGAGAGATGCCAGTGGGTACTCTGTCATTAGAATAATCGGGGTCACAAAGAAAGCCCCTAAAACGGGCCAATGTAACCTGGGCATTTTGTGTTCGAAGTCTGGGATTAACATGAATGGAGCGACACCGTCCTCGTTACGAGGGGCGGCATAAGAGTTTGTCACCAACGTTTGCCACTAAGGGGTCTCAAATTAAGCCAGATGAATTTTACTTTAAAAGAGGAATCCGGCCTGAATGAGGGAAAAGATGGAAGAAAAACACCCAACTCATCTTCCTAACGAAAACGAAGGGAAGGAAGACCATCTATTCTCTTTTGAAAGAGGGACAACTATGGGAAAGGCCACTAAGCGTGAACGGAGACCCGGGTCAGGAAAGGGGAAATGCAAGGGACCTCACATACTCACTGTGGTTCGTTTTTTGCAGCATTGTAAGCCATGAAAGAATGTCATTATTGGGTGTTAACCGGAAACTTGGGAAGGGTGGAGTTTAATAATGGGTTTTGGGACCTTACAGGGATTTTGAGCGGTACGGGCGTTGCGTGGTTGTTATATGTAGGGCCGGGAATGGTATAGAATGTGGTCGCCTTGTTGGTTTGTATTTGCTTTCTCGGATGTAAACTTATGGTCGAGAGTTTTCCGAACGATATACGTTCAGCGTGGTGATTAATACGAGAAATGTGATTGGAAAGGGACGATTAACCGCAAGGGGCCGGGCCTTTAAAACGTTTTCGTTCAGAGTTTTGGTGACCCATGATAAGAGGGGAGGGTCGCTAAATGCTACGAAAAAGGTCGTAGCCAACGGACCTGCAGTAAAAAGTCATGGTAGCTTGGATGAATCCGAGATAGACCCGCAGAAAACGGAAGGCGCCTAACTCATAACAGGCCAGACTAAAATTCGGCCTGAGTACGCCCAAGGAACCCACACGTACAACTCCGATACTGTCAAGAGAGCTCCAGGGGGGACCACACCTCTATCACCCACTTTCTGCCGAGGCATGGATCACCAACGGACTTTGGCGCCATCGCATGTCCGGGGGACGAAAAAAAAGCGTTTGCTCAGACGTGGCCGGGGGTTGTAGGATTACCCGAGCCCGAAAGACGGCAGGGAGAGAATGGGTCTTTGGCGAGACCAGGGGGAAATGAGTCTGCGCAGCACGCGAAGGCGATACCGCCACACAAAAGGGGGACGTCTGAACAAAGACGTGTCTACTTAGGGGCCCTACACAAGACAGTAAGGTCAAAAAGAGCGGAAGAACCTCTATCTCAGCTCAATGTAGCGTCCTTTGTTGGGGAGAAAGGAAAGAGAAAGTCGCAGGGGATTGATTCCTTGCGAAAAGTGAGTAAGGGGTGGAATTGGAGACGGTAAAAAGAAAGAAACGTCCTGTGGGGGGAGAATCAATGGATGGTATTCATCTGGAAACGTAGTAGATGCTGAGGGGTCTATATGTGAAACGCCAAAAAATAGGACAAAAGGGGGACTCCGAACAATTACGTCCTTTTCAATTAAGGATGCCTATGAGGAAGTGGGGATGTCCCTCCGCTCTGACGCAAACTACATTTCGGGCGCAGCCGTCGCACAATCTCTTGTAAGGAGATGGAGGATGGGGGGGCGGGGGGAATAGAAAACAACATAACTGACGCCATACACTCGCATACAGGTTTATATCAGGACCGTCAGTGATCACGGGGAAAATTGGCGGAAACTGATGGTGCCTGCTGACAAACAATCCCCTTATCCGCCTCCTGAGGCGGACCAAAGAACCTGTGGCTCACGGACGTACTCCCCTCAAATTTGTCGGTTGGGGGGCTGTGCGGGGTCAAAATGATGGAAGGCTGCTGTGACCCCTTCCAGGCTAAAAGTAGGCGACAGATGTCGAGGGACGGAGAGGCTGGGTGTAAACCGAACAAATTCTACGACAACCAAATTAGCACGAAGGGAATATAACGCAGACTAGCGTTATATGCAGGGAGGCCTCCATCAACCTGACCAAGTCCAAAGAGAGAAGGCGTAGAGTGCAGTACTGATATCACTCGACAACCGGCAAAGAGGCGGTTGAAAAGCGAAGGGAGAGTTGGTATCGGATCTTTGACTCAGGAAAAAGAAGACACTGGGGTGAGGCCTACGGATCGTCGAGAGCGGAACAATGCTGGAACTCTGCGGGGGGAAATATTAGACTAGCTCCGTATAGGAAACGTGCTATTAGCGGTGTGGTGAGGGGGCCAGGGGAGGCGGGAAAGCAGTTAAAACATATCCTGGGAGGTGAGACGGAAACGTCTTGGCCGGGGTCCAGGGTACGTCAGGGGGGGATAGCACAATCGACCTACAGGGGAAAAAGTGAGGGAATCTTTGCCGATCTTGTCTCAGGGAAGCGACACGAACCTGAAGCTTAACAAGGAGACAGCCGTACCTATCTCGAGCGACGGAAAAAAAAAAAACTTACTAGACAAACGAATGTAGCAATACTGGGAGGCAACGAGTTTCCCCCCCTGGGGGAAAGTTACGGACTGGAACCAGACGAAAAATAAAGGATTTGAGAATGGGCGGCCAACTCGCCAACCTTATATCACGGCAGGAAAAGCTCTTCGGGAAAGACGTCTGTGATGAAAAACACGGGGAAAAAGCACGTGAGCATGTGTTCCCGTGTTCGAAAGGCCTCAGACGGTTTGGGTGCCAAGGCAGTTGAGCAAGATAATGAAGTGCTGGAACGTGGGATGGGTATTTGGTCCCCCTTGTTTCTACCAAAAACTGCCCATAGGAGTAGCGCTAAGTCAAGGACAACAGAGGAGCAGGATGAGACACGTAGGGGTTGGCGACGACAGTACACTCGAAGCCTCTCACTGTCAAAGATAGGACAATAGGGGTGTTACTTTTCAAGGCGACATTGTCCTGTTGTGGCAAGCGACAAAGGACCAAAAAGGAGATCGATCCCTGCAACAACGTCAGGCAAAGGATAACCAGCGGGAAAAAGAGGCGGGGCAGCGGATAACGGAGAAAGCGCGAAACTAAAGGGAAACCGTATCGAAAGCGCCGCAGATAAAGGTCATACACTCTAAGGTCGAGTTTCTAATCGGAAGGTGGGAACGCGGATCTCTTCCAGTGAAAAGGAAAGTCGAGCACACCAGGACTGGAAAATAGGGGGAAGGAGACATACGGAAAACCGTTCCGGCAGTTCAGGCTGTATGCCCACTGGGACCTCGCCGCCGTACATAGACTGTCGTGCGCTTCTATGAAAGCGGAAGGCGGGATGCTGGCACAATTGGGGGAAAAGGAAGCTGCATGAGACCGAGAAGGATGTGCAAGGGGGATAACGGAAGTCTTCAAGGAGAAGAAAACTATAGGGGAGGGCGGGAGGAAAGAAGTCTGCTTTGTTATAAAGTTGTGATTGGTTAGGGGTAGAAAGTGGCGGGGTGCAATTAAACTTAAAGTCTTGGGAAAAAAAAAGGGATCCTTACCGTTCGTGTGGGGAGTATAATAGATTCGGGTCTGACTGAAGACAATTATATGGGATCGCTGGGGGGAGGGGTAAAATGATGGACGGGGTCGTAGACCACTTTTTACTCAAGATAAAGGCAGAGCCGGCCTAACTCAGATCATGGGACTTGGGGCAGTAGACCCAGAACAAAGTGTTAAGGACCCAAGGTGAGGAGGTCCCCACAAGTCACATCACCGGTCCGAAAGGAAGTGGTCTCGAAGAGGGGTCAAGAAGGAGTGTATGTGGAAGTTCAATTCTTCAAAGACAGTCTACCCCTTATCCATACCTGGGGAATAGAAGTCCGTTATCGGTGGAATAAGGGTTAGTCTCGAGTAAAGATCCCTGTGGAGGGGGTAAAGGGGCTAACGACATCTCGGGGGATGGATATCCGTTTAAAGAGGCTTTCGGGGGGATGGGCAGAATGATGTCAAGGAAGGGGGTAGACATTTCGCTAGGGGTTGGGACGGAGATGTTATTTTACAAGGGACCCTATATTAAGGGATCGCGCGTAAAAAAGCCCGAACAATTGTGGTTTTCAATTCTTTGCCGGGATTGGCTGAGAAGATGGGGGGTCAGGGGATCTTAATGCAAATCAGGGACTTTTTCATGATGCGTTGTATTCAGGATTTCTGACGAGGATCTGCTTTCTGGGAAAAATTAATTTTGGGGATAAAGAATTTATGGAAGGGAAGTTATTGCGATTAGCGGGTTAAGGCTGGATAAATGGCGGTGTTGGGTTTCAGGGCCGAGGGAGTGGGGGGGCTGAAAGACCGACGCGGTGTAAGTAAACTTGAGCTATCGAGTGTGAGATTTTTTTACGTTACACAATACGCGAGCAAAAGGGAAATTTGGTCGTACTTCGGGTAACTTAGTGTGGATATCTCAGGTGGGCTCCCAGGGGGCAATCAAATTAAAAGGATATGGGTGACAGAGGTGACAGTCTACAACTCGAGTTTGGTGACTCTTAGACGGCAGTGGTGCAGTGATCAATTTTGAGACCGTTTCACGTCTACGCTACGGGGGACTCAGGTAACGCAGTGGAGAAGAGGAGGATGGTGTCATGAGACAGAAAAGCACGGTGACGATTTCATCTAGACGGGGGTAGCTCTCGAAATAGTCAGAGGTGGAGAAAAGGAGTGATAGTCAAGGGG
>Ga0179593_1358484_pt1 | contig 33101 bp, 38 predicted proteins | sample CZODoug2_1_08_16_FD_185931 | JGI IMG/M metagenome (GOLD analysis project Ga0179593, IMG submission 185931) | Vadose zone soil fungal communities from Angelo Coast Range Reserve, California, USA - CZODoug2_1_08_16fungal (PacBio error correction) | ecosystem: Environmental > Terrestrial > Soil >...
GACAACTGGGATCGGAGACATCGTCCCAAGATGACTAAGAGGTGCCCTAAAGAGACTGAGGGGAGGTCGCTCGTCAAGTATCGGACAATCCTTGGCGGCTGTGGTAACCGCTAGAAGCCCCTTTCAAGAAAGGTGGGAAACACTGGCTCAGAAAAAGAGGAGAGCGCCCAAATAGATTTGGGTCATAAAAGGTCGGGATGAGATCAGGAAGGGGGTCAGTGCCCCAAAGGCTCCGGGTCCTTGAACATGATCGAACTTAAAGATCAGCGACCAAAAAAAGAGGGAATCAGCGTCCTAGTACAAACCGGACTGCGTGAAAACACGAAAGGGAGTAAGTTATTCAAAGATTGCGAAGGCCGTCCTTCCTTGCCCAGGGATTAGCCGTGACTAAAAAAATGCAGACGGATGAAGGCATAACCTTTTAGTTCAGTGGAGCAATAGAACCGGGTCAAAAAAGGGTCCCATAAGAAAAAAAGACCTTGTTACAGGAAAATACAAAACCTGAGGTGGGGTTCTGGACAGGGGAAAACAACCTAAGCTGGAAAGCACGCAAAGTGGTAGCTGGGAAAGCGCAAATCCGGAAAAAAAGACTTACTTAAAAATACTGTGGACTAGAAACCCAAACAGACTTTCATCGGTCCGCGGAAACGAGTAAGGTGTCCGGGCTTTCAAGGAGGGCACAGCCTGGAAACAATATATGCAGCAAAGAATGAAGTCGAACACGCCCCATTACTACGGGGAGGGATCCTGAGGGAATTTTGATGATGGAGAACTTCATTCAATGGGGACAAGCTGCTGACATACTGCACAGAACATCAGAAGCTCGGGGCTTATTACTGGAAGTAAAGGATTAGAAAGGGAAAGACAAAACATGATGTGACCCCTTACTTTGGGTGCGGAAACCTCACTCCCATGGTCTTCTTGGGGCCGCTTACTCAGCAAGAACAAAGGAAACGCGAAAAGAATCTAATTCACATCAGGTCAAAGCAATAAAACACAAACAAAATAGTTACATGCGAACGTGATCAGGGTATTAGGGGATTCAGGTGAGCTGCGAAAAGCATGGCGACGGGCTTCGTTAAGACCACACTCCGGTATTGCCATCCTAACTCTTCAGCCTAGTAGAAAAAGAAGTTTGTCAGGTCGTATCGTTAGAAAAGAGGGGGAGAGAATGGCCATTGGGCCCAAAAGAAAGAAGTCCGCGCTTCAATAGAAGATGGGCAGAGCAGCTTGCCGACTGAAAAAAGAGAAAAAATTCAGCATGTCTGCAAAACCCATGGTGTAAAAAACCTTAGAGGGGAAGGGATCGCTTAACTAAGGGGACGGGGAGACTTGGGGGAAAAAAGGAATTTCGCGGCACTGCATAATAAACACCCAGCTCAGAATTATGAAGAAACGTCCAAGGCTCGAGGTTTTCAAAACAGGGAGCACGAGGCTAAAGGGATAGTTGGAAAGGAGATTGAACGAACTGCCAAAAGGGGCGGTATCCCACTCAGAAAAAACAACAAAATTATAAAGCCGACAGCAACGGTAGGCTCAGTGGGGAGGGAAGCTGCAGGATCACAAGAGGAGAACGGAGACCCAGAGTCGGCGCTTGAGAAGAAAGCAGGTATTCCGTACCTTCAATGACTCAGGCCATCTATTTGGGGGAAAGGGCCGTGACGGGGAAGGGGGAAATGCTACCCTCGAAGAAAAAAATTACATAGAGTGGGCTCTCCAGTAAGGGTAACTTCAGAGAAAAATTTGATTTGTCAACATAAGCGCCATCTGAACTGAGGTCCGAAGAAAACTGCGCGTGAACCCTCGTTCACTGACGGACATGTCTGTCTGGGAGTCGGCTTCGCCCATTGGCCCAATCTACGAAACAAGAGGGTGCAGAAAACCACCGAGAAAAAAAAGAAGGTGTCTCTACGGCAAGGGCCGACAGGAGGAGGGAGGACCGAAGCAAGCACAGGCTTCCTTACTGAAGAAGGAAGACTTCCTAAACAACGAAACGTCCCCATTAGCCCATTCTACAATGTACTACCAGGAGTGGGGGGGGTGTTCAAGAGAGGTGGGGGGGACAGGAGCGTGGGCTAGAGGAGGAAACGGCGGGGTTGAAAGAATTATGGGAATTAAAACCCGATAACCATGGGTGGGGTGAAGTTAGTTCAAGGACCAAAAGGACGGGGCAGACAGTTTGGGGGTAGAAACTTTCCTCCCAATGTGGAAGGGATGAGAAAGGGGGGGCACTGGGGTAATGGTAGGGGAATTGGCATAGAGGGGTTTTCGCCGCCCGCCCGCGAAGGCGGTTACGAGAGGGCGGGGATCGTAAACTAGGCACCTCAAAATGTACCAGTAAACGGATATCTCGACGAACACCATGGGTCACACAATACCAGGGGACTTAAAGCTATGTGGGAGCAATATTGAGCGGCATCGCTGTAACCAGTCTGCGAAAAAAAAATCCACAAAAAAAGCATGGACGTGGAACTATCAGTAAAACGAAGTGTGCTCGGGATCATGTCATCACTGGCTGAGAGTCGCTGAATCCCTATTTGCGTGGAGCGGGGACCAAAAAACTAATTTCAGTAAGTAAAAGTAAAGGGGGGGAATAGAACGACATAAAAACTAATAGAAGGTAAACCCTTAATCCTGCAAAAACAAGACTCACGGGGGGGGACGGTTCTGCCATCAAAAAGGTATCCTGAGAGGAGCACAGGGGGATTTCGTCCAAGGCTGATGGAAGGCAATAATTCGGGCAGCAGACGTGTGATATCGTAGAAAAATTCAAAGGGGGGTGAAAAGGAGGAGTCAGTGGTGAAGCGACGCTTTCGACTGGCGGCGAAAGGTTATTCGATCATTCCAGCCCACTTTTTGACTTAATTCGAAAAACCAAGGGGGGGGAAGAGACCTAGAGTGGGCGCTCAAACAGCTTTCGAGCCAGAGGGGGGACCACCACTTGGCGGAAAAAACTCTACTATAGTGGGAAAAAGAAAGAAAACAAATCAGAATAATGATTCGTCGGAGGCGAGACAGGAAAGAAGAAATGCCTTCAAACGAGTGCCGCCGCTCACATCCAGGCTTGAGACTAAGGAAAAACGAACTCATAGAACTCAGCAAAGCAGGTCGGATTAAAAGAAATAAAGGACTCAGACCAACCAGCTGGCGTGGAAACAAATCAACAAAACGCAACGATAACAAAAAAGGGGGGACCAAATGTCTGCATAAGGAAAAACGGGAACGTCTGAAAGGCAAATAACCGAACGGGTGTCCTCGCCTGGAGGGAAAACGGAGAAAAAAGCCGAAAAAAGCGAGAAGAAGAGGGACTCAAACAAACAGAAACGTGAAGCGGAAGGGATTGCATACAAAGGAGCAGTTCATATAAGCGTAAAATTCACCAGAAGGAAACTAAGCCCAAGCAGAACAGACAAAAAACCCTCATGGGAAAAATCGAAGGCAAAACAATAGACAAGGAAAAATGTAAGGAATGAAAGTTAATGGGGCAGGAATCCCCAGTCCGGACTGAAAAGAAGAGCACTGCCTTGGCCGAAAACCTGATCCGAGGAAAAAAAAAAGGAGAGGAGGGGCGATACTGCCATGGGGCGAGAGGCAGGGGAATAACGATTTGAGAAGGGAGAAGCGGGCAAAAGGAATGGCGGCAATCGGTGAAGAAACGCCGAAAAACCTACCATTCCACTGCAAAAAAACCAGCAGATTAGCGCAATGATTCAGGGCAAAACAGCACGCCGAAGATGGAGGGGGGATATCTTGGAGTCCAAGCGTCCAATGCATAGTTCCACCAACTTCTTCGAATCGAAGGGGAGGAGGGGGAAACCGCAACCGAGCGAAAAAAAAAGGGGGAGCCTTCTAGAAGCTTGCGCGCTTCTAATATTACCCATTCAAGCGCCGTCCCGAGGATCGCTCTGTGGGGAAACTTAGCCGCTAAAACAAAGAGGCAGCTCAACATAGCAGAAACGACTCTAGGAACAAGGAAGGGGGGACGTGGCACATACTCTCGAAGAAAGTTTGGGGTGCCGTATCCATAAACTGTTCCAGGGGGAAAGAAGAATACCGTCTCGCTAAAAAGTACCAAAAGTCGGAAAGATAAAGAGAGTGGAAAAAGAAAAAAACATCATTGGTTAAGCGAGGGGACAAAAGAAAGTGGGGGAAGTAAAACACAAAAATGGAGGGAGAGAGAAAAAAGTGGGCTGCTAAAAACGAACGTTCGACTAAAAGCGTGCGAGAGATCAAGAGAGGAACCGGAACTTTTCACCGGAGAGTAAGAAAGCCTCGAAAACTCACCCAAACAAGGAGAAAAAGGAACATCGAGAGCACAGCCGGGTTCGGGAAACTGCGGGGGGACGAGACTTTTCGCATGTCCTCCTTGCTCGCGAAATGGAAACACAGAAGTGTCATCAACGTACGTCTGGATGGATGCGAGAACTCGAAGAAGAGGGAGCGGAGGGGAAAAGGTTATAGGACCCTAAGAAAGTAAGTGGAAGGCCCTAAGAGAAGAAACTGGGGGGACGCGACCAAAGTTCAATGAATAAGAGAAGTCAGGTGCTAGTAAAGAAAACCGACACGCGGAAAGAGAAAACTTACATTCTACTGAGTTCGGGAATAAAAAGACAAATAAGAACCAAAACAGCAAAGGTCCTAAGGATGCACGCGTGCAGAAGGGGGGGGGCTTTCTTCAAAGGGAAAGGAGACGGAGCAAAACTCGGCAAACGCATAAGTCGACATGAAGAAAAAAAATGCAATAACAGACTATTTAAAGGAGCCGCCGATAACAGTGACCTCCATACCTCAAGTGGACGTTTGTCAAAAAACTCCTCAGACTCTATTGTAGGAAGAAGGCAAAACCGTGCTCCTCTCCATCGAAATACCGCGCTCAAAAAAAATCAGGGGGAAAAATTAGGGAAAGGGTGATCAACCGGCGGTCAAGTGCCTCAGCGGGGGGCCTGAGGGTCATTATAGAGAAGGAAGAGGTTTGGATTCATCCCTGTAATGAACTTAGGAAGGGGGGGGAAGACGGGCGCGGTCAGGGGGTCAAGCTGTTGCACACCTGCGACAGCTTTGAACACGGAATGGAGGGGCATAGAAAAGAACCGCGGGAATACAACGAAAGACGTAAAAATCGAGACTGGGAGAAAGGGGGGAAGAAGGAACAGAGGGTTTCGGACAGCAGTGGAGGAACCCGAGAAAAATTAAATCCAACCCCAAACTCGTCAGGGAGGGAAAAAAAAAACATCAGCCGCCCTTTCCTTCGTGAAAGCGTGCGGCAGAAAGCTCTAAACTCAAAAACGATGCGAACAAGGCAGCTAAATCGCTTGGACGGACCGAGAACGAGGCAGGCGCTGAGAATATCGGGAACTACTCACGAATAGAGACAAAAAAGTGTCTACCTCTCAGAGGAAGAGAATAAAAAAAAGATCAGCAATGGGGGCAAAAGTGAGAGACACCCTCATGGCGACAAAATCAGGACCGTATATTTCAAAACCTGCGCGCGTCGAGGGCTGTGGCGCAATGGCATGTAAAAGGACCATCCCAACACATTTATAAGTTGGTGGGAGTCAATCAAGGGGGGAGGGAGAAGGAGGATGGGAGACGCTCAAGGGGGAAAACACTATCTTACCGCTGCCGTCAAGGAACCTCCAAAGAACACGGGATAAATCCTACGCAGCATTGGGAGAGGGGAGAACAAGGAAACGCGGCGCACAACCAGGCCAGGCCGGGAAAAAAAGGCCAAAAAAAAAGGCGACCTTGTCGGGAAAGATCAAAAAGGATCTTCTATACTTCTGCTCCGACTACCAAAGAGAGGAAGAGCGATATCTCTCAGACAGGCGAAGGAGGAGAGGGGAAGGCCGCTTGTCAAAAAATGGTCTCAAAGATCTTCTCGGGTAGGGGGTTTTTCGGAAACAGGTAGCCGCAAAGGAAAAAACTAGACCAAGCACAGACGCGCCTCCAAATATAGCCATCGTGCGGAGCGGAGGCGATAGAAACTCAAAAGATAGAGATTCAGGGAGGCAGAAAAAAAACGAAAATGCAGAGACGAGGGAAAAACAGAGAGTCAAAAAAGTTAAAGGGGAAAAAAAAAAAAGAGACCTACCGCGAAGGGGAAACCGCGATGAAAAGTATCAAAGAAAGACCGCCTTCAGTCCAGATCTGGCGATTGAAACGCGCGATCTCGAGGGAGAAGGGCGGCACGAAATTAGACCGTTCGGAAAAGGCCTTGCAACCGGCTACGAATTTAAGGGGGGGAGATCAGGGAACCCCAAACCACGAAAAAATCAGTCGTCCAAAGATGATGAAGGGAGAGTCGTCAGAAAAACAACTCCAAGGAGAGCTGACGAAATAAAGCATTCAGCACGCGAGACCATAGCGTCCTCAAGAAGAACCAGTTGAGAAACTTTGACCCGGCAGGGAAGAAAAAAAGACAAAACATCACTTGAGAAAAAAAAGGGGGAAACTCAATTAACAGAATGGGGGAAAAATCCTCGAAAACTGCTCAGTGAGAAACGATCGGAAGGAAAAGCCAGGAGCAATATTCGATAGACGAGGCCCGGTATTCTTAAAAGAAGGCACGAGAAAAATGTCACGTCTGCGGGAAAGAAGAGAGAATCGGATTCGCGGATCAGTGAGTAGCGACTTGCAGAAACTCAATTAAATCGCTCGGCGCCAAGATATCATGGGAAGAGTCGCATCGGTTGGAGGGATAAAAATTTAGTCACCCAAAGAAGGGGAAATGGACGGATGGCTGGAGCGAAAAACCCAAAGGAATTGTTGTGTAGGAGGACGACTCTAGGGTCTTCAGAAATGACCTTACCGCACCCCCTTATGACGAGCAGGAATGCGGGGGAAGACTACAAATCGGAAAAACATCAGGAAACAGTCAAACAAAACTCTACGCTGCCCCCGTCGAAAAAAGACTAATCATGAAAGGGACAACCGAAATCGGAGCACAAGCTATAAATGAACCTCTCCAGTCTAGAATATCAGGCCTGCCAGGACCAGGTTCGTACCTCCTTGCGAAAGAGAGGAGGAAGAATTTCACGGAAATTTGAACTAAATAAGCACTTGGGGGTGTCCGTGGAGAGGGAATAGTAGGAGGTATCGAGATAATTGTCGAAGAAAGGGGGGAATGGTTGGAGACGAAAAAGTCCTGAGTTATGTAACCCAACGAACAGAGGTAGGGGATGGGGCCACCGGGGAGGTCGCGGCGAAGAAAAGAGAATTCCTTTGCCGGTCGAAAGAGAAAAAAATCAGACGATAAAGCGAATGGTTATAAAACGGATCACAAGAAAACAAAATGATGAAAGGAAAAGAAGTAGGAAAACATTTTGCAAAATGGCGCCGGGGGAGCAAGAAAACCGCGTGAAAGAGCGAAGATTTAGAAGTACACCCGGGACTTTCACATGTTTCGGTCGTTACGACCGAGAACCCGGACAAAGAGCAAGCGAAACTGTTCGAGCAGAAAAGAGAGGAGAGAGGACGTGAGTTGGCGCAGTGGAACAAAGGGTCTCGGAAGAGATACAAAAAATTTAAGGGACTGATGCACCTACTCTCCCAAAAAAAAAAAGGGCTCACGAATCCGCAATCCAACGGAAAAGGAAAAAGGTGCCTCCTTCCATGAAGCATACCTTCAGTAAAGCCGAGGGGCAAGTATACGGACGTCGTGCGAGGGAAAAGTTTTCTACTTGGGAAGAAAAAGGGGGGTAATGGAGATAAACCAGGGAGTAACGGGACCGGCAACGGTGAAAAAGGGAGACGACCGTCTCTAGCGGAGGCAGTCAAGGTTAACTAAGGGAAGAAGGGAGACGTAGCACAAGCGAAAAGATCCAATTAAAAAGGGTGGATCAAAACAAAATTGATTTTGACACCCAATTCAACCAATTTGACTTGGTCGCTTCAACCGGTAAACCCCTCGATCGAACAAGATCAAGAGAACTTCAATAAACAGTAAGGGTCGTGCGGGCCAACGCTAAAAATTTCAGGTCCACGGGGAACTGGTAGTGGAATCCAACACTGGAAATTCAATAGTTGCAAAGTAACCCAGGTAGCAGGTAGTTTCTATTGGGGGACGGAGCGAGGTTGTTAGAAAAGGAAAGAAAACCAAAGAGGTACGGGCATTGCAGGACTCTACAAAAACGAGAAATATGCTGAGGAGACAGACCCTGACGTGAGCGAAGAATTTGGGGGACTGAAGGGGACGAACACAGGAGAGTCGCATAAAAACTGGGGGGAAAAAGGAGGTACAAAAACTCTAGACACGACATCCCGCGGTCGGGCTTTCAGTGTCACTCGGACCCTCAGGCCAAGAATCGGAAAATCAAGAGTGTAAATGGGGGGGTACTGGTATTGAGGGCGGAGTCCTAGGCCCCGCCACATAAATGGGGGGGGTCTGGCCAGGTCGATAAGACTAAAAGGTAAGTGATTAAGAAAAGGGGGAAGCCGGTCCCACAGCGTATGGACATGATACGAAATCCTATCTTTTCTCAGAAGAGGAGGAGGGAAAAATTAAGGTTGAGAGGACCTATAAAATTTACCAAATGAAAGGACGAACATTACATTGTGGAAGGGGAGAGAGAGAATCGTGCGAACTGTGCAGACTTCGGAAAGTAAGAGGACGTATTGGAACCGGGGGATGGGGTACTTATGTAAAGTGAAGAACACGAGACTTGGTAGCTTCCTACAATTCACAGAGGAACCGAGCAAGTTGGGGGGGAAGAGTCTTGAGTCGCGGGGTCGCAACTAAAAAGGGGACACAAGGGAAAAAGCCCCTGGGTGGTTTAAAAGAGGCAGACGTGGGTTGAGACCGGAACAATTTGGGGGAAAAAGGATCGTGGGGGGGAGGGGGGGGTGTCCAAACCATCTGGTATTGTAGTGAAAACGTACTTCAGCGGTGGGGGTAGAGACACTTCAGGCACCCCATAGAAAAGGCTGGGGGGATCATAAAAACAAGGGGAAGAATCCACCTTCTGGGGGAGTTTAAGGCATCGTCAAGCAAGAAGGAGAAGGGTGGTGGTGATACTGAAGAGCTTTGCCGCCCCAGGGGGTGTAAACCCCAGACTGGAGAAAAGCCTGAGGGGAGAAACAAAACATAGGTGCGACGGATCCCTTCGTCTCGAATGTGTATCCAACAGAAAAAAATATTAAAAAGGGAAAGCTCGAACTCGAGAAAAAAAAAGGAAAATAAAAGAACCGGCTAAACAGACTAACGAGGGAAACACCCAAAAGAGAAGGCGGTCAAGAAGTGTGATTCGAAGGCCTTAAAAAAGTGATATAACAGACACGAAGGAACACGAATCGGCATAATCATTGAATACGATGAAGAAAGAACCGACCCGAGGGGAAAAAAAAGCAGTATGGTGAGACCGGACGCGAGAAAGGGGGTTTTGGATCTATTCCACGTCCACAACAGGACTCAGGGGCAAGTCGTGTAGATGGGTAAAAAAGAACACATCTGTCTACTCAAAGGGGAAAAGGAAACCAATGACCAAGGCAGAAAACTGCTGGTGTGTTTGGTCACCTCGGGAAAGAGGAGGCTGTGCACCGGGGATCCAAAAAAAAGTACGCGACACAGAAAATGTAGCGAAAACCTCTCGGCATTGACTGCATGAGGAGGAAGCGGGGGAATTGAGAGGGAAGCGTGGCAGGTAAGTGACGGAGAAACTAAGAAAATCAATAAAGTGAAAGGAGGCAAGTTGAGGAGCTGGTAAAAGGGGCAAGGGTTAGAAGAAAACAGTGACGGGCCAACGCCGTGGGGCTGAGGACCTTCAACCAAAAAGGGGGAGGAGGGCGCTTGGAACTCCAGCGAGTAATGCCTACGAGAAGAGAACTTAACATGGCAAAAACAAACATGGCTTAAACAAAATAAAATAGAGGAAAAAGATACAAATTCAACATGTGGGATGCAGGAGTTAGGCAGGAATACGGCAAAAGTGAAATTCTAGGGAGAAAAAAAACCAATCAATTTGAAATTAACTGCTCTTCATAGTAAGAGAAACAGGTAATTGGATGGGGTGTGAAGGAGGGGGGTCAATCCCATATTAAGATGCAATAAAGTGTCGAACCACTAAAAAAGAGGGGGACTCAATTCATACGAAAATATACCTGTGCAAGGAGGGGAGGTACCAGAAGCAGAGGCGAGGGTAACAATCCTCCCATTTGTAGAGAAGGAAAAGAAATTGGAGTATGGCCGTCCAAAAGATGAACAAGGGGGAAGGAACAAGAGAGTGCGAGGGCAAGAAGGAAGAAACACACACGAGGTTGACGGGAGGCAGAAGGAGGTATAATCTCCTGACTGTAAGGAGCAGGAAGGGAGGTGGTGTCTTGCAACATTCTTATAAGGAAGGGAAGTTGATACTTTACTAACTGAGAAAGAAAAGGGATCAGAAAAAAAAAACAGGGAGGGTGGAGGACAAGAAAGGCAGACAGAATGTTGAGGGGAATGTCGTCAAGCGCTTAGATCCCCGTACCGGAGCAGAAAAAGCAAAGAGAAGTACGAAAGAGACCGGAATGCACCTAAGACAAAAGGAAAGCGGTGGGGTGAGAGGAAGGCAAGTGACTCGCCAGATCAGTGTTCCAACAACTGCAAGGGAGGGAAGCCGCACTCAAACATGGAAAGAGTCTAAACACAAGGTGAGGGGTAAGAAATGGAACCATACTGAAGGATAAGAAGAAGGGTCAGCGTATGAAAAGGAGTTAGACAGCGGGAGATAAATGAAGACATTCAGAACGCCCCCGGGGGCAAGGGTTCCAAGCAAAAAAAAAACTGGGGCTCTCTAATCGGGAGAAGAGCAGAGGAAAAAATCATGGGAATGTGCATTACCGAAGCAGAAGAAAGGAAGGTTTCAAGACTACTGCGAAAAAATACCTCAAAGAATCACCAATAAAAAAAAAAAGTGACAGGTAGCCTCGAGGTGGGGGTCAAGCGTTGGGACATAGCGGGCTCGAGGGGACTCGAAGGTGGCAACAAAAGTTCAAATCAGGAAGCAAGAAAAGTTGTGGTGAAAGGCAGCAAAAATAACAAAAGTAATGGGGGAGAAAAAGGTCCTAAAAATGCATCATACGCGACCCGCCAAAGGGTACAGGAAGGGAACGGTGAAGTGAGGATTTCAAACGGCGGGAAAGAAAAGGGGAACTTCAAAGGGAGTAAGAATACCAGTACAAACGGACTACACATGCCGGTCCAAGCACGGCACGGAAAGGAGAGGGTCGCTAGCGGTTGAAAAGTACGTTCTCCTCAGGAAGGCCCCAGACACATCTATGTGGAAGGAATCCTAAGGGTTTCGGAACATTCAAGTCAGTCGGATAATACGGACGTGAGAAAGAATGTCTTGAGCGTGAAACAAGAGAAAAAGAATTCGCATGACGCAGCAGCTGGGGTGTAAACTGGAATCGCCCTAAAGCTCAACAGCCGGAGAATGTCAACGAAAGCCGAATAAGCCAGGGCGGGGGGGGGGGAAGGAGGTGAGTGGCGGGGGCAAGGGAATACAGAAGTTGATGCCGGAGCAGAGTTCTCCCTGGGGCGGATCCAGCTGGAATCGAAAGGGGGGGGAGCTTCAGAGGAATTACGCAAGCGTAAAATCTGTCCTCCAATGGCGCCGCCAAGCGAGTGCACGAGGAAGGGGAGGGGGGGCCGCTCGGCACTATACAAAAGGACTCGAGAGTAAGGGCTCATTCCAATTGCCCAAAGAAGGGTGTGGGTAACTAAGAGACAGGAAAGGACTTATCACTTTCCGATTCGGGGTCATAGATCCTCCAGGCTGTCTAGCCAGGCGGGTGTCCCCAAAGGGGGGGCGCAAGTTGCTTAAAAGAGAAGGGGGGGGGTCCAACTGCCGCAAATAAGGAATTTCTGGAAGTAACAAGAAACAAAAAGATCCTGAAACCTCTTTTCCTCCGCTACCACAGAGTGGCCTGCGCGGAAGGGATGGGGAAGATCAACAAACGCTGTCGGAAGAACGAACTATTCAGACAAAGGGAAAAAAGAAACACTCACACCAAAAAATATTACAAAGAGGATGGAGAAAACCAGAAACGAGGCCGCGGACCTACGCTAAGGGTACGTAGAAAAGCGGACCATAAAAAAGGTATCCCCAACAAAGAAGATCACCTCATGAAGTGTGAAGGGACAGAACTGGACTATCAAAAAGAACAAAGGACCAAAAAAACAATAAAAACGTACTTCAAATTTGAAGCGTGCAGCAAATTTCTCAACGCCGAAATGCACTTACACCATGCGAAAAGGGAAAAGGGACCTTAAAAAACAAAAAAAAGGAGAATCACTCACTTCGTTGGAAGTCCCTGGAGAACGAAAGGCGAGAACGGGATCGACTTGTAGGGAATCCATGAAAGGAGCTGGTGGCAATGCAAGGGGGAGGGACGATGATCGGGGTAGAAAGCAAGCAAGCACCGTCACAAAGTTAGGTGTCGGGCATCGTGATAAAGGCAAACAAAAGAGAAACCATTTCCAAAAAGGCACAAACGCGGTATAACTCAGTGAGGAGGAAGTGCCAGTCAGCCTACAGACTGGGGATGGAATTTAAACGGCGGTTAAAGGAGTAATGCATTCCGGCCCCAGAATGCACAGACGGTCGATGCTAAGGGACATCAAATCTCTTTTCTAAAAAGAGGTGCGACCTAATGGGAAATACCGAGAAAGAAAGTTCCAATAAGTTTTCTTGAGGGGAGAGGGACCCTTCGCCGCGAACAACAGAGGCGGCAGAGAAAAACGAGAACCAATAGAAAGAAAGTCAACGTGAAGCTCCTCGTCAGACAGTGTTAAGAAATCGTCTTGTCCCAAGGGAGAGGGGTCATCACAGGAAACTCGCGTGACGCACGACGACTCGGAAGGAAAGAAGAGAAACGCAGGTCCCGCCGGAGTAAAAGTGAAAGGTGGACGCTGTAAAATCAAGGGGGGGGTGGGGGGCTAACAAAAACATAGGAATGATTGAGGAATATGTGGCTGCTACTCGCGAACGAGAGATCAGGGAGAGGGGGAGAACTTGAAGTAGAGGAAAGAAGGCTTTTTGAAAAAAACCGGAATTCAAAACATCTCAGGCATAACAAGGGGAGGGGGGGGACAGGTCACCAGTCAAAGCGAGGGCACAAGAAGGAAAAACAGCGGTATCTTTCCGAATAAAGTCTAAATTCGATTTCAGAAGTCACAAGATGAAGGGCACACGGAAGGGGGGGGGAAAGACAGGGTCTAAAGAGGGAAAGGACATCGGCAAGGAAGTATGTGGGAAGAAAATAAGAGGTGAGAGATCACGGAAATAAAAAAGGATGGGAAAAATATAAAAAAAAAAGAAAGAGTACCCTTGATGAAAGCAACAAGAAACTTAAACAGAGCGCAGGGGAGAGGACAAAAGCCCGAAAACTCGGGGAAAAAGAGGAATTTACATTACTGATAGCCGAACAAAAAACGGGGCTCGAAAAACAAACGGAGAAGAAAAGGGGGGGGGACTAAGCGTCTACCTCGTCATCATGGGGGGCGGGGGAGAAGGTTTCGCGAGCGAGAGAAGGAAGTCAGGACGGGCATGAGAGAGCAGAATATAGTTGAAGGGAATCCTGCGCTGCAAAGGGGAACCTCAAGAAGAGTTCTGTGGCAAAGGGACCGACCGTAATATTGATGAAAAAAGAACACCGGCCGCCGAATCAAAGTCAGCGAGTACCAGCATGGGCTGATAAAGATCAAAAGTGTAAGGATTGCACTTTCAATAAGCGGTAGAAGGAGTAGTCATCTTCGAGAGTCAAGAGGTGGGGGGAAGAAAGGGGTACCGGGAGCCTGAGGAAGCCGTTCTTATTTGGAATTTCTCTGAGGGGCAACCGAGGAAGAGGAGTTGAAGAAGCGAATTGAAGGTGATGCAGGGAGCCGAAAGGAAAGAAAGGAAAGCTTTGAGCGTAGCGAACTAGAGAGGATAGAATAAAGTTGTGAAATGACAGGGGAGAAGAAAAAAAAAAAGATCTTCGGAGCGACCCCCAAAGTCAAGGGGAATGGAGGAGCGACAACCATCTAAGGGAAAGGGAAAGTCGTACGCTCGGAAAGGAACTCTTGAATTAGACCCAACCGATGCAGAAAGAGAGGGGGCTCTATCGGAGTGAGAAGAAAAGAGTCCAAAGGCTGCCTACAGAAGAAGAAAGGATGAGAGACGCGTAACCACAGACGGACCTAAGAGAGACGAGCGAAAAAAAGTTATCGAATAGCGGCCCTAGGAGTCTCTACCGGGCCGAGCATGGAGAACCGCTTAAAAGTTCTAAAAACTGCCGCGTCGGAGGGAGGAAAGGAACGGGGTTCCAGGAAAAGGGGCAAAGCACAAATGAGGTCTTGACTTTAGGTTTTTTGGGTCAGACAACGGAAGGGGGGAAAGTCAGAAGAAGTGGGGGGGGAAACTCAGTGGGAAACGAGCGTCACGCGTGCCGGCGCCCGGGGTAAAAAGAAAACCGAAGGTCGTGGGGGACTGTGGCGAAAAAAAGAGCTTCTCAAAGGGTCGAGGCGGCACGGGAAAAGGGAGGAAAAGGGCAATGTTTGTGCGTCCAGGCGAGCAAGGGGGGGGAGGAGTAACAAGCTCAACTAGCGGGAATCGACATACCAAAAAAAAATGAAAACGAAAACGAAACGTCCAGATAAGGGGGAGGGAGGGAAGGGGGTCGTGAGCTTAGTGTCGGAACAGGGGCCGCGAATAGGGTGGGTGTCGTCAAACAGGTACAAGGCAATCGCCTCAAAAAAAAACTCAGAAGATAGACATCGGGTCTCAAATTATGGCCTAAAAAAAGAAAAAAAAAAAAAAAGAAAAAAAAAAAAAATAAAAAAAAAAAATAAAAAGAAACAACGAACCACACAAAAAAAAAAAAACCCCAAAAAAAAAAACCCCACCCCCAATCACAACAAAGAAAAGAACAGAATACGAAAAAAAAAAAAAAAAAACAAAAACCCTTAAATCAACCACACATAAAATAACCAAAACCCCTCGCCACCCCAAAACCCCAAAAACATCGAGAAAGAACCCCCCATAAAGAAAAAAAAACAACCCACAAAAACCAAACCACCTCCCCGAAAAAAAAACCCTCAAAAAATAAACCACAACCCGCCCACCGCAAAGCAAAAACAAAAACCAAAGGAGTCCGACACCAAGAGAAATCAACTCCACCACACCACATACTCAAAGCGCACCTCACCAACAAAAAACAACCCACGATAAGCCGCACAAACAACCAACCACCTCTCTAACCCCACTCCCCCAGAAGGGATACAAGAGAAAGGAAGACCTCACTGGCAAAAATATTCACAGAGGCTCCGGTAGGAAAAACGTATCGACGTCAGCTTCTGCCTTATTTTGACTAAAAAAAAAAACAAATGAGCCTTTCAACGTCGACATTAAAGAATAAAGACACTCCGGAAATCCAAACGGAGACTTGAGTGAGAGAGAGAATCTCTTCGAGCAGCTGTTGGTAGCGAGCAATAAAAAAGTAGAGAGTGACGCCGGGTCCTTGGAGAGAAGTAGAGGGACTAGACAAAAGACACCCAAAAAAAAAACTGACTGCGCAGCGAGTTAAAAGTTCCGGAACACAAAAAAAAGTCCAGCCGAAGGAAGAGAAAAGGGGTCGTTGTAAGTCAAGACAGAACGAAGTGGGGGGACCAAGACAGGAAACCTATCCCTACGAATCTGAAAGAAAGGGTCCACCTGAATGGAAAAAAAAAACACAGAAGAACTAAAAAAAGGAATTCTCCAGACGAATGGCGAAGGGGGAGGTTAACAAGTAAAGAGTAAAAAAAACGACATAGACGAGAAAAAATGAGATAACGAGAGGCAGTGTCCGAAGAGGGACGGAGGAAAAAGCCCTTGATCTAAATACGAGGGTCCTCTATGAGTAGCCCGTAAACTTTCATGAACATGTACGGAGAAAGGAGGACTTAGCGTGAGGAAGGGGTGCGGCCTCAGCAAGGGAAAGGACAGGAAAAGGAGAGACAAAGAGTTCTAAAATTGTATGGTTCTCGGAGGGAAGGAGGGAAAAAAAAACTACATACGAGGCGAGAGTACAGAAAGAAAATCAAAGTTAACTAATCGTGGGGTGATTGAGAAAATCAGTAGTGTCGTAAGAAATGGAACTCACAACCCAACTTTCTAGATGCAGGATCTATGCTGCAAGGCCAAGGATCCAGGTTCATCACAAAAGATAGAAACCACGTCTTCCGGCGAAAAAAGTCCATCGACTAACAAAAAATCTTCTCGGTCGCCCCAGCGGGGGGGGAAAAATGAAAAATGCGTCCATGCGGCCTCAGAAAGGAGGAGGAAGGGATAAAGCAAGTTGGTCCGAAAGAAGATGAGAAGAAGGACCAGCCGGACAACAAGTACCTCAAGGAAATCAACTTTTGAATCCTTGGGCCTAATTAGTCGCGAGGTATCTAAATCAAGGGGCGGGGAAAGGGGTTTGCCCATTTGACGAAAGAAAATAGGATAAGGGATAGACTCCCCAACTCAATATGGAGGTAATGGAGAGGACGGGCGAATGGAAAAACCGATTCTATTAACGGGCTGCTAGAAGGGAGTCGTGAAGGCAGGCGGAACCGGGAGTGGTTATAACTTAGAGAAAAGGGGGGAAAAAATCCAAACCCATGATTAAGAGGGAAAAGGAGAGACCTTTTGCTGCGGACATGGGGAAATCCTCGACAGAGGGGAGGAAAAATCCCTCGTTCGAAAATTGGAAGGCAAAGTCAAACGTTCTGGGAGGGGGGGAGGGGAAAAGAACGAGAAACCCGGACGTCTGTAGAAGCGCGGAGAAAAGCGTTCATCCAGGCGCGGTAAGAGGGAGGAGAAGGGGAGGGAGTCGAGTGTCATGTGATTCGAAAAAGGAAGAACAACTAAGACAGCCGAGAAAGGGCCTCGAAAGCCCTCGACGTAAGGGATGAAAAGTAATTTTTAAAAAAAGATCTCGAGAAAGGAGGGGAATTCAGAGTCAGAAGAGGAAAGATAGGAAAGAAGCTCCATCGGGGAGGAGTTTGAAGATATGTGAAAATACTGAAACTGGTACATTCAGGAAGTGAGAAAACACTACTTTATAGGGCGCCCTGGAACTTACCTGCTAGAGCCGCTATTCGAAAATGCCCGAGGAAGAAGGGACAAAAGGAAAAAGACAAACAGACGCCGAAAGAATTAAGGTCTGGTTTTCACACAAAGGGGGTTTTGACACCCGAATCCAAAACAGACTGTCGTACAGGAGGGAAAGAAGGAGAGGGTGGCCAAATACCGACGGACATTGAAGTTCAGAATCACTCGAGCAATGTCTAAAAAAATTGTGGGCAAAGACGGAAGGAACTAGCCAACAACACTACGAGAGCGATGGGCAAAGAAATCTACATTGTCGATCATGTGCGCGGGGGGGGAAGGAGGCGCTCAGGGGGGAGAGAAGTCTAGAAACAGAGAAAAGGGGTACGCGGTCTTGAGATATCGAGAGCGAGAAGGGTCAAAATGAGGAGGGAGAAGGGTTGCTTGATTCGCCACGACGGGAGACAGGAAGAAGGGGGCATACAAATTACTAAAAAATACAAAGAAAATAGGGACGAATACATCCCTGTCTGGTATGGAGGCAGGGAAGGACGCAGACAGTCTTCGAGAAGATGTTGGTTGTTAAAGTTGGGAAAACGGGACTGGGGTCACGATGAACTGATAACTGGGATACCGTGGGCAACGAAGTGATAACCGCACATTTCGGGAAGGGGGAATCTCTCAAAATCAGAAGAAAGGGACTGATCGACGACTAAGAAGTTATCGGAATACTGAAGAGAAAAAAGAGGGATTTGCCGAGGAAGGTGGGGTCAAGGGAAAGGGTCAATATTCGGCATGGAATCTATGATTTGAGGGGGGGAGACAGCACGCGGAGACAGTGGAAGAAAGGACAAGACGTCGTGCTTGTTCGGTAGGGTTCAGTGAGGGGCGCATTGGGCGAGGAACCCAGGAGGGGGGAGGAAAGGAACACACGATTTCAGCGGGGGGAAGGTTTGGAGACCTGAGATGGTCATGTCTTTCGGCTTCGATAACGGAAATCCGAAAGAGGGGGGAATTTGACGCGGGCAGAAGGGACTTTTTCTGTTGTCGGAATCAAGTGGGGGACAAAAGGCAGAGGGGTTGTGGGCTGTGTTCCACGCCAGAGGGAAGGAGGAAGATTTCACGAGGTAAACTAGCGGGAGGGTGTCGAGGGAAATTTCTAGTCGCAACCCCCAAAACAACACTAAAACGGAAAGAAAGGGAATTAAGAAAGCCTGCTGTTCGTTTCCTCAGAGTAAGAGAAGCCATAAGATGCGAGGGGGGGAAAAAGCGCGTCGGTCAGACGACAACTGGGGGTAAAAACCACTTTCTCAAATCTTCAGAGCAAAAAATAGGGGTAGACGGACCGTTTCAGGATAGGACGTGCAGGTTAGACAAACAAAGGAGGGGCGTTCTTTCTAGGAAGAAAACCTAAAAAAGCGTTGAAAAGGAGGGACTCAAGAAAACAGAAGACGGTGGGCACAGAGAAATGGAGGGAAAGAAGTTGATTCATGACTATTTGGGGCAAGAAAGGAGACGTCGGGTCCAACCTATCGAAGGAAAAATGGGAGGCAGCAAGCATATCACGGCACGAGTCCCCAGAAGGGAAAGGGGGAAAGATTAACCCATCATCCTTTCATTTGTTAACCAGTAGAAAAACGGGCTGTGGGTAATGAGGAAGGGACAGGTGACATAATCTCTCCGAAGGAGGAATGGTAACGCAGAGACAAACCCGGTACTGGCACAGTAAGGAAGACCAAAAGGGTAAACTCTCTCGAACCGTAGGGAAATATCAGGCCTAGCAAGAAGAGGGGCATTGCTCAGGACTGAAAAGAAAAGAAGGCCGCTCACGATAATTCTCGAAAAAAAAGAAAATTTACAGGGGCTTAGTCCTCGTACATGTTTAAAGGAGGGGGAAGGATCGGGTCCTTACAGCTTCAGAGAATGAAGAAACACGATCACCAAACCCAAGAGAGGGGGAAACTTAGAATGTCGTATCTTAGAGGTAGGGGGGAAAGGGAGAAAGAAAACACAGACTTTTCACAGAAGTGGGAGGACCCTTCACAACAGGGTAGTCTGAAGGGGAGGGGGAACCCAAAGAAAACCGGATCCCTAATCCAGAAGGGCCAATCAGACTAACCCGACAGGGAAAAAAAAAAAAAACTTTCACCAAAGTGAACTGGAATCATGTGGAATTCTTTAGTTTTGGGAGTCGGAAGGGGACACTGCAGTAACGGAAGGACCCAGGAAAAGTCTTCTGGGAATACCTTAGAAAGTATTGGTGCCATCCATGCTCGAAAGTATAATCAACATAGTTTTCTCAGGGGGGGGGGTGCGTACTTGCCCCCTTTTGGGCAGGAAGGGAAAAGTGGGAGAATGGAAGAAAGCCAGCGGTAAAAGGACTTAAAGAGGGTGCACTAGGGTCATCATCTTTCGATCGGCGGAGAAAGAAAGCATCGCAGAAGAGGGAAATCCATTGCGAGAATGGGGAAATAAATTTTTCACCTGGAACACTCTCTTACATCAGGGAGGGAGGAGGGAGCCGGGAAACAAGAGTTTATTCAACGGGAAAAGGGAAAAAAGTAAACCCAGCAGCAGGCAGGAAAGAGAGGTCAAGTCAAATCTCCTGACTGGTAAGAAGAAAGCCGATAGTTTTCCGGCTTAGCCTGGGAGGATAGAAAAGATCTTGAAGCAGCGGGAAAAAGTGGGGGGGTTGCAACATACCGATGACTGGAGCGAGACTCAAACAAAAATAGCGAGGAGGGTGGAAAGAATAAAAAAAGACAAGGAAACGTTAACTTCAAAAGAGGGGAGAAGGACGCTTCAAATCCCAGGACCGGAGCAAGAGAAAGCATCAAAAAAGAGGCAGACCGAGCATTCCTTATAATTACAAGGAGAGAATGGAAAGTCCATTTGGGTTATCGAAGGCAGGAGGGCCCAATGAAAAAACCCGAATCAAGGATTACGAGAGTGACAAAGCCGGAGAGAAAAAGTAAGCATTCGAACCACAAGGGAGGGCGGGGGGAAGAATAAAAAGCCATCTGTGTAGGAGAAGAAACGGCAAAGTACAAGAAGGGGGGAAGGACCTTCGGAAGAAGGAGGAGAACTCGCCAATGTGGAAAAAATCTCTAAAAAGCAGAAGTACCCCCGCACACACGGGGAAAGGGGGGAGCTAATCGCGAAGAGCAGGATGGAACACAGCCGGGGGGAGGGGGAGGGCATTAAAAAGACCTTAAGTGGACGGAATCGCAGCATCCAACTACCTCAAGAACATGAGAAAGGATACATGCTTACTCGTTTGGGGGGGGGGGGGGAAGCGCGGGTGGAAAAAAGAAGGACTAGGGAGGGGAGGGGTCCGGAAAACGGATGGAAAAGGGAAGAACCGAGGACGCCACGAAGAGATGGGTGGGGGGGTGGAAGGGGATGCATAACCCAGACGGGCACAGTCAGTGGGGGAGAAGTACTACAGGCCTCGTCTACGCCCGGCACTAAGGTGGAAGGAGAGGTCTGGTTTGATTTCATCGAATGGACCAGGAAAAAAGAAAAAAGGCTCTATCACCATGTACCACAGGACGTAAGAAATGCCGGTAATTACGATATCTTAGCGAGGAGGTTTCCAGGCGCTCCCTCAGGGAGGGACAATAAAATATGTTTCAGCTTACCTATCCTAAAGAGTGGTTGTGCGCGCATTGAATGAGGGGAGGGGAGAATACGGAAGAACGTATGTCCGGAAAGGGGAAACATCTACCGAATTGAGAGGGGGGATAGTGTGAACGCTGGAATCAGACTCCCCAACACGCGGTCCTTAAATAAGAAAAGAAGGAAGGGAACGAGGGACGCCAAGACGAAAACTAAAGGAAAGGATTCCTGATCACTTGCTCAACGACGTAGTAAATTGGGATACCCCTGGGAGAAATGAAGGGAGGCGGCCGAAAAGACAATCCGTTGATAAAAAAAAGAAAAAAAACAAAGCAATTTCGAGGTGAAGAATCAAAGGGGGGGGAGGCACAGTGAAAGAAAGAACCCTGAGCGAGAGGGGAAGTTCCGGCGCCAGGGGGGACCTATTAAGAATTGGGGAATACAGGACACTGCGGAAGAAGAAAACGAGGTGGGAAAGATCCAGGCTTTCTGAAGAGGGGATGGTGTCAACACTGTGCGAAGAAAGAGGAAGAAAAAGGTTCCCAAAACAGAAAGAAGCAAGGAGCGGCGAGGAAAAAAAAAAGGAACCCAGGCAACTTTACGGGAAAAAGGAGAAAAAAGCCAGTGGGCCGATGGGGGCGCGAAACAGTTCCCTCTAAAAAAGAACTCTGTAAGAAAATACGTATCACTACGATTACACGGGCCAAAGACACGAGGGAGGAAAAAACACCAACACAACGATCCGGGCCCCAATGCTGAGAAGACGCCATTCGAAAAAGAAACCGCGGGACACTGGATGTGGGGAGGAATGAACAAAAACAAGCCGCAGCGGAGCCAAAAAAAAAAAAAAAAAGATCGGGGTCAGTGTGGGCATCCAGTAAAAGGAGCAAGGGTCAAAGTCCCTGCAAGAAAAGAAAGAAAACGACGAAAAAAAGCCCGAAACGGTACGAAAAAAGGTAGCTCCTGAGGGTGTTCGGAAAGAACGCAGCAGAGAGACCCTTACACAAGGGAAAGGACGAAGAAAGTAAACAGGAAAAAGGAAAGAAGCAGAAATGGATTTGAAGATTGAGACCTAGCAAAAGAATGCTTTTCTATCCATCATCTATGGGGGAAAAGACAGCAGTAACGGTGCTAACTCGTGAGACAGGGAGAGTCCACGCACAGTATGGAAAAAGAGGGGGGAAATAACCACGAAAAAAAAAAAAAGTAAAACATGGAAAACAATGAATCGATACTAGAAAACCTGAGGAGTAAGGGAAAAAAAAAGCGACAGACTGGGGGGCGATTAGGAAAAGTGGATGGAAGAAGGAGCATAGCCCCCAGAACTTCCGGAAAGGACGAAGGGCTCATGGCAGAAAAAAACTTTTAAAAAAGCCTCCACTCGGGGTCGGACTGATAGGAGGGAGAGGTGCCAAGAAGCCTCTCTAAATGCTAAATGCAAGAGAGAACTCGGGGCGTCTAGGTGGGAAAATACCGCGAACAACAAGGAAAGCTCCAGAGACAACTTACGACGCCCAAGGACTTGTCAACATAAATCAGAGGAGAAGGGGGGGTGCGTACCGATCGTCCTTGGCCATGGAGCCAGAACCGCTCGTCTGAGAAAAGAAGAACTGGACCGTACCGGAAAAAAGCGGTCCGCCGGGGAGAAAAGAAAGAACTTTTGGGGACATAAAGAACTTTGGAGAAAAAAAAAAAATAGAGGAGGAGCAGTGTGGGCTGCTCACAAAACGAGGCCCGGGCGGTTAGGGGAAAGATAGATCTGACGCGAAAGGCACTTGTCCACAGGGACGGACTTGACAGCCTCAAATCGAAAAAAAGAAAGGGGGAGTCAAACCATTAGAAATCTCTGGAACAACCGGCACCCTCTAGAGAGGGCAAGCAGGCGGCGACGGTTAGGCATGTCAAGAAGTTCGCGCTAGAAGAAAAAAAGGGGAACACAATGACAGCCCTGAGGTCGGTGCACAACTTAAAAAAGGAGGGGGGGGGAGTAGGTGCAATAAGAGTTGGAAGCGCCAAACATAAGGGGCGCTGACAACTAATCGAAAATAGAGAGAGGAAACAGATGGATGAAGAACAAGCTGGACGCGAAGAAGAGTAGTCGTGGACAGAAAAAGAAGAACGCAGTGAAAACAGTCGCACGATGAGTATCAAGAAAAACGAGGTCTCCTTCGCCAAAATGAGAAAGAAGGTCTCTAGAGGATCCCGAGTTCTAGGGGGTGAGGGAAGGGAGAAACACGCGTGAGCAAATCGGAGGTCATATAGAGAAAAACCTGGAAATGTACCTCGAGGGAGATACAGCCTCGAAACCTTGGAAACAAACAGACAATTTAGGGGGGGGAAAATATACTCCCTTACTATGGTTCTTCAAACTGAAAAATGGGGGTCTCAGCAGCTCATCGATAATAAATAAAAAAATCTCTGAAGGGGAGTACAACGAGGAAAAGTGAAACTGGGACGGGGGGATTTGACATCAGCAGGTCGCCGGCAGCACGAGAAGAGATCAGAGAAGTAAAAGTCGTTTGATGTAAGAAGCTTGGGAAGCAAATGGAGGCCTGGAGAGGGAAGTTCTGGGAACCCGCCAAGAGGAGTTCGCTATTGACGGGCGCTGGGGAAAGCGAAAGAAGGGGGGAGGGCTATAGCGCGGTGAACGGGCAGGGGGGCGAAGGAAATAGAGTCGTGTGGGGGGGAGGAAGGGAAAGGGAGAGAACACGAGAAAGAAAAAGACGACGTGAAAAAAGGGGAATTTCTGCGCATCAAGAGAAGAAAGGAATGACGATCGTCGTGGAGAGGAAGAAATCGCTGACCCTCAACCGATGACGAAAAAGGAGGGAGATATGCGGCGCCTGAGAACGAGGGACATCGCTGAAAAAAAAAATTATCAAAGTCACTATTACGCAAAAGGGATTAGATGGAAAGAAGGAGGAAACGAAGGACGGACCTTCGATTCAAAGACGGACAAACGGAAGAGCGAAAAAGCAGGGAAATCAGAGATACCGGAATGCGGAACAGGAACGAAAGGAGGAGAACTGCGCGCGACGAGTGGCGGGCAAATTTACAGGGGGAAAATTTTGGGTTTTTTGGGTGGGGTGGGGGGGGGGGTTTGCGCCATCACACAGAGGGGGAAAAAGAAGGAAGAGTAGGAGGATTTTGTCCTTAAACGGGAAGGTCAGGGGTGAGAATCTATGGTAGGAGGACGATCAGGGGGGGGGGGGAAAAACGCACGTCCGCTGAACCGGTCAAAAACGGGGAAAAGACGAAAAGTTGCCTTGGGGAGAAAGAATCGCGGAGCCAGCTGTGGAAGAATGGGAGGGGACCGTGGGTATCTCCAAACAAAGAAGGCGAAGCACGGGGAGAAAGAACAGGCGGCTCATAAGGAACTGGCTCATAAAAACCACAAACGAAAAGATAGTCACCGAAAAGTTATGAGGGGAGAAGGGAGAGTGTTAGTGCTGCTAGTGTCAGATGGCCGTCGCTGAGGGGTGGGTTCGAAAAAAAGAAAGGAAATCGCTAGACAGAAAAAGAGAAGAAGAAGGGAAGAGTTGCAGGAGAGGAAAGAGCGATCTAACAAAAAAGGGGAGGAAAAAGAGTATTCACACGAAAGGAAAAAAAAACGAGGAGGCTCTGTCAAACGTTCAAGGGTGCCTGAAAGTGGGAAAGAAACAACCAAAAGATCAGCAAGGAAGGCGTGTACAGGAAGCACAGCACGACCACGCCTACATAAAGAACCTGGAGGGAAGCTGAGCGTGCTGAGGGGGAGATGGGGTGGGAGACGCCACGAAATTATAGAATGCATCCTTGACCAAAAAGAGAAAAAAGGGATCCGACTGGAGATGTGAGGATTGAACTACCGTACTCCCGCGGCCCAAAGCTGCAGGCGCCGAATTTGATCAAGAAAAAGAAACTATCGTCTTCGGTACCTGTTCGTTAATGACTGCCCAGAGGGGGGAAAGAGCGGGTAAAATCTCCCTCCAAAGAGGGGACGAGGAAGAAAAAAAGTTACCGTCCGAACTAAAAAACTCCAGAAAACATCAGGAATGCCTGTGGTGAGGGCTCAATGTTCTGGAACAGGGAATGAAAAAGAATCGAAGGGCGAAGGTTCTAGATTCTCTGAAGATGGGGGAAGCCGGAAAGGGGCCGGGAAATTATAAAAACGAGGAAGGTCCTAGAAAAAGGGGAAGCTAGGTAGATACGAGGCCGAAAGTGGAGAAAGGAGATTATAAATCTATTAAGCGGTCTAGGGAAAGGAGGAGATGACTTCTCATCGCATGGAATCCAGATTCTGGTAAAATAGATCAAAAACGGAGAATCTTTTGTTTTCTAAAAGAAAAAAATTGAGCGAAAGACCCGCCGCGACTGACTAGAAGACGTCTACTAAAGAAAGAAAAAAGGAAGTAGTGGGGGGGATGCCGACTTCCTTGGAGGAGAAAACCTGTCTCCAAAAAAAAAATTGTCGGTAGGAAAGAAGGAAAGAAATAGAAAAACCGGCTCAAAGCGTGTTAAAAACGCGCTATCTAGACCACCAAGTCTTCGCGAGCAAAGTAAATGTGAAAAGGCTCCAAGAGAGAGATCAAGGTTCGGACCCACAGGTCAAAAGGGAGGAATCAATCAGGATCAGGGGGACAAAGGCTGACAACAAAACAGTTCGAGAGAGAAGGATCGCTTTAGCAGCAGAACAATCTTAGGGAATTGTCACGCGTCCTTTATACAATTGGGGGGGAAGACGGTCCTTTGGAGAGCCGATTTGGATAGCGGATGAAAAAAGAAATACGGGGGAACCAGGGTTGACGATAGATCAGGGGAGTATGATGCACAAAAAGAGAGGGGAGGGATTTAACAATCTTTTGCGAGAGCGGGGCTGGGAACGAGAAAGGGGAACGATTGACGGGATATCGAATAGGGCATCAGGCCGTACGAACAGGCGGCGACCCTCGGGGGATCCGTCCTAAAGCCAAACATGAGGGAAGAAAGGGGAAGAAAGAGGACCTTTTAAAACACGGTGGGGGGGAGCGCCAGGGGAAATCTGGAGAAAAAATCTGGGGAGAATGTACTCGGCAGGTGAAATGTCAAGGGTGAGGGGAGGGAGGTACGAAAATAACAGAAAGCCTGATGAAAGAAACTCTGGTCCTTGGGAGAAAGAAGGAACTGCGAGTCAATAGCTAATTGTCCGAGAGGTAAAAGGTCAACGCAAAAAAAAGTAAGGGAGAAACCTACTTCCATCCTGGCGGTCCGAGAAGAGAAAGAAACACATACGAACGTATGACGCCAGGGAAAAAGGAGAGGACAAGATGTGAAAAGCAACTGAGACTTGGAGACGCGTGAAGTCCGGAGCGAAGGGTCGAAACTTGATAAATGGCCGTGGGTGAGTGGGAAGACACTGAAGGAAGGACTGCACGGTGACTCGCCTGTCCAATAGTCGCTTAGCAAATCTACTGAAAATCTCCATAGAGAGGACTTCGGACTGTAAGAGCCAAAAGAGAAGAAAGGATGAAGATCTATTGGGGGGGGGAACAATTGATTTTGACAAGAAATCAAAAAACAATGAGGGGGGGAGATTCCGGGAAACTCGAAAGATAAATATCCCAGGGAGGGAAGGTCAAGGGTCGTCGTGCTAAACAGTTCTGACTTTGAAAAAGGGAAGGCAGGGATAGAAACGGCACAATGAGACAAAGAAATGTGGAAACGGAGCATTGGTCGAGCCTGTATGTGGGAGCGGGTGGGAAGGAGAGTCGTGTGGGGAAGAGTGCGATAGGGCAACGCGAAAAAGGCCCAAAGAGGGGAGAGCGCTTGCTCCGAAAAGATAGAGAACATCTAAGAAAGACGAACCTATAAGCTTTGGGGATGGAAAAAGGCGCCGAGCGAAGCGCCGCATAGGGGGAAGACAGGGGGGAGAGCAAAAGATGTAAGACCAGATCTCCTTTCCGACCTCCGGAGGTGCGCTGATAGAGAAAAAACTCAGCAGCTCCTCAGGAAAGCGCGCCCAATGGGGAGTTTTTTGTTAAACGTGGAAAAGGGCAGGCGTTCCTCAAGTTAAAACCGAATAATGTGGCAAAAGGGGTGAGGAAAAAAGTACACAGGGGGGGGGTTTTTCCTGCCGGCAGACAGATACCGCGATCATGGCATGGATAACCCGATCATTCGCAAGAATAAATCAAGGGGACGGCCAAAAGCAGTGCGCTTCAGTAGTGCAAAAAAAGAGGGGACTGTTTAGGAAGGTGAAAGTTATTCGTCCTTTCGGGGGGAGGCAGAAGGAGAAATGTGGACAACACTGCGGCACGGCGGGCGACAGTTGCAAATGACGATACAGGGAGAGTGGACGTGTTTCAAAGTGGGGGGGGGGCCGCAGGGTTCGGAGTCCGAAACCCGACGTCACATCTAAATCACACAGGGGAAAAAAGCTAGGGTCACTGGGAGCCAGGCTGAGGTAGAGCTTGTGCTCGCCTCAGACTCAAAGGACAAGAGGACACAAAAACGTGGGTTTAGTAAAGCGGCATAAGGGGGGAATGGCTGCAGCAGGCAGGTGGAACAGATCGGTGTGTGGTGGAGGGGGGGTCCCCGGGATGGTAAAAGCTAGTCGAAACGGTACTCCTACATCGGGCGGTTGGGGTTCTCAACACTGGGCTCGAGCACGAAACTTCTTTGAGAAGCGGAGGGACTGAAGGCAGAGGAGGAAAAGTCCGATTATCTGGAAAAAAAAACGAATGCATGAGTCGGTGGGGGGTCAAAACGTCGCTTTCCGCACAGTTTGGGGTTTAACACCGGCCAAGGCGCAAAAAAAGAAACCCCCTAGGGGGAGCAGGAGAATCCGGTTCGAAGGAGTAAGGGTGCCACAAAGCTTCCAGGGGGAATGGACGCTCAGAAATTATACCCTCCAAAAACGGAAAGACGCCGAAACTACGCGGTAACCTCGAAAGACACGGTAGTTAAACGCATGGAGAAGGCTTCAGAAGCCGTCCTCAAACGGGATGAGAAGGGGAACGACCTCGCAGGCGCAGAGGAAAAGACAAATGCAAAAAAACCTTCTTGTCGACGGCCAAATCACAAGAAAACGACACACTGCAAAACTTTCGAGGTAATGAAAGGATCCGGAGTTTGGGTGGAGAGATGAAAAGGTTCCACAAGTGCTTGGGTCCGAGCAAGCTTTGGGGGTAGAAAACTCACCGACAGAGGAACTACTCCTTCAAGCAAGAAGGCAACTGCGCCGCACCACTTCGTTCAAAGATCGTCCAATAAATAGCGTGCGGGGAGGGCAAGAAAAACCTCAGGAAAGATAGATGCCAGCGAAAGATGGCAAGAGGCGGAACACCTAACAGAGGGAAAGGCATTTAGTCTCGTGTTTATGGGGGGAGGGAAGTAGAAGTAAGAAGTGGACTTTGGAGAGGTTTCCTGGAACAGGCAGGCTGATGCCATAATGAAGGAGAAGAAGCTTGAAACGTACGGTTCCGTAGAGTCAGTTATGGAAAAGTTGAGAGACAACATACTGTGCCCGGCCGGGTGCGAAAATGAAAACCAATGGAAGGGGAGAACGTTCCGAAAACCATCGGAAACCCTGAAAGAGAACGACTTCCCTATATTTAAACAAAGCGCTGGAAAACCATCGAGTAGTCTTTAAACGGGGATCAATGGGGATCTATTGGTTGGGGTGCAGAAGCAAATAAGGAAGCCCCCCATTGGAGAAGTCTCTAATGACCATAAACAGGATTGGGGGACATCCTCTCTAACGACAAGAAAGTTCGGGCAACATTTATTGTCGTGCGGGTGTAATTAGATTCTGCCCCACTGGGAGTAGATGGAACTTGGCGACCTTACGGGAATCCAGACCTAAGTCTCTCGTTAAAGATTTAAAATCTGGACACGATCAGCTTCAGGACCGATCGTTCGGCGCCATTAAAAGAATGCGAAGGAGATGACGAACAATTTTGTCATACTGAGGAATGGGAGACGGCAAATCCACTCGCCTGCCAACTTGGAGCGAGGGAGACTTGACAAGAGCTTGGCGCTAAGGACAGATAACCACCACCAAAATGTGGCGGAATCCGAGTACTGAATCACCGACTTCCCCAATTCAGGCATATGGGGTGGAAGAGCTTCGCCAACCCTGTCGAAAGACGCGTAAATAAACTGACACGACCTGAGTGTAGAACCGCGATCACAAAGGAGTAGTGGATAAAAAGAAGTAATAGGAGGGAAAAGGCCTCAGTTCGTAAGCGCTTAAACATAGCAAAACGTGAGAGCACGAAACTATTTGGAAACACACTAGAAAACCGGACAGTGCCGGGGAGAGTTGAGGCCTCAATACCTGAAGGGGGGGGAGAGCCCGTAAGAGACACTACTTCAATACTCCTAGATCACAGTGGTTGGACCTCTATGACGGAATGCGAAAAAGGGACGGCCAAGGAGACGGGGAAAACATGGTAGCAGAAGAATGCCCAAGTTCTTAAGTGATCAACAAAGAAAAAAAATCGTGTCCCATAAAAAAAGGTAAGTACGAGAGAAGGACCTTCGCTGGAGGCGCCATGGACCAAGTGACAGCTACGCCCCAAAGTAAACGAAGTCCCCAAAGCAACTACCTGTCACTATCGTAAAGAGCATTATGGCAGTACGGGAGAAGGGGAAGAAGCCGCTCCGTGTGGGCTTCCGGAAATTGCCGCGACCTCTACAACGAACCGCAATCCCAATGAGAACCTTTAAGAACATGTACGCTCGATTTGGTTTTTACGCCGGGGGGGGGGGACAGGCTCTGGGCCTTGAAAGCTAGTACAGGGGGGAAGGGGGGCCTCACCCGGCCGCACGAACTGGTTGGTGGGAGGGGGGGCGCAAAGCAAAACAAGACTTTCAATGTCATGTTGTCGAAAAAAGGGAAAAGGAGCATTACACCGGCCTACGGTTTACAAATGGCGTGATCGAAAGATGGCACATCCTCAGGGCCGAAACAAGAAAACGTCTTCTAACTACATCACCATGTACAATAGGTACTAAGAAATAAGTCAATTCCGGGGTGTTCGCGAGGCAGCAGCAAGAGTATCGTTGTACAGGAGGAGACTCGGTACGTCAAACAAAGGTGGCAGAGGACGACGATCCTGACTGGTGGCGAGAGAAATGCATTCTGGCTGAAGAAGAAGTTCAAGAAAAAAGATTATGGAGAGGACCATCAAAAAGATTGCCTTGGAATCAATGAGGGGGGGGAACTTGATCGAAGAAAAGCCAAAAACACAGCAGGAGAAGTACCCTTCAGAGCCAAAAGGATATGGGGGCCAGGTGAGGAGGGCACAGCTGACTACCATGAAGGGGAAAGCAGCTTATCCACTGGTATGAGGTAAAGAGTATATCCTTTGAAACGTTTCTGGCGCAGAAAGACAAGAGGGAGAAAAAGGAGCCTTTCTGAACGCGGCTTCTTTGAGCGAAAAAGTTCCACCGGACGCGCAGTACTCAGCCAGCCAGAAGCCGGGGACGAACAGGACTCTAACGAAACAGGGCCCCTATATTAGCATGTCAGAAAAGCTTTCAGCCAGCGGGTCCCACAACACTGGGGGGGACTAGACGAAGCCCCACACAACCTCATCATGGAGGATATGAAGAGCATGAACAGACCACAGAAAAATCCCGGTCGCAAAGAAAAAGACGGGTTACCTGGGCGCCTACTCAAGTACCACACAAAAAAAAAGAAAGATGGAACCAGAAGTCCGTAGAAAACGATTCCTGACCACAAAGGCGAACAGCCCCCAGAAGGCCTGGAACCAGTCTGAGGCAAAAACCATTCCAACGGCTGCCGAAATAACACGGGTGGATCTCCTGGGGGGGGGTGAAGAAGGAAGCCAACAATCATCAAAGAAGCAGGGCGCCCCCAAGACGATGCCGAGGTCAGTGTTTGCAGAAAATCCTGTAGGACAGAAAACTGCGAAACAAACACAAACGAACGCACAGAAGGAACGCCTTCAAAATTTAACAGCCTTGAGCAGTCGACAACACAAAAGGGGCGCCTTCCCAAGGTCAAGGAAGGAGCCATTCAAAGTCAAAAGGCCAACCCTGAAAAGAAGGAAGCACGGACTTTTGAAGTCCTGGATATAGCAGAACTTAAAGGAAGGGAGATCCAGGCCATAGAGTGGCGAGAAGATTGCACTGGAGAAATCGTGATCAGGCGAGTGAAGCATGCCACAGGGAGGGGGATTTCATCGTAGCCCGAACCGCAATACAAACAACCAAAAGGGAAACCTGCACCAGACGAAGACGCCAAGTCTTGGAAGTGGAACAAAGGGCAGCAATCCGACAAGGATTCTTATGAAACTGGAAAAAAATCATGATTCTTGCACCAAATGCTGCCCAAAACGGGAGCTGGCGCAGGGAAAAAAAAAAAGCTCTCGCAGGTTCTTAACGAAAACTCGCGATCTTGACGCGCTCTAGGATCGTAATAAAAGCGACGAAAATGGATGCGGTTGTGGAGAGTCAATTGACGCGAACAAAAAGAGAAAGCCACGACCCACCTGACGACTAGACAAAGTTTCTTGAACATAGCTAAAAATCTGAGAAGGTCCCGGGGACCGATCGGAGTTACATTTAAAGACTGCGCGCGGACGCACTTAAAAAAGAGGGGAAATGCCGTAGGGCAGAGCAGATCTGGGTGCAAAGGAGGGACTGCAAAACAGTCAAGGGTTGGTCAACAGGGCGTGTCAAAACAAATTGGGGAGGAAAACCATATCATTCAGGAGGGGAGCGAGTGTAGAGAAGAAGAACTGAGCGAAAAGACGGTCAAAACCGTGATCGTCGAGGCGGCCTGCGAAACAGGTCCACCGTGCAGGCCCGGAAGAAAGGGCACTAGCAATCTCCCCCATACAGTCTTCCGTAACAAACCCCTACCTACAGAGCAAACGGAGAATAGCGTGTCAAACTGACCGCGAAAGTTGAGGGGGGGGGGAAGGTCCTCCTGGTCTATAGGAAAAAAGAAGGTAATCCACGGTACGACTGAAGAGAGGAAGCCGAATTTATCTGGGTGGGAATGGCTTGTGACGAGCCAGGCTATCTCTTAAAAGAGAAAAAGAGCCCTCAACTGAAGAAGACCGATTCGACAAAAAAAGAATCAGCTTTGAGGCTCTCTACAACGCCCCGAAAGAAACGAGTGAAGCATCGAAGGAAGGAGGAAGGGGGTAGCTCCACACGACGTCGAAGGAGGAAAAAAGCGCAGCAAGTCCGACGGCTCATCCGGGTAATCAGGGCTGGCTGTCGCGAAAACTACAAAGTTCTCAAAGAGAAACAGGAGAGGAGCCCCCCAATCGACATCTCGATGAAGGAGCCCAGAACTCACCGGGGAAATCCTACCAATAGGGGCGTGGGGGTATCCCCCTTCAGAGAAAATCAGTCAAAAAGAAACACCGGCGCCGGTCATAAACATCTGGCGAAAGAATAAGCTCCTCAAGAGCGGAAAAAGGGGACACTTTGATGTCCCCAATCTGGGGAAACTCGAAGCCTAAGAAAAAAGAACAAGACTCACAGGGAAGGGAAACCCTGTGTCCGGGCAGGAAGATTGAGAAAGGCTGAGGTTCTGTGAGAGAGGGCTACCCAGCAAATTATTGGCTAGGGAAAAAGGGGCTCAGCTCCCGAAACGGGGGCGAGTCGTCTTAAGTGAGCTGTGGGCAGCATCGTCATTCCTAGGCAGCAAGGGGGTGGCGGAATAAAAATAACAGAATACAAGTCTTCTCCGAATCGTACCCGGGAGGTCGTAAGCAAGATCGCGCCCTTTCCTTCGGATCGAAAGGCGGATGAGATCATCTCGGAAACCCTAAGAAACATAAAGGCTCTAGTCGCAGCTCCGAGAAGAGGGGAGGCGAAGAGCAGAGCCTACAACGATGCCTGAATCATCGCAGTCGATGTATAAAAAAACAAGGGAGATATCGGCGGAACAGAGATAGACATACGAACATAAGGATCGAATACCGCCCTCATGGCGCCAGCAGGACTAGAAGGCGAAACAAAAAGCGTCGAGGTCGGTGGCGAAATTTCCCTGTTCCAGGAAAGGGAGAATAACCCCAGGATAATGACTTAGATGGGGGGGGGAACAAAAGGCATCAATGAACTCAGATTCAAGAAGTAAACGCTCAATGGGGTTGTTAAAACACAAAAGCTCTTCCAAGAAGGAAAGAAAGGGTACAAGCGAAAGTAAAAGAGGGGACGGTGGGAAGAAAAAAAAGAAAATCTCGTCAGCTTGGTCAATTTGGATGAGGCGCCCGACTCGAACAGCGCCAGGCCTTGTCTAAGAAAAAACGATGTTCCGTGGCTCGACTCCCCTGAGGAAATCAAGGGATCGCGGCGAGAATCAGAAAAGTAGTCAGAGCTAAGGCGCGGGGAAATTGATACCGATCGCGGAGGCATGGACGCGAGGTATTGGGGTTCGAAAAGGAAGCTGGACTATGAAGTCGAAACTCCAAAACAGCGCAATCAAAAAAAGGACTTCTCTTATGAAGA
>Ga0179593_1361086_pt1 | contig 33091 bp, 40 predicted proteins | sample CZODoug2_1_08_16_FD_185931 | JGI IMG/M metagenome (GOLD analysis project Ga0179593, IMG submission 185931) | Vadose zone soil fungal communities from Angelo Coast Range Reserve, California, USA - CZODoug2_1_08_16fungal (PacBio error correction) | ecosystem: Environmental > Terrestrial > Soil >...
GGCCAAAGAAGCAAACGGATACAAAAAACACCATTACTCGTCCCTTTAGATTCAGATAAAGCCCCTTCGGCGGCTAAGGGATAAGGAGATGGGTGAAGAGGAATACGGCAGGGGCGCATTGGTTCTACGACCCAAAAGAAAAATGGAAAGGGTGCTTTGTGGCGGCAATCGGGGGGGGGAAGGGCGAGGTCCGGATGAAAGTATTGGAGCGCTCGAAGCGGGTGCGGGCTTTTGGGTGTCCCCGTTGTTGAGAGGAGGTGGGGGGGGGTTGAGACGGAAGATCGTCTAAAATGGGACGCAAGAAAAGCGCAATCTTGGGGATACTGACGCTAGTTCAATCCGGAACGAAATGCAGACGCTTAGGGAAAAGCTACCATCTCCATGGGAGGTATCGGGGTTCTAGACGGCAAGGACAGCGGGAAAGGGCGACATTGTCCCAAATTCTTTATCGCAAACTTACCACTTCAGGAAAGGTGGGAACGGGGAGGTTTCCGGCGGGATGGGAGTAAGAACAAGGTTAAAAAATTGAAGGAATTTAGCGATCCTAGCTCGTATTGTCCCTCATGGTTGGTCAAGGGGTAACGCAGGGGTGAGGAAAAGATGTGAAGAAAAACAGGTACGTCCATCGTCAAAGATTGGGGTCCGGAAAGGACGGCAATTTTGGGCGGCTGACAAACGAAGAAGGTTTGGGTGACATCGAAGGGGGAAAGCCGTCGATGGGTGGGGCGGACCGAATTCGAAAGGTGTTTGCTCATGGGGGCCGATCGCCTATCAACGACTGCGGAAGTTGGTCTCGTGGGGGGGCGAGCAGCCCCGCTTCAGACAGGGCAAACCACTCGGCAAATCAATCTCTCTCAAAAAACAATGAACGGGGAGGAGGGGGGGGGGCTTAAACCTCTGGTATGAAAAAAAAAGCGCGAGCGGTGAACGGGAAGGGGGAGAAAGCGTTGTGGCTACGTCCGAAAACAGGGCGGCAAACTGCGAACACCAGTACCCAAAAAAAGTAGGGGGAAAGAGTGGTAAAGAAAAAGAAAAAAAAAAGGTAGTTTATCCCTCTATTCCCCTTAAGAAACTATTCTGCTCTCTTTCCGAACATCGAGCAGAAGATGAGGGAAACAAACAAGTTCTGCGTTTAGCGGATTGACACTTTCAATCTTGACAACTGTAAAGCAACGTCGGGTCAACATAGGGGGGGGGAGCCCCTTCAGTGAACAGAGTCACGAATTTATATTACCCCGGTGATATCTTAAATCAAAAAAAATCAAGCGAAGTAAGGGGAGAGACTACATTGGGATGAGTATGCCCTAACATGAGATTAATACTCGGACACATGACTGAGGAAGCGGGTCATGTGCATAAAAGAGTGGGTGGGGGACAATGTCGAAGAAGCTATGCCTTTGTAGTCATAGAAACGGTAAATCCACCATGGAAAAATGTATAAGTTCGACGAGGATTCTTGATGAGATTTCTTTCCATTTGGAATGAAGCGAAGGTCTGCCAAAACTGGAATTGGAATGGGAGGAAAAGGGGTATAAGGTTAATCTTGCCGGGAACCAAAACAGAAATCCAGAGAACAAAACCGAGAAGGGAGGCAAACCAAAAGAAAGAAAAACGATGAGAAATCTCCGGAAATAAAAGACCTGAGACGAAATCCGTCCCAAAACGGAATGGTCTGCGCAAGAAAGCCATCTGCGCAAATGGGAAAAAAGACGGAGACAGGAAGTATTCTTCATTCACCACTCGCGAGAAGTTATTCATACGGATGTGCGTTGACTCGGACTCTAAGGGGGGGCAAAAGTAAGGTGGGGTATACGGGTCTAGAGGCGACGTGGGGGGGAAATCGTTACAGGGAGAAGGCAAAACCAGCATCGTCAACTCCCGTCGCACAAAAACCGAAAGCTCCAACGAGCAGTCCGCACGCTAGAGAAAAAATACCGTGAAGCCGTGGGTAAGAGAAATCGCATCTAGGGGATGGATAGGAAAAACTAATATCCCTCATTCTATCAGCAATCCTAGTAAACGACCAAGCAACAAGTAAGGCGTCACAAAGATTAACGCGGAGGAAGAAAGTAACCGGTGCCTTAATCTAATGTTAACGGTTATTCTTAAAGAACCGCTTTGTCGGAAAATCGCGTGCCTCTTGGGGGGGGACGCGGGGGCCATTCGCCGGGGGACTCAGAAGTCTCAAGGGTGACAACTCCTAATCACGGTCAAATTGACTTGGGGGAGTATTTGCGAATCGTCACTCCGTTCAGCGCAAGACAAAGGAAAAGAAAAATGGACAGATAAGAACAAGCAATGGAAGGAGAATAACGTGCCCCTAAAAGCGCACCGTCCAAAAAAGCGGAGAGACCCGATGTAATCAGGGTTTAGGGGGGTACTATAATCTTCCCAACTCGCGCGCAAAAGGACGAGCCTGGCTTCAACCTTTCGGCATCAGCACGCCAGGCCGTGGAAGTTCGGCGTGGAGGGGAATTGTTGCCGTGTGAGGCGGGTGGGCCAGTGGAAAGGGCCAGGTTACGATTATGGGGTCAGAGTGTCGATCCCCGGGTTGTGGGTGGTGCACTGTCTTTCGGCAGGTGTGACTTAGGGGAGAGAAGTGTTTGTAAACGAAGATTTTAGATCTTCCTATCTTGGGAAAAAAGAAACCCCAAATTTGGGGATGGGGATCGCGGAGCCCCCGGCAGATAGGGGTGGTAGGAGGGGGGGGAGTCATCCTCTTCTAAATTGGGGGAAAAAGGGAGGGACATTGGTAGAAAAGGAGGCGTCCTGGGGTGGGCACCGGAATTTTTTGACTCCCAAGAGATAGTCTGGAGGGGGAAACATCGGAATTTTTCATAATTTCACAAAATGCTCAGCCCCCTGCAAACGTTTTTGGGCTACGGGTTTGCAAAAATAGGTCGACGCTTGGGGAAAACAGAGAGTGGTAGCAAACACGCCGCGCCACAGCGTCAGATACACTGAGGTTCGGGTGGGAGCTTCCAAAATCTATAATAAGTGTCTAGGCGCAAAGAGAAACGGGGGACCAGGCAAAACTCGTTTCAACGATGAAACCGCGAGAAAGGTTGGAAAGCAGGGGAAAAAATCGGGATGCAGACAGGACGGCTAGTCAACGAATATCAGGAGGCTCCGAAAAACAAAAAAAAGAGGGGGAAGACGAGCCAGACATGGGACCATTCCGAGCCCAGGGAGGGTGAGGGCGCGTGGGGCAGAGGGAGTTTGGGGGGACAGAGTGGAAATGCGTTCGTAAGAGGTGAAGAGCGGGGATAACAATTGGAGCAAGGGCGAGAAAAGAGTTGGCGGTGGAAGGACTCAACCACGGCTAAACTTCATGGAGGAACCAAATAAAAACAAGGGGGTAAAGAGAAAATATAAGCTCAGCGTAACTATCGAAGGGAAGGAAAATGAAGGCGAAAGGAGGGGGTGGGAGGGCAGCTAGTGTCACTCGGGGATCAAGGGATCGAAATAAGGAAGCGAGAAAGTGCTTCATCGAGTGCGCCTTACCCCATTCCATGAGGTTTAACGGAGAAGGGCAGATAAACCTTGGTCTCACGTTCCAGCCTGTGAGGATATCCGGCGGGGTGGTCTTGGGGAATGATTACCGCTACTATCTACCTAAGCCCAAAGATGCTTGAGAGCTGGTTGTGGACCCCCTTTCACCTCAACGAGGCCCATAAACCAGGTAGCACAATCAGATGAAAGATGCGGGCGCAGGAAGCGGGTGAAATTAAAATTGCAATTTTGCAAGCGGTCTGCTAGGAATTAGGATCGAGGAACGAAGTGTTGAGGTTCAATCTTCGACTTTTTGGAACCCCTTAACTTGGTCTCTTATCCGAATAAATTGTTGGGGGGAGGATCTGAATTAAATAATCAAACGTCGGTTGGGGCCATCCCAGCGCTACTACTGGGAAGAATAGTCATGCATCATCATGAGCGAGGAGGGGCCGAAGCCGACACCTTCGCGGTGAGGAGGGTCGGTTTGCATCCATATATTGGGTTGTGGCCTACGGAAAGCGGCTGGTGAAAAGCAAAGATAAGAGGGGCCCGTAGGCCACAGCGAAGGTTTTGTTAGGATGGCCCTATTAGGAGAGATGGTTTCGAGGGTATAGCCCGCCAGACAAACCTAGAGATTAAAATCTTTTTAAGCACAGAATCGAGGAGTTGGGAAGGAATGATCTGTATCTTATTAAAGGCTTTGAATCTATCTCAGCGACTATACCCTCTACTGTAATAAAGTTAAAACGAGTGAACCGGGAAGTAGAACAAAAAACGACCTGAAAAGGTTGTTCACGAGGGTTATGTCCAATCGGCTCCTTTGGAACATGGGGAGTTAGTCTAGAAAGGGAGAAAAGAGGAGTCGGATGTACCTCAAAAGAGGTTAATCCCCCTCGAAAGCATAATCCAACCGCAAATCAGAGGGGGGGATTAAACGTGTGGGGAGTGCTTATCCGAAATCTACTCAACAGTGCCAAACTGGGGGAGAAATATCCTAATAGAAACGGACAACAAACTTTCTTGCTCACGTTTTTATCGTAGACGAAAATTGTGGAGAAAAATGTCAGGGGATATGTCGATGAAAAGTTAAAGTTGTTCTTAAAGAGCGACGGAACTGGCTTGAATAACAATCTTTCGGGGGGATCCTTCGCGGATGGACTGGAAATTAAGGTGGGAACAGAAGTGAAAGGCGGAGGTTTTTTTCTGCGAAAAGGAATCGTATACAAAAGTTTTCACAAGGAAAGAGGGGGAGCGGGGAGCGTGGAAAAGGGATAAATGAGTCATCACCATTAGACTGTGCTTTCGTAATTGAAAGCATAAGAACACAGGTATCCCGTCGGGAAGAGGAGGAGGAGCTCCTTGAGAGAATTTAAACGTCCCCCTGAACCCCCGCTGTTTGATCCGTTAGGGGGGGTAGTGGATATGTACAGCTGCGTACCTTCGCCGCCCAACCCCCTAAAACTTGAGGGTTCCAAAAGGGGGGTGGCCGAAAGAACATGGGAACGAAAAGGCTTCATAGTCGAAGAGAGGGGAAGCCAGGACTCTCTCGAAAAAGAGGGGTTTGTAAAAATGAAGGGTGGGGTCTTTCATTATCTTTTCAGTGAATAGATTTGGCAACCGGGGCTACCTAGGTCCGGAAGACCTCACCAATGATAGATCTCAAGACTGGTTCAATCAAGTCTTCCCAAAGATGATCAACCAGGCGGGGGGGAACTCTCCAAAAGCTAATCTTTTAGGTTAAAAAAAAAACAATGAAGTGGGGGTAAAAAAAACAAAAAAGTCATGAACTCACTGGGCTGTACATATGCTGATAAAACTTGTTATTAATGTGGGTGGACGCTTGTCCAGAAGCGGCGTCTCATCAGGGGGGGGGCTATATTATGTTGAAAAACAATGCAGGTCAACCTAAATTATCTCTCGTAAAGGGGGGGCCGTCAAGGGTGCCGGCCAGGTAATTTTCGGGGCAATTAAAGAACTTCGGGCTCAGAACGGGCGACCCTCGGGCAGATAAAGAGGGGGATGCTGGTTAACCGGGAGTAGTCCCCTACGTGCGAAATTGATTTGGGCTATTGGAATCACGGGTCAGAGGCAGCGCCGGAGGGGGTTTCCTGCGCCGGAGGGGAGTGGGCTAGAAAGACCGTGCTGCGGAGCCCCACCTCAGTAGAGTGACCGTCCATTAATATGTTAATCGCTTAGAATAAATTCCGGGTCCGGGGGATAAGGGCGATGTTCCGCTTTGTAGTAAATTTTACCGGTTGGATACTGCGTCGTGAGCGAGAGGGCTAGATGGGGAGAGAGGGCGAGAGGAAAGATGTGGAATGGTTTGTGGGGAAGTGTCCGATAATGGTATTTTTTCAAGCTTGGGGCTTTTTCCAAAACAGATGCGCCGTGTGAATGGTCGAAGGGGTACATTTGAAACGAGATGTCAAAAGAGTAAAGAACGCATTAAAAGGGTAAAAGAACCACCTGATGGCCACTCACGGAGTACGCTCGGCGCTTGAATCTGCTCTTACGAAGTGCGTCGTGGGGAGGTTACCCGATGGGTTACTTTCGGCGCAATGCGAAACGTCTCAAGGTAATGAAGGGAGGTTACGGACATACAACGGGTGGTGAGTTCTTAGGGGAAACGAGGGTATGGTTAGGGAAAGATCCAGGTTTCAGCGTTGGTTTGTACAAATGGTAATCAGTTCGACTAGTCAGAACGGTACCTTATTGCAAGAAAACACGTCAAGTAGTGCCTTGGTAAAGAAGTAGTTCAAAAAAAAGGGGGAAGGACGGATTAATTGGAGGGAAATGACCACAGCTAAAGGAAACATAATAACGATGGATGGGCCCCCCGGGACTACGGGGCCAACAGAAAACTGAAAAGGGTCTCGCCCATGCAACTTTTTAAGCAAGTGAAAGGGCAGGTCGACCACATATCCAGAGGCCGCCGCCGAGCAACAAATCGTAGGGGAAATGGCAAGGTTAGTAAAGACAAGGTGCTCATCGCGTTCCAAAAAAAGGACTTCATCTACTAGAGAAACTGGGCTCCGACCAAGAAAAACCCTTTGATCGTAGAGGAAACCCCAAATAGGCGGGAAAAGGTTATATTTGGATACAAGTCTTCTTAAAGAAATCTGTAAAACCGGACGAAACGGTAAAAGGCCTGGAGGTATTATTATAGAACCATTTAGAAGCCTGCCACTCAAGTTGGAGAAAAACTTGTAGCTTCAAAAAGTATCTTGCGAGTGATAGAAGCCGAGTTTGTGTTTGTTTTAGGTGGGGGAGGAAAGCTCGGGCGTTATTATCTCCTTACCATGTGAGGCGCTGCTGCTCATTGTCCGGTCGGGGTATTGGAGAGAGGTTGGTAAGGGTGTCCTCGTAGATGAAAAAAGGGGGAGGAATGCTAGCCTTACCGGAGGGAAACTGGCTCGGGCGGGGGGGGCTCCGATGTCTAGGGGGAGGTAACGGTTTGAAACGTGGGTCATGAAATAGCCGGAATCAGAGGAGGGCGACAATGAGGGGTATGGGCAACGGGCACAAGCTTGGACGATTCTATCCCCGTTGAAAAATTGGTAGTATGACGAATTCTTCTTAAATCCTCAGGGGGAGAAGTTTTTTCCGCCAGACGTTAGTTGGATATTCAGAAATAGACAGCTCGGAAGCTGTTCCGATGGCCGCGTCGGGGATAATGGGGTGTTCGTCTCACATAAAAACTGTCATGCAGTCTGAAGAACAGTCCCTTATAGGCTTTCTCGATTTTAAGTGACATACAGGGAGGTCTCAGGGGTTACTAGAATGAATTGTAATTGGAGATTGGGTTCTTACGTCGTCGCCTGGCGGATGGGTGGGGTATCAGAACGGGGTTGACACGAAGTCCTGAACAAGAGCAAAACAGGGGGAGTACCATTTTAGCGACCATGGAGGAGAAGGAAGTTGAACTACTCGAGCTTGAGTGAAGGAAATGGGGGACGAAAGGGGGGGAGAAGATGCGTTTGTGGTCGGCGCGACTGTGGGGGGGGCGCGGTATACCTTGAAACATGAGTCTCGATGCGCTTTGGGTGGATAATTTCCGGGGGGTGGTGGATCTGATAGTGAAGGCCGCAGACAATCTCTAACCCTTGGGCAGGGAAATAAAAGAATGGAGGTGATTCCACGGTAGTGGAAAGAAAAAGGGAAAATCGAAAGAAAAAACAGGGGTCAAAAAGGGGCGATCATGCTTGGGAGGTGTTCCCAGGGGGGGAGGGGGGAAAGGACAAATTCCACTGGCTAGATTGGTACATAACTAAAAACCAAATCGGTTCTCATCATGGTGGAAAATGGTGAAAAGGGGGCAGTTTGGGTGGGTAGACGGCAAAGGAGCATATGACGGAGGGGGTAGAGAGATAAGGCGCTCAGGACATTTAGGGGACGTTACTGACATTGCGAATCAGTGTCCCGGAGGGGAAAAAAGACAAAAAAAGAGCTTAAAAAAAATTTCGTTTTTTCAAAGACCGGCATGCGCGCGAAAAAGCAGAAGGGGGGGGTGGGAACAAATAAAAACCTGAGATTGGGTCCGGCTAGATCGGGGATGAAAAAGGGGGGGAAGAATACTATGGGGGGGCACGAAATTGAGTGTTGTACAAAAGACGCCGGACTTCATACAGGGGAAGAAACGATAGGAAAGGGGCAAAATACCAGGGCTCCACAAAAGTAGTTAACTATATGAGCAGGGAGGAGGTCCTATTAGAGGAAGAGGAGAGGGAGAGAAGACCAAAAAGATCCACGTAGTTTATCTCAACGGGCAAAAGATGAGAAAATTCTGAGGAGGGGAAGGAAAAAAAACAAAGAGATAGGGTCGGGTGAAAAAAGTGCGGATAAAAAGAGCACGGGCGAAAAAAAGATTTTGACGAAAGGGGGGAAGGATCTGGTCGGGAGAGGGGGGGAAACACCCGAGGTTACGAGTCCGAAGAGGAGAGAGACAAAACCGGATGGGAAGAAGACGGGATCAAGATAAAGCTCAAGGAGGGGCTGTAAAAGTGGGTGGCCGGGAGAAAGGGGGGGGGAAAAGGGAACGGGCATTGGGGCACGCTGGAGTGACAGGGGGTTACACGCGGAGGAGGAGGGGGAAGCAAGAAAAAGTACCGGAGCCACGGATGTGGGATGGGGGTACATAGGGAGTGACGAGATACGGGCCGAGTTGAAATTCATGGACCAAAGCGGTGAATTGGGGGGAAAAGGTTGGAATTGATTTCGGTCGGAAGGAAAAAAAAAAAATCTCAAGAAAAAATCAACAGCCCAAGACAATAAAAACCCTCTGAGAACCCGACTAAGACTAGGAAAAGGAGAACCCAAACATTGAAAGTCCAAGGAAAATGACCAAGAGGAGTATTGAGCAAAAAACCCCGGAATCTCAGCACAAGGAGCCATAATATCGGGCAAACTCACAAAGAAGCAGGGTAGGACACCAAGTTTGAGTGATAGAGGAATCGTAACAGGAAACTATTGGAGGGGGGTTCTTTTCTATCGGGGTTCAATCGCAGTCTATAATAAAGAAAAAAAAAAGATAGGATGCCGGAGAACCCACGAAATCTATTCGAGGAAACGAAGAGGACAAACCTTAAAAGGAGGAATATTAGCGTTAAAGAACTACGCATCTCTTTGCTTTCGGAGAAAAACTCGAAAACATAGTGGAAGTCTACGGAGACCTGGAAGAAGGGGGCTCAACATTCTGACGGCAACCTCCTTGGGCGGCTTTCGTTAAAAAAGCAATCGAAACGGAGGGAGGGGAACCCAACTGCACGGTGGGGGGGATTTCGGGGTTTTAAAGGGTCTCAACGGGGATAACCGTGCGTGGGTGCTTGGGAATAAAAGGCTTCACTCTGAGAAGTCCTGAAGCCGGAACCTACTATGAGCCAGGGGGACCAAAAGTACAAAATAGTGCGGAAATCGTGGAAGGCACTCGGGGGGGAGAAGGGTCATACAAAAAGGGAAAAGGAAAAAGAAAAACAGGGACAGAGCTGAAGATTCGGCTAAGCACCGGACAAAAAAGCGAAAAACAAATGATCTATAGAGATGAAAAAACTCCGTCTACAGTCTCTCGGAACTCAAGGTCTCAGACCAATATTAATCCAGACAGGGGGCCGTATCGTTTCGAGGAGGAAGGGGGTTAAGGAAGAAGGGTGACGTATGCGAACCGCTTAAAGGGGAGATTAAGTGGGGTTGCGTCAATGGGAAAACAGGGGGGGGGTGACAATTACTTCGAAAAGGTAGTCGGCCGAAAGAAGTTTGGGGTGGAAAAAACCCCAAAGCTTTTGAGGTGGGTGTCCGAGTCAAAGGGGATACCAATACTATATTTAAGCGAAGTCTCCCTCCTTAGGGGGGGATACGAGTAGATCTGTCAAGCCGGGGACAATTATTCGGGGATAAGGGGGGGGGGGCAAGCTAAATAAATGGGGGGGGGGTTCTTATAAAAACAAATCTTAGGATCGGACGTTACTGTTTCATAAGAAAAAACCGTCAGAAAAAAACAGGCGAAGATTTTGGCTGGAGGTTTCTTCACGAAGGGCAATCCAAAGCGGGGGGGACAACAAAGCAGCTGGGGGGGGTGCAGAAAAATGTTCGGGGAAACAATCAAAACAAATATCAGATGGGGGGCAATTAGAGCAAATATTAAATTAGAAGGTACTGTGGGATACAACTGAATCAGAGGGGTGTGAGGGAAAACAAAAAGTTAATTGAGAAAGAGCAGGGAACTTAGTCCGTTGTAACGTCTACAAACCCATCGGGGGAGAAAGAACGCTCAATATCGCTGGAAAAGAACAGCAATCCTGAAAAAGTCTAGGGCTGATGATGAAGGGGAAGGGTCCTAGTTTAAAAAGGAGGGTCACGGATTGAGACTTAAAGGCCCAAAAGGCTCACCCAGAACCTATAATTTGTCGGTAAAAAAGAAGAAGGTCAAAAAGGCAGAAAAATCTAGCTCCGACAAGCGGGGACACTCATAAGAAGATCAAACAGTTCAATAGTCAATAAGGAAGAAATACTGTTGAAGGAGAAAGGGGCGTGTTTAGGGAGTGAAACGGGGTAAAAACTACGAAGTAAGAGTCTAAGGGAAAAAAAGTGGGGGAGTCCCAAGGACGAAGGTGAACTCCCGGTACTTCGATTGTTGAATTATATGACCTGTGGTCAAAAAACCCTGGTCTCGGACACCCGTGGCCCTCAGAATTGGAATGGCTCCAAAGAAGGGAGGGGGTTTTGTCAACTGTTCATGGAAAGAAGTACAGAAGCGCGTAAAGAAGGGTAAAAGTCTTCAGGCAGCCAAAATAAGCGGGATCTAAGGACCGAAAGGCGTGGAACAGGAGAAGTGGTGATAACTTACTGGAAAGATTTGCCCGGGGAACGCTGAACCACTTAGGTACAGGGAATTTAAGGTCAAAGAAGGAAAGGGGGGGGGAAAAACCATGGATGGCGAAATTCCTCAGGCACATTTTGTCGGAATCTCCCGCCTAAGGGGAAATCGGTTTTTTTGCCATCAACAGATCCTCCATTCAATATCCATCAACTCTTACTCCGTGAAAACTCGAATCATGCAAGAGCGACCGGAAGGGGAGGCGTAGGGAAACAAACATCTAAGGGTGGGGTAGAAATGGGTGGGCCGCAAAAATGCAGGTATCTCTGTTCCCGAAGAAAGACGGAAAGAAGTGACAGGAAAATTTGATGCGAGTGTCAATATACAGGAAAAGGGGGGGGAGGGGGGGGCTCTTGGCGAGGAAAGAAGACAGGTACTGGGGACATAGCTCGGGAAAAGGAATCTTTTTAAGCAAGTATGAAAAAGTAGGAGGAGGGGTTAAGAGACTGGAAAGGGGGAAGGCGTGAAAAAAAAAAAGGCTCGCGACGACACGCTAGCTTAAGATTTAAAGGGGAGGTTAGGGTAAAGTGAATCCGAATCAAGGTGGTAAGCTCACAGTAACATAGCGAAATCGGGGATCCCCATTGACCAGGGAGAGTTTATTCTCGCGCGCAAAACAGGAGAGAAAAGAGGGGGTGATATCCTCCGAAAAAAACATAGAGCAACGAGCAATCATAAGACCAGGTCCGGCCACGGCCAAAATCAGGGTCGTGAAAGCCTTTTGGTAGGGGAGGGAGAGGAAACATCTCCTCCAAACCCAAAAAGAGGCTTGTGAAAGAGAGAGGGTGAGGGGAGGAAAGACCAAGCTGAAAGAAATGGTTGTGGACTTTGAAGGGAAATTGTGAGGCGTCGGGGGAGTTGCATTTTCTTAGGATTAAACCAGGGGGCGTGGGCGGGAAAATCTGCCAGTTAAAGGTTTCTAGAAAATCAGTCTAGAAAGATAACCAAGTCACGGGGGATCAATTCTGAAGAAAAGGGGGCATGACGGGGAAAACAGGTGGGAAGGCGCGTGTTGGTAAGGGGGGGAGACGAAGCGAAAGGGAAAAACAAGTAAGAAGCGGAGGGGGGCAACGATTAGGGGGGTCAAAAACAGGGGCAAGGGAAGTAAACAATTAAAAAATAAGAGGCATGAGACGGAACAAAAAACATGGAAGAGATGTGAGGAGGCAAGCAAGCGAGAAAAAAAGAAAAAGAGGAGGGGGAGGGGGCGACGTTCTCCTAAAACCCCTCTGGGACGCCTAATGGCAGATACTTTTGAGAGGGAGGCAACAGCGCGACGAGTGGTCACACTCTAAAAAACAGTTTAAAATTGAGGACAGAACGACATGACGCATCAAGCGGTCGCTTAGTTGCACAATCGAAATCTGATGGGGGGGGGGGACCTGAAGATGGTGCTACGATAGAAAGAGGCAAAGTAGCGTCTGATTTCCAAAGAAGGGATGTGAGGGGGCCAAAAAGGGCGCTCCGACACCAATGAATAAACGAAAGTGAGACATGCGGCACTCTAAGGGAAACAGGTCTAGAACGAGAGATAAGTGCTTTGTTAATGGAAGTGCCTGGGAACACCAACTTGAAAGTGTTGCAAAAACGCACGCAGCAAGGGCGTCAAACGACGAGGGGGGCGAAAGGGGGGATGCAATCCAAAACTAAAATCCGCGATTGGTCTGATGAGAAAGGGGTAACCAGGCAAGAAAACAATGGATCTCCAGAACATATTTAAACACGGGGGAAAAAGCCGTTTAAAGTCAGAAGGGAAGGGGGGCGAAACTAGTTATTGTCTCAGTATCGGTACGTGAGTAAAACTGTAAAATAGAGATCAGGGTTCGATCCAACTGGCGTATCTCTGAAAGGAGTCAACACCGACTACTGGTCCCAACGGGCTGTCTCCTGACCTCTGTCCGAGTAAGATTAAGATGTCCGAGGTCATCTTTTAGAACGTTGGAAACGATGGGTCACTGGCCAATATGTGGGGGGGAGTTTATATTTGGTCAAAAGGGAAAGGGGGTCCGCGAAAAAGATGGAACTCCGTCGGCGCCGGGGAGACCGTTCTTCAAAGTCGGGGCAAAAGAAGTACCGAGATGGAAAAAAGAGGGCAAATCAAAGAAGATAGCCCCAACCCATTAGCGAGCAGAATTAGGACCTTAATTTACGTCTCTGTTATGGTTTTGGCCGTTACAGGAGCAGAACGAAGAGAGTGAACTGCAGTTTCGACGGTTTAAAGTTCCGCGAAAAAAAACTTGTCAACAAAAAAAAAAAAAAAAGAAATCTCGGTTCGAAGGGTGTCGGAGGTAAACTTTACAACAAACTGAGACGAGGAAGCTAATGTCTGAAGGGGGGTGAGATAGAAGCCTCAAACAGAGGGGGTCTGCGGAAGACGGAAAGCAAAAAGAGAAGGATCTCTGCTTAATAGTTGCAAAAAGGCAAGAAAGAGGGGTGAAGACATTGGTGCAGGGGGAAACAACCATCGGATGGGGTTGTGGGGGAAAAGGAAAAAGTGAGAAAGTGCCCTAACAAAAACTTTTCGAAAAAAGGAGGACCTTTGGACTTAACGCAATAGCTAAAAGCTAAAAAGGGACGAGGGGCAGCCGCATCACTACCAAGAGGAGTACGGCTGTTCTCCAAGACAGAGAAAGAGCAGTCGGGGGGGGGGAACAAGCTGGGAGGAAAATCCCGAGAAGTAGCAGCCAAAGCCCAAAAGGATCGAAGAGGAAGCCCAAGATGCAGGGGGGAAAGATTCATCCTAGTACACAGTGCGAAAAAAGAGGGGGTGTCAAGCAGAAAGAGCACGGGCCTGCCGGCGGAGTGAGAGAAAATAATTCGAATAGGAGGGACCCGATATTTGATAAGAGCAAAAACGGATGGTCAATACGGGAAAGCATTTTTGGGATTAAACGTTGACGGGAAATACAAAGTGATGGGACGCGGAGTCTGGAAGATTTCCGGGGGGAAAGGTGAATCTACACTGGGGTAAAGGGCGGTTCACGTAGTACCGAGCAACGTCGCTGTAAATAAGTTTTCGGGGTTTAAAGCGTAGAAAAGGAGAGGGGACGCAGTCGAAGGAAGGGAACCGGGAAAGGCGTGACTTAAAATTGTCAAGTGTGGGCCGAGGCAAGGGGTTGGAATTACTGAAACGCCTCGTGACGATGTGCACGCACTGGGGGGGCGAGGTAACGGAGTAAGATCTCTGCGTCAGGTCGCCCTTCTTTAGGGTTTGGGGTTTAACTAGGAGGAGCACGATATTGAATTCGATCTTGGACGCGACCAAGATCATTTCCGAGATGTTGATTGTCTCATGAGACGCGTTGTGACTGACTCCGGGTCGCTTCTCTTGTTCTGCGTAGAACTATACAATGCATTGGTTTGGGAATCGGTGGGGATAATGGAAGAACTGGGATTGGACAGACTTACGTGGCGGGATTAGAGAACCGGAGCTCGCGCAATAAAGCTACCCTTGGGATAGGGACCAAGGCATGATGCACGTTCCTCTAGGGGGGGTGGGAATGCCTGAAGCTCCAGGGAGAAAGGGGGGGGTTCGGAAAGGCGCAGAATTCTTGTCTGGCGGACAGAAACTTTGGTCTCATAGGTCTTCTTGAAGGTAGGGAGCAGGAGGAAAGAGGGGGGATCTGTGGGGGGGGGTTTTGGGGGTGGGGGTTGTTGGGTGGGTGGGGGTGTGTTTTGGGGGGGAGAGAGGTAGTTTTTGTTTATGGGGGGGGGGGGGGGGGTGTCAAACCGTTTGAAGGGTCTCGGGGTGTTTACTGTCGCAGCGAGGCGCAACCTTGGGGGGACGCCAGAAGCGCCAGCTGGGGGAACCGAGGTACGCCTTATTTAAATTCAAACCATTCAAAAACAGACGAAAACGTCGGAAAAAGGCCTACCCGGTTCCTAACTGGGAAATTTAGCAAGACATCGCAGAAGGAGGACAGGGTCAACCTCGGAACCAGGACCAGCAAAAGTCTTCGGAGTTCACTTCACGGACAACACGGGGGGGGGGGGGGGAAAGAGCAACAAAGGGTGCGCAGAGTGAACAGAGTAGGAGGTAGAAGATCGGAATTCGTTGTCGCGGGGTTCAATCGACTTGTGGGACACAGTCTCGGGGGAAATATGGTAACAAACAGGAGACGACGTCGTCGAGGTTGGTTTCCGAAACAGCGCGGCTTGAAGAACTCAAAAAATCACAACCCCCCCGGTGGGAGGGGTACCTCGAACAGAGAGGGTGGTGTAAAACGGAAAAAGCGGGGAAGGGCTTCGCCCAAAAAGAAAAGAATCAAGAAAATGGGGGGCAGGGAAAAAAGATAGAGGGGGGGTATCGATGACTTCAAAGGACAGTCAGCACAAACAAACCTGGGGCAAATGATAAACAAAAAAGGATTAGAGGAGAGGGAGAAATGGACAACCAATGGACGAACGGTGCTACTGGTACGGAGTGGTCTCCTACCCCAAAAACAAAATGATTAAGTACCCGTTGATAAGGGGAGCGATGACTATGTCGCCCTCGAGATTCGGGACAACCAAGAGTAGTGAAGGAGGGACAAGGAAAAAACCGTTAAAGGTTCGGTGTGAGCGCGAAAAAAAGTTTCCTCTATTGGACCTCAGTTTCAAAGGTCTCAGGGTTGGGGCGGGGCAAATGCTGTGGACTCCCCTGGCGGGGGAAAATCAGAAAAGGGAAAGAACAATATGTCCTCGCGGAGCCAGGCAGATATAGCGTTGTCTGGGCGGGAAAGGTCATCAAAATGAAATACAAACATCAGTGCTTACTGCAACCGGGAAGGTCCGGGCTGCAGGGGGAAGTGTGGGGAAAAATGGCGAAGGTCGGCGATGTCAGGTAGAATGAAAGACACCCAGGGGGATTCAATTAAGAGAGGGAAAAATGAGGGGACGGGAGGAGTAAAGGCGGGGGGGGGGGGAAGGGGCCAAACTCTGAGGTCTTCCCGTGGTGAGAATAGTTGACCGGAAAAAAAAACTGCGAAGAACAAACAGACAAACAAAAAGTAGAACCCTCGCGCTCTCCCTAAGGACTGGGGGGACGAGCGTCCAAGAGTATGCGCAAGAAAACGCCAGCTGCGCCTGGTCTAAAAAAAAACACTTTGGATGCCCGTCCTCCCTTGGACTCCCTAGCGGACACATTCATCGTCCTCGGGGGGGGGACTAGACAGGGACTCTCCAGGGGCCTCTTTCAAGTTTTGGCATCGTCGAAATGGTTCCGGCTTGGAAAAAGAGGTCAGTCCAGACGCGATACAAAACCAACCATCTGAAATCAGAGGGACCAACTCAAAAAAGAGAGTTGAACCATAGGATTTGGGCCCCCCTTCCTGGGTAGACAGGTCTGCAGTCATCGCTAGGACGGTTGCGGGAAAAAAAACCAACCTAATTCGACCTCCGGGGGAGGAAGCCGTGAAAGGCGAAAACAAAGTCGAGGAAAGATTACTAAGGGAGGGACAGAAAGATAATCCTTAGAAGACAGTGTGAACGAATGGGTGGTAGTCTTAAGAGAAACTAGTTTGAGGGGGAAAACAAAAGAAGGGCTTGCGGATCAAGCAGGAGACTATATGGATCCTTTACAACATAAGTTCGGTTTTCTGGGTGGTCTGGGCTCTGAAGAAGGCATTAGAGGAGGCAAACAGTGAAAGAAAACAGAACGGCCATATAAGCGACGGTCCATAGTGATCTTATCGGCCCGAGAAAAAGCTTACCCTAATAGAGGGGGGGAACATGAAGTCTAAAATCTTCAGGCGGCCAACGGGGGCTCGAAATCATGAGCCCTATAGAGGAAATGCAAGGAGAGTTTGAGGGGAACCGAGGGTTAAAGAAAAAAAGCACGGGGGATAGCTCCATGCGATATCCCTGGAACTCTTTGGATCAGCTCCGAAAAAGGGGGGGGTTGGGGGGATGTACGGGGCGGGTCTAAGGGGCAGTAAGAAGTTTTGGGAACCACGAATGGGTCTGAAAAAACATCTGAGTTGCAAGAAAGGGAAAAAGTTGGGGGGGAGGGGCGGGAGGGGCCCCAAAGTTGTGCGGAGGTCGAGAGCGAAAAGGGGGAAAGGAGGGAAGTTTCGAAGGAGGAAAACGGCAGGGGAAACTGAGCAATTGGGGGGCCCCACCAATCGAGGGATGAGAACTCGTGGGGTTCAAATTCTGAGTAAAAAAGCCTGGAAAGAAGACCAGGTTTGGAGGCGTTGGGGAAAAAAAAGAGTTCGGACGAGGGGGGAAGGATAGTGAGCAAGTGCACGGCGGGGATGGCGCAGACAATGCGGGAGGGGAAGGGACTCTCATAAAATGAAAGGGAAGGCGCAGGGGTAAGGGGACCGGCTAGGTCAAAACAACCGGAGTTGAACACTCACGAAAGAGCCCCAAGGACGTGGAAAAAGGGATGACAACAGCGTTTGAGGGGAATAGACGTTCACGAAGAGGAAATTCGATCAATAAGACGTGGTCCGCAGTAAGATTGGGGACGTAGAAGAAAACACTCATTCCATCCGTGACCAAAAGATCAGGAGGCGCATTCTCAGTCAGGGAGAGATAGGGTCGAGAGATGGAGTGTTCTTTGAAGAATTTTAAGTTCGTCTTGAAGGGTTGGGTTCGCACGAGGGTGGGGGGCCGGGGGGTTACGACTCTGGTTCTCCCTTTACCGAGACACGTACTTGGAAATGAAAAAAATCAAGCAAACAAAGGCAGAAAGAGTCAACAGCCACCCAGGACTGGGCACCGTAACCAAGAGACAAGCGTCAACTTAAAGGACTACGGGGGAATCCTTATAAGGATGGAGTGTTGGGAAAGGAGGGGGGGACGCCTAGTACCGAAGGGATCGACTTCTCTACAAAAGGTGGAACGACGTAGCCCGTACGCGACAAGGAAGAGTGCCTCTTCATGGCGTTCTGGCCAGAGATACGCCAAAGGGAAACTTTGGGGAAAGGATGAGGGAGGGGCATTACCCATAAAACGTCAATGGGGTCCAAGAGACCTACCAAAAAAGGCCGAGCGTCGGTCAGGAAGAGGGGCGTTCAAGGTTGGCAGGGGGGAATTGGGGGCTTTGAAGAACAGGGAGGTAGCGGGTCGGGAGGCCCACGGTGGGCATCTATGATACCAAAGACGAAAGTGGGACGCAGGAGCGAAGCCAGTTGGGTTAAGCTTAACGAGGCAGGGGGGGGTCTGCACCCTAGAAGGGGGAGGATAAAAGGGAGAACAATCTGCAAGAAACTACGAAAGCAGACGAGGGGGGGTCACAGAGAACCTGGAAGAGTGAATTAGGTAGTTCCACCCTGCGGAAATTGTTTCTCAGGGGGTGTTTTGGATCGGAGAGCTGACAGAGACCAGCGAAATAAACGGAGACACAGCGGGGTGTTGAAGGAGATAAGAACGTTAAGGAGACGACGAGGTGATGAAGGCGGGAGACGAAAGGACGGGAAGGCGGCTGAAAGCTTATTATGACTCAAAAAATTCCGTAGGAGGGGGTAATACGACTACAAAATACCAGGGGAGGAAATCCAGAAAAGGAATAAATACCAGTCAGTGTGACAACCGGACGGTGCATAAAGGGAAAGGCCAGAATGAAAGGTTGTTAATGAAAACGGGTTGCGACAGGCTCATGTCTAAAAATGGGAGAAAGGTATGGGCTGCCCGACGATGGGGAATGAAAAGTTTAAAGGGGGGGACAAGAAACGGGGGGGGGATTGGCCAGATCTAAAATAAAAAGGTCAAGTAAAGAGAAAAGAAGGCGAGGCGGTGGCGGAGCGAAATCTCCAAAAAACAAAAAAACAAAGGAGGAAAGAGAGAGTTTGAGAGGGAGAAAGAAATAAAACAGGCAAAGGGTTATCGTACGGGGACTTGGGGAAGGGGATGAGGGGAGTCTGGGGCGGGGCGCGATCTTTCTTGGGAAAACCGTAAGACTGCCTGGGCGAGATGAGTAGACATAGACCAAAAGTTGAGGAAAACAAAACCACGATTCGAGTGCACTTTAACGGGGGAACAAACTGGGAGTACTGGATGTTTGGGCGAAAAAGTTACCAAGACGTCAAGAAAAGGGGGGAAGAAATGTGAAGGTAGGAGGAGATTAAAAAGGCTTTAACAATGTGAAGCCATGAAATAGGGCAACCTCCGAATAAACTAGATGGCTTACAACCTTAATCATTTCAGAGAGTGTTGCAAATGAGAGCGCGCATCGAGATCAAACAATGAAGGGGGAAGGACCACTCTCAAACAAACGTTAATGACTAGGCGTCTCTAAGGCACACTCTACTACCAAAAAGAACTTAGAAAGGGGATGGAAAGAAGTGAGCCCTGGAAAGGTCGTTAGGCCGCTCCAAGGAGTGCATGGGTGTGCAGGAGAGAGAGTAGAAGTGAAAACGGGTGAGTGGGACCCTAGGGTCAGCTGAAGTGGGTCCTTGTCCGCAAAGATGGAGATTAGAGAAGATAAATTGAAGCGGGGGCACGAGACTCGAACCCCTTTAGAATCCGATACATAAGGAGTAGGGTGTCACGGTTCCTGGGTGAACCTTCACTAAGTGGAAAAACCTTCCTCACAAGGGAGGGGAAAAAAAGCTGGGAACTGGGGGGCGAATGATTCCAGGTGAAAAGACTCTCTGTGAGGTAGGGGGGGGAATAACATGACAACTCCATCGCAACTAAACTTGCAAATTTGAGGGTCTCAAGAGTCCTAGATAAACTACGGGAAAATAGGGGTCAGCACGGCTTGCAAAAAACTAGAGTCAGAAATTTTTAGATTTAGGGGGGAAACGGACCTTTAGACGCAAACTAAACGGAGCAAAAACCGCTGTCGCTTACAGAACCGCAACTGCCCGCTTACAGTATGGGGAAATTGCAGACGGAGGGGGGGAAAAAAGCGTGGTGGAGGGTTATGCCGGGTTTGGAGTTCGATTGAACAAAAGGCTCGGGCATTCTGAGAGAGAAGAGGGGGGTAAAAAGGGATCGTCAGAACTCTACCGAAGACAAAAATCGAAGGACACCTATAGAAAAAAGGCTAAGAAGTCTGATCATTCGCTACAGTGTTTAATTCAGGTTCTTAGGCTTTTAAGGGGTGTTGTGAAGTTTAGAATCATACCGGGGGGGTGGGTTTTTGGGGGGTTGTTGGGGGGGGTGTGGTGGAGTGGGGGGTGGTGGGTTGGCGGAGGTGTTCGTTGGTGTTGGTTTTTTTGTGGGTTGGTGTGGGTGGTTTGTGGGGGTGTGAGGAGTGTGGAGGGGGTTGTTTGGGGGTGGTTCTGCCCTCTCTTTACAACTCCGTTCCTGCAGTAAGACTCTTTTCCGCCGCAAAAGTTCCGCGCGGTGGGTCAATGCTTTGAATCTGTAGGGAGGGAACAGGGGCAACGGGAAAATAATAGCGTTTTGATGGAAAAAGTCCACGAATTCCTCAAAGAGGGGCGCAAGGGGGGCGGCCTGAGTAAAAAAAAGACTTCAGCTGAAAAGAGAAACTAAAAAGATGGGTAGGCCGTTTGCTTAAAACGGCAGGCACTCATTTTTGGTGTTGAAAAAGGTGAAAGCCGCGAAGGGGAGGACAAAGGAGAAACTTGTTGAGCAAGTTGCAAAACTCTCTATAAAACAGAAGGTCGGGGGGGGGAAGCCGCCGGAACAACAAAATCTTAGGGAGGGAAAATGTGTCGCTTCGAAAAAAAAGGCGCCAAAAGGGTTTGACACTTCAGATCTCACCGGAAAAATTAGAGAAGAAAGAAACCAGAAACCAAAGGGGAATAGAAGTTGACCCCAAAGTTCGGGTGATGTCTCCGGAAGCAAAGGATTATTCTAAAATCTAACGAGTCACGGAAGGCGGAGGGGAGATGGAAAAAGAGAAGAACTTGTCGAAAGGGGCGCGAGAGTTGGGGGTCGGTCTTCAAAAAACATCGGGGGGAAAGCGTGTGGGTAAACGGGCGCGGAAGAGGAAGTAATGTCGCTTAACCGGGCCTGGGGGGCTGGGGGGGGAATGTTTAAACGGAAGAGGAATGGGGAAAAGGCGTGAGAGTCGCCGACACACTCTATGAAAGCAAGCTAAACGGGGGGGGACGAGTAAAGGGGGGGGCCACGAAAAAATCGCGTCACACACGAGCCCCGGAGTTAACTAGAGGAAATATGGGCCGAGCACGGGGACGGTCAACAAAGTCGTGCCACACCCTTGATACCGTTCGAGAGAGGGGATGGAAGGAGAAAAGGGAGGGAGGTTTGGGGGGGGGGGAAGCGATGAAGTCAAAAGTATACTTAGAAGAGGGTCCTCCTGAAAAAAGGGTATAATTGTAATACAAGAGAGGGACGGGAGGAGGGAATGGGGCGGGGAAAGACGGAAAACTAAGTGCTTTTTGAGGAGGGAGAAAACATGGACTATGGTCGCAAGGAATCGGCTCCCTACGGACCAAAAGAAAAACGCCCTTGAGATTAAAGAAGATCCATAAGACTGTCATTGCTAGGTTGCGTAGGGGGTGGTACAAAAAAATTCGGACAGGAAGGTCTCCGGGGTTTCGTAAAAGGGGCGCAGAGGGGGGTCTTGCTGAATGGGGGGTGCCGGTTCTGCAGAGGGCACTGGTTAGTTAGTCGGAAGTCAGTGTGAAGGGCTTTGTTTCCAGGGGGTGGATCGGAAAGGTTTGGGGGGTTCCGGAAGAAAGAAAGAAACCTTGGGTAGACACGACAAATTTTTGCTGTCCGGACGGGGGGGAAAAAACGTAAGAGAATAAAGAGAAGGAGGAAAATGCCATAAAATGGTGGGAAAACGGTTTTCGGCAGGGACATTAGCAGAGAGGAAAAAGTGTCAAAGGCGTGATCCAACTGAAAAAAGTGATTAAGAGGGTGAAATTAGGGAATTCAAGGGGGCTAGGCACAGCCTTTCGCAGGGCCAGGACGGTCAAAAAGCGCAGCAGGAAATTGGCTAGGGGAAAGGCGGAGGAAGGGAGGAAAAGATGTGAAACGCCCGAGCTGAAAGGACGACAATAGGGTCCACTGCAAATCGGGGGAAAAAGTGTGCAGAGAGCACAACCAAAGTGGTTTCCGCGGGGACAGACGACCGGAAGGGGTTGTTCGGCTCCTGAGAATTCAGCAAGACAGGGGGGGGCAAACGAGAAAATTCAACGACTGAAAGGGGAGAAGTGTTGGGGGGGGGGAGAGAGAGCCGCGGCGGGTCGCAACCGAAAAAATGGCATCATACTACAAAAAACGGGGTGACAGGGGGGAGTCATTGTAAACGTGCTGACCTGTCAGAAGGACGCAGAGGGAGACGACACCAGAAGCAAAAAAGAAGACTCTCTCTGAGGAGGATCGCGATGAAAAATCTCCTTAATCATGAAAAAAAAATAGGAGGGAGAGGATGGGAAACAAAATTGTGTTAGCGAGGCGGATGACTCCTTACCAAAGCTGGGTGAAATGACACAAAAAACGGGGTAAGGGATCTTGTGCTACAAGAGGGGAAATGAAAAAGGGAAGAACAAATAAAACCGATCGTCCATAGCGAGAAGGTCGAAACATGTTTCGTCTTATTCCTAATTCCGGGGACTAAGGGGAAAGAGAGGAACGCTGGTCATGGAGAAAGAAGGTGGGGGGGGAAAAGGCGAAGTCCTATTTCCTTGCCGAGGGAAAATTAACACTAACCAAAAGAGGGGGGGATGTAAATTGACGAGGAGTCTTGAAAGGAGGGTTACGGTAAGGGGGGGAAGAAAGGAGGAGTAGCAGCTGCACGCTGCTGTCTTCCAATTGGGAGACATTTCAAAGGAGGGGTGCAGGCCCCAAAAATCGAAAGAAAAAACGGGAACAACAAGAAAAGATCAGTAAACCATACAGAAAAGAAGTCAGGAAAAAAAAAAGGAAGGGCCAAAACGTGAGAACGCAGAAACGGAAGATGAGCCGTAGGAAAAAAAAGTGAGCATCCTTCACCCTTCACCCAAGAAAAAATTAAAAAACTCCCTGGGTAAACTATCGGGGACGATAGGTGCAAGGGGGGGGAGAGCGTGACGGGGGGGGAAGGCTGGTGTCAACATCACAACAAACCACCTCTTTCTACAGGAAGGCAGGGACAACTCTGACCGGCTAAAAAGGGAAAGGAAAAAAAAGAAAAGACTGGATGAATGTCGAATAATTTAACGCCTCTCAGGTACGGGATAACTATACAGAAGTTAGATAGGAAAGCAAAGGAGAACAAACGCTCACCGGAGAGGAAAAAAGAGGAGAGGGAGAAAGAGAAAGAACGGGGGAGGAAAAAATGCCGATTATCAATAGAAAATTTTCACAGAGGACTCGAGGGGAAGATTTTCAAGAAAGGAGAGCAAATGGAAGGAGACATCGATTTGCACGTACAGAATCTGGAGGTGGTTGGAAGATGATCACGGCCGGTCCATGCCGCGAAGCAAAGGCAAAAGGAATCGTCATATAGCAAGGAGCGTGGCAAGCGAAGACTCCCAAAAGACACGAATGGAAAGAGTGTGGACAAGATCAGCAAAGAGAGAGTTGCGAAGCGTGCTTAACTATCATCAATCCCCTGGGGGAAGTTATCGTTTCTACTATTGGAAAAAAGCCGGGGATAATGCTGGAATCGTCCTTTGCACGAAGGAGTGTTGGGGGAAAGATGAATACCTGGTGCTGGAGGGGGAGGCGCGGCAGTGGCGGAGACGGGGGAGAGTTGGGAAAAAACACCATATTGGCTCGCGGTCGAAAGGGCCATAAAGAAAAAAGGGGGGGAAAAAGCATGCCCCGCAGAGGAGATATGACTCAGGGAAAAGGGGGGGAAAAAAAGTTGAACAATGAGTGAGGTCTAGGGGGGGGAGCATACCAACTAGGAGGAGAGGGAACTGTGGAAAACGTCACCTAGAAAAAAATGGAGAAAAAACGGATGGGGGGGGAGTCCTGGGGTAAATAATTTCAGTAAAAAACGATTGGAAAAGGAGAGGTTGGAAAAAAGCGCAAACGCTGGCAGAAAAAAACGGAGGTAGGAGGAAAGTTAACGCTCAAGAAAACAAAAGTGAAACTTGCGAAGCGATCAAGGGAAAGGCAAAAAAAAGGGGCAAGAACGAAAGAGAACGGGGGGGGGCGAAGGAAAAGGGGGGGGTCGAAAAAAAAGAGAACCTCCGGTTCGATGCCAGGTTTACCTAAAGGCAACAGAGGGAAAAAAACACGAAGGGGAAAGAATGGACAGGAAGCCGAAGACAACTGAATAAGGCGGTATCGACGGGGGAATGGTCATGGTTGGGGGGGGAACAATGCCGGAAAAAGGACGAGGGACGATCGTGGAAGTGAAACCAAAACAACGGTCTGCCAAAATACTCGAGAAGTAGCATGTGCAAAAAAAGGAAAACAAGGACGAAGGCAAGTTCACAGAAAAAAGATGGGGTAAAAAAAAAAAAGAATTAACGGCAGCGGGGAGGGAAAGAGGGGGAGGAAGCCAAGTTTGGGGGGTCAAATTCGCTGAAAACAATCTGTTAAATGTCTACCAGGTAATCTATTAAAATTTACTTCACTTGAGGGGAAGCCAGGTACTTCGGAAAGGTAAATGGGGGGGGTGAAAACGCGGAAGGAGGCGTTAGAAAAACGGACTCCCCGTGGGCCATAGGGGAAAGGGAGGGAGGACAATAAGGGGATGGCATGTTACTGCTCAAGCAAAGCTCTGAAGGGGGGCCCATGTCTTCCACCGATGAGACCAGTATCCTTCTTGTATGACCTCAAAGTTTAGAGAGGGAAGCAGTTTTGAGGGCAAGAGTTCAAAGTTGCCCAGGGGAAAAGTCTGAAGTACACATGGCGATCATGGAGGCCAGGACTGTTCAGTTTACCAAGTGGGGAGGGAAAGAGAGCTCATAGGGGTGTCGGAGGGACGGAACGATCTCTGAGAGAGGGGGTCCACAAATACGCGTCAAGAAGAGATGACAGACACTAGACATAAATTACTCTGGAAGGAAAAGGGTGGAACGCATCTGGGCGGCAATTCGGTCTGAATCAGTTCAGAAAAAAAGGTGGGGACAGGTTGTCCAATTTCTCCGGTTCACCGGAAAGAAGGGAGTCAATGGAGACACTCTTGTGGAAGAAAGCTCAGAAGGGAGGGGGGGGGGAGACTCGCTCAAGACTTAATCTAGGATTTCGTTGGTTAAAGCCATCTTCTTATAGGGGGGGGAAGGAAATCGATTGACAAAGTCATAAAGGCGGGGAAAAAAAAAAGTACGGAGGAAATTGTGAAAGTTCGAGACAACGTGAACAAAAAAATCCAGACAAGGGGGTTGAAAACACGTCGAACGATAACAAAAAGAAAATCGGGGAAAAAAAAAAAAAAACATTGACATGGAAAGGGGATAGCTAAGGAGAGAAAATCAAGTAATTCAATTTTAACGACAAAACGCTGGTGAAAAAGAACAGACAGAGAGAAGCATCAATCAAAAGGTCCGCACAGCAAAAAAAAACCAGGTGAAGTGGTAGGGGCTGGAGAAAATCTAGGCAACAGCAACTGAAAGGGGGGAAAATAAAAAAGAGGGGAACGAGAAAGAAAAAGAAACGTCGGTGGAGGATGTTAGATGAACAGGGGGGTTAGTGGAGAAGTAATTTATATATCTGTGAGCTGAGGAGAAAAAAAAAGAGTGTATTGGCTGTCCGTGCCGCCGAGGGGGGAGGAAAACTGACGAGAGAAAAAGAGAACCCACATGTAAAGGGATCAATCGAGTAATAATTTGAAGGAACTTTCACACCCTGAGGGATTGGGGGGGGGGTGGAATAAAAGGGGGGGGGGGTTTAAAATCGTACTCGGAGGGAATTCAAAAAGGTTGGGGATACTAAACCGGAATTATTAGAAGAGTTCATAAGAAGAGGAAGAGGAGGTCTTAAAAAGAAATGCAGAATGGGAGCAAGTCGGGAGCGCAAAAGAAAAATCGTAAAGGCAGTACCATCACGATTTCCTCCGTAAACGGGTCTGGGGGGGGGACAGAGAGACAAAAAAAAAAAACGAAAACTTGGAAGAGGAGGGAAAGAAAGAAATAAGCCAGGAGGCACCGGAATCGCTAAATTGGCAGGAAGTAGGAAAGAGAGTCGGGAAAGAAAGTGGAAAGGGATGCCAAACCGGATCAAGCAGGGTAGGGAAGGAAGGAGGGACCAAAGGAAGGATCTAAACGATGCTTAAGAGAACTTAGAAAAGTCAAAAAAAAAAGGGCGAAAGACATCCGGATGGGGAGTGGACCAGGGGGGGTCGGAAAGGAAAATAAAGTGAAGCAAACTTAAAGAGCCGAAAAGGTTCGGTCAAAAAAGGGAACGCGGATAAAAGGGGGAGGAGAGGAAGAGGCCGAGGAGGGTGGAGTAATAAGGTCACTCAAAAATGCGGCAGACCCAGCTTGCCACGGGTGAAAAAAAAAAAAGGGGGGGAAAAAGGGAAATCTCAGGAAAAATCTTGATCTACGCCGTAACGCTAAAGACAAAGTGGTATAAGGAGCGATCCCGTTAGGGGAAAAAGAGCGCACAGAAACCGGCAGGAAACCACAAAACTGACTGAGTGGAGTGCGAGGGAAGGTCTACGGGGAAGGACTGAAGGGGAGTCGAGGGAATTAGGGCTTTGACAAGGACTGTTAAGAGGATTACATGGGGGGGAGAAGTGATTGGGGGGACAAGACCAACAAGGAGCGCCTGGCTGGGAGAAAATTACATTGAAACAAATCGGAAAACATTAAGAAGGTGAAAGAGGGGGGGAAGAGGCAAAAAAATATAGAGAAAAAAGGAAGAGACTATAAAGTTCGGTGGCCATGACTCATATCATTTGGGCATATTTTTGTGGGGAAGTCTAAAGGAAAAGGGCAGATGCTCGTGAAACGCAGAAGGGGGGAAGATTGTTTTTCCTAAACCTGTGGAGACGGGTTAAGTTCGTACGGGCAAAGGTTGGAAAAGACCGGGTGGAAAGGACCAGATCCAAGGAAAAGAATAAGGTTGTTGGCTTGAAGAAAAAAGGTCCTAAAGAAAGCCAGCTTGGTCTGAGAAAAAGGGAGATGCGCGAAAAACGAGCGGGCACCAATTAGGAAAAAGATAAAAACGAAATAAAAACGTTAAGCAGGGTGGGGAAGAGCTAAAGACTCACAGCAGAGATTTGGGGGGGGTCAATACCACAATTGAGAAGGCCAAAGTCATCCTTTGAGACACAACCCTTTAAAAAAAATGCGAAATGCGAAAAAGAAAACTGCGAGCGCCGAAAACCAGAGGGGACAGGGTCAATTAGGACTCTTCCTATCAACAAATTGGTTTTTAAAAAAAAACAAAGGAGGCATGAAAAACTAGACTCGCTCCGACAAACCAAGAAAAAACCGGGCAGCTTCGCCCAAGTTGCCCAGGACTAAGGGGACAGGAGAAGGGCTTAAAGAAAAGAAACCGAAACGAAAGGGAATAGGAGGAGGGAAAGGATCTCAGAGTAAACTGGGGGCATATGTCCGATATTTGAGAAGGGACTACGTCCCACGAGATGGGGTAAGCTTTGGGGGGGAAGAGGTGGGGGGGGGAAAAAAGCGGGAGGGCAAGATCCGAAGGGGGAGGGAGATTTGTCAGATGTATTGCTCTGGCGATGAAAGGAGAGAGAAGAACACCACCGCTAAAGGGGAAAACATAGAGGCGGGGGAAATAGGGTTGCTAAATTACTAGCAAAAAAAAAAAACGATGGGGACAGGGACCCGCAGTAGACGGAAAAAGACAATCTTGACGGGGGGTGCGGCCTGTAGAGTCTGGAAGAATAGTGAAAAAAAGTTGCCGAAGACTGGGGGTGTCTTTAAGGAGTAGTATATATTCTGAAAGGGTATGATGTGGTTGATCGAGAACCGGATAGTTTGGGAAGCGTCAAAAAGGTATCTTTTGTCAAGAGAGAGGTGATAGGCTTGGTTGTTGGGGGCGGGACTTATCTTTTTGGAATCATAAGAAAGGACCACGACGGAAGAGAAAAAAAGAGGGGGACGCCCAAAAGGCCGGCGGAGGGAGGGTAAAGAAGAGCCATTCGCGCTTCTACGGGTCTTGTAATCCTTGCAAGTAGGGGTGGAGGGAGCGATAGAAGTGGCGGGCGGGGAGACCAAGCGGTTTTCCGTCGCTTTCATCTCGGCCGGGGTTTAGTGAGGAGGGGTAGGAGGGGGAGGATTTTGGGGGGGACTCCGGTTCCGGTTGGGGGGTTCAGAGGGAGAGGTTGTGCGGCTAAGCAATCTTCACCCCTGGGCCGCAGGGTGTGGGGGAAACTGAAGGAAGTAGGGAGAACTGAAAAGGAGGCTCAGGAAATAAGAAGTCGGAAAATGCCTGAAGAGCATTGGCGTTAGGACGGGTTAGGAGGAAAGCCGAAGGCAGGGAGTGAAAAACAAGAAGGCGTGAGCCACCTGACAAAACGGTGAGGAAGGAATGTGTCAGTTCGGCATTTCTGGGGCAGAAAGGCACAAAATGCAGATACAGGGAGAGATGAGAGAGGGAAAGGCACCGTAAGTGGACTTTCAGAGGCGAAGGGAAAAGAGGAGGGAGTCCAAAGGACCGAACAACAGGATCCTCGATTGGGACGCAATAGAAAAATTGCGCAAGGAAAACACAAAAAGCAGAACGGGGGTGGGGGTCAGGGCAGCCTAGGAGGATGGGTTACGAGCGAGATCAGAGGTCATCAGACTCGAGAAGAAAACTACTGCAAAAGGGGGGAGGGAAGAGATGGTGGGAAAATCAGCGTCCTTCAGCAGTCAGTAAAACTCAGGGGAAAGGGGGAATCAAGATCGACCAACCAGAGTAGGATGAAAGAGAGCTAGTTCAAGCGGTGAGGTCATTGGGGTAAAGGGGGAGTTCTAGAAAAAAACAAGAAAAAAGAAATGCAGAAAGGAGGTTGAAAAAGATTCTGCAACCTGCGAAAGAACGTCTTTAGGCATCGGAGCTGGAAAGAGGAGGAAAAAACAAAAGGAGGGCGGGTGTGAGCGGAAATTTGCCAGAAAGTGAGGAAATCTGGAAAAACAACTCGAAGGTGTTTTTAATGGGGAAAGAAAAGAATTTAAGCAAAAAAGCTTGAAAAATACAATTACAGATGCAAGGAGACGGAGAGCGGGCAGAGGGGAATTAGTCGCTACATATTATCCTAAAAGGCCTAAAGAAAGGGGACACAGAAGAAGGGGGAACGCTGGATGGATGAAAAGAAAAGGTGGGGGAAAAGTTCATCAATTAGCGATTTCCCTGGGGAAAATCTAGAAAACTATATACACGGTATTTAGGGGGGAAGTTGAAAAGAAGTCGGGGGATTTGAAGAAAGAGTTACTGATAGGGAAATAATGAGAAGTGAGTCAAAACTGCCTTCTATCTGCCAAAAAAGAAACTTGAGGGCGGGGGAAGGAACAAAAAAGAGTCCAGAACACGGGGGAAAAGGAGAACAACACAAAAAAGACAGAAGCTCGAACGGAGATAGAAAGGAAGGAGACAAAAAGCGACAAAAAAAGGATGGAGCGAAAGCACATAGAAAGGGTCAGAATTTAGACGGAACGTATCGCTTCAACCCTAGAAGGTAGAAGGAATGAGTTGAAAGAGAGGGGGCTCTAACAAGGGGACGGTGGGGCGAATTCCGAGAAGGGAAGGAATGGGGGCCGATACCTCCTACTAGGGAGCAGTCCCAAAAGGTAATCGAAAGAGAGAGAAAACGACGGGGAAAGGAAAAAAGAGAAAGGTAAGACGTGGATTCTGACGATCGTCTACGGTGGATGGGGTATAGGATTTACCACTATAAATAAAATTGTCGGAAAGGAGAACTCCGAAAAAACAGGATGGGGGGGCTGGAAAAAAAAAAGGGAAGTGAACTAATAAGCAAAAAGGGAGATGGGTACAAAACTAACTGTGAACGATTTGTAAGGTCGGAATGCGCCCGTAGGTTACTCCCCGTGAAGGAGGGGCTGGGACGCCGGCATCTCGCAAGGACGAGATGAGAAGGGAAAAAGAAATAGCGAATATCTTGTAAGACATCTCCGAACCTTCATTCGAGAAAGGCAAAAAAGGGGAAGAAACCATCGGCCGATAAGACCGAAACAGGGAAGGTAGAATTGATGAAACTCTTTAAAAAAAGATGACACGAGATCATGGGGGGGGGAAATCCTAAAAAAGAAAAATATCGGGCGAAAAGGGAGTCAAAAAAAAGGTTCAGATGCAAGAAAGACATCGCCGCAGGCCGTATCGTTTCCTTAAGAATGGGGAAGACCGGTGATGAATGCTGGAACAAAGGTCCCAGAACGGATGGGGCGTACAGACAGGGTCAAAGGGGGGGGGGGGGTGGGGTGAACTGTTTTAAAACATGCAGGAAGCAGGTGTGGGGAACAACCAGCCAAAGAGGGTGATGGAAACTGAGAGACTTGCGAAATTGGGTGGGGACCTCCGCTTGGGTCTTCTTCGACCACCCCGAAGGAGTAGGGGTGGTAACGAGCGGCTGGCGGAATAAAAAAGTTGGGGAGAAAAAATTTCGAAGGGTCAAAGTAGCGTGGTCACAGGGATAATTTGGGAGGGAAAAAAACCCATAGAGGGGAGGGAGGGAAAGAGCTGTTGAAGATACAAGGAAATGAGAAGGGGTGAGTTAAGGACAAAAGTTGGGGAAGAGGAGTACGAGGAAAGAGGGAGCTCAGGCAGAGCGGTGGACCGCAGACAAGAGTGGGGACGGTATAGGGATTTCTGCACACAATTAGCTCCTTGGACCTCAGGAAAAGGGGGCAAGGTCAAACTGAAAAGAAAGAAAGAGAAACCGCGAGAAGGGGTGGGGTGGGGGAAAAAACTCGTCTCAGGTCTCCTAGAACTCAGAGAGATGCATAGGGTCAAACTTCTCCGCCGACAAATCTTTACATCAAAGAGAAGAACTTAAAAAAAGCACAAACCTGATCGGTCAAGAGGGTCGAGGGTGAGAGAAGGATTTGACCTGTGCCTATGGTTCAAAAAAAGTGCCGTCCTTCGGTAACGCCAGGGGGAAAAAGGTACACAATGTTCACCCGGGAGAAGAAAAGGAGAAGCAGGCTGGAGACACTCTTAACCCATAAACCCCACAAAAGGGGGCAAAAGAAAGTCAAAAGGGACGCAGGCAGGAGGGAATAAAAATCGGAGGGAGAAAATCCTTTGACTTTTTGGGAGCAGTAGGGTCTTTAGGCCTCTGGAAAGAGAAAAGGACTAGAGAAAATCCTCTCTTGAATGGTTCTGACACCAGAGGAAAGGGAAGGGTTACCTCAGGATAGGATTGGGGGTTTTTGTTTACAAAAAGGAGCGCCAATGGCAATGGAGGCAAAGCTGTAGGAGGTCCATGAAAAAGAGTCAAAAGTGGGTCGGCGGAAAAGCTGAAAAAAAACAACAGGTAGAAAAAGGAGAGACCGAAGTCGGCGAAAACGTGAAACAAAAGTTTTTGATTAATCACAGGAAAGAAAAGGTAGGCGGCCACGGTGGGAGGTGAAAAGCGGAGAGTACTCAGCGGGGAGCCAATTCATGGCACGAAGGGCGGGCTGAATCAGGGGAAATACCATCGAAGCTAAATTCAAAGAAAAAGAGAGGGGGGAAACTATTCTAGGAAGCCGAGAGATATAGGAGGGGGGGGGAAGGGAATCGAAAAGAGAGCGGCCAGTGTGAAGGGGCAAGACTAAAGTTTTGAGTTTGACGGGTGTGCTAGGGGAAAAAGAGGGAAAGGCAACGGAAAAAGTGTTGTGGAGGGAGAGACTTGACAAGTGAGAGAAGTGGGGGGGATGTCTTGGCGAGGACCTCAAGAAATCAACGGATGAAGGTCTTACGCCAGCAAGAGGCTGCGGAGAACTGGGTTTTGAAAAGGGGGAAAAAAAGGTCTAAGGCCTGACAAAAAGAGTGGGGAAGGGCTCAGCGACGAAAAACGTTACCGTGAAGAAAATTTTCGAACGAGGACAGTTAAAAGGTAGAACACACCTGCAAACACAAGGTTGTGAAAAGGGGAGGAAAATGTTGACGGCGAAGCGGAAAAAAAAAAAAGGAAGGATGGCCGAGGATGCTCGTAGCGGCCGAGGAGTTACGCCAAGATCGGTTTAATCAGAACGCACAAAGAGAGAAGAATAAAATCAAAAAGGCAGGCACTATCCAAAGAAGGGGAGGGGACCTCATTTGAGCACGTAGGGTTGAACTCCCAACAAAAACACACAACCAGAAAACCAGCCAAGCCCAAAACCCCCAAGATTTGCGAAACCAACCCTTCTGAGAGGAAATATGAACTTGTAGGGAGGAGAAAAAAGAAGAAAAACCTGGAATCTACCCGGGGGGAGAGGACCGAACCGGTGTTATTGATTAAATGGATATAGGGGGCGCTTCCCCGAGAGTGGCTTTCAAAAGTAAAAACTCCAAATGATTTTGAGACGGAGAGAAAAACATAACAAATCGATTTGCAGATATCATTGGAGACACGGTTCGGGGAAGTGAACAAACCTGGGGGGAAGGTCGGGAGGGGGGGGGGGGGGACGAACTCGTATACAAAAAGTGTAAAGTTATCGGGGGATGGTCTTATACGAACCGCGGGGAGGTAAGGAGCAGGCATGAACAAAGGAATGAAGAAGTTCGTTTCCAAGAAGCACGGCATAGAGTTGCTTCTAGGGGGGGAGAAAAGATCAAAAGAGGAAGAGAAGTGCCAAAGGTAGGATAAAAAAGAGGTCTCAGATGGACCTTCGTTAAGGAGGATCAGCGAGAATAACAAAAGAGGAAAACGTGGAGAAATGGGGGCCAGAAAGATGCAGAGAAGGGAGATTCAGGACCGACGCTCGATTAACTTGTGCTTTTCTGAGAGCTCTCAGAAGTAGCGGAGGATGGCACAAAAAAAAGACTGAAGGGAGGAAAAATTTCAGTACGGCACGGAAAGAGGCAACATTCTGAACATGTAAACGAGAAAAAGAAGGGAAGAAGAAACGGGAAGAAACGTCGCGAATGCATTGTGGGAGGTACGCGGGGAAAAAGTGAAATTCCAACAGCAAAACAAAAAAAATTCAGGGGGGAGCCAGCCCTTTAACAGACGCTGAAAAAAGTGGGCTGGCAGTAGGGGAATAAAGGGGTGGGAAAACAGAGGGTAAATAACAGGGCAAAAACGCAACCTGGGGAGAATCACCACGTGCAACTTGGGGACGGGAAGGGGGAAAACTAAAAAACGCTGCCGCCGTAAAGAAGTTATTGGGAAGACGGTCTTTAAAACCACCAAAACAACACCAACCAAAAAAAAACCACACCACAAAAACACAACAAAAAAAAAAAAAAAAAACAAAAAAACACAAACAACCCCACCACTCACAATGGGGAAATAGGAAATTCAGTGACGGAAAAAGGTCGTAA
>Ga0179593_1647096_pt1 | contig 33083 bp, 52 predicted proteins | sample CZODoug2_1_08_16_FD_185931 | JGI IMG/M metagenome (GOLD analysis project Ga0179593, IMG submission 185931) | Vadose zone soil fungal communities from Angelo Coast Range Reserve, California, USA - CZODoug2_1_08_16fungal (PacBio error correction) | ecosystem: Environmental > Terrestrial > Soil >...
AGCTTTCCTCACTGTGTCGCAAAAAGGACAAAAAGAGCCAAAAACCGCCTCCCCATAAAGGGTTCACAGGGGTGTCATCATAAGAAGAGGTGGGGTTCAAAACGGCGGGAAAACAAACATTGGGAAAAGGTCAAGGGATCTGGCGCAAAAATTGCGGGGGAGATCAAGGAGGGGGGTGGAAGCCGATCAGGGGAACGGGAAAAGAAGGGGGTGAACGTCCAAAAACGAGTCGAAAAAGAAACAAGAACGGTTTCAAAATGTCCAGAAACTGTGATGGGCCTCCCGGTGTAATGACCCACAAACAGGGGGTGTTTTGGTATGGTGTTGAAAAACCGGGGGGGGGGGAGGGGGGAGGGGGGGGGGGAGAAAGAGCGCGTGAGAACTTTTCTTCGGACCGGTTTGGAATAAGGAAAACCAGGTCAAACTTCACGTGTGGGGGAAACGCGGGAAGTTTCCGAAGCAACGGGGGGGTGCCTTGACGTCAGACAGACCCAATGGGAAAAGGCAAAAGGGGGAGAGGCGACAGTGAGGGGGAAAGGAAATGTAACTTGCCATGGCGCAGAAAAGAACTGGGGTGGGTAAATATAATTCAGACCCAACTAGTATGCTCCAGGAAAGAACGCATCTAGTCTGTAACTGTGAAAACGATTAAGGGCGCGACATGGGGGGGAGCAAGGGGAAGAGGGTAGAAATCAGGAAAGGGAGGGATCGAAGGAGCCTAGGACACTGAATCTCCATCAGCGTCTCCTGAAGTGGGGGATCTGAAACGTTTAACGGGTCGTCCAGTTTCAGGTGTGCGTAAGAAAAAAAAGGAAAGGTGCCAAGCAAAGAAGACAGAAAAGCAGAAGTAGCTGCAGAAAAGAAGAGAGTCGAGGGTGACGGTCGCGGACGGACTACTGGGGACAACGACCGAAAGTTGAAGATCCTCAGTTTCCAGGGGGATCATGACGGGTCAGAGAGTTAAGGAAACTAACTAGCCCAGAAGTAATCCGAGGGAGATCTATCGGGTTTGAGAAAAAAAAAACAAAAGTATTTTGAAGAAACTGATCCTTGGAGAGCATCCCAAAACCAAAATATCCCTATGTCTCCCCTTAGAGGAAAAAGGGAAGAAAAAGGACAGGGCCTTCGACTTGTAACCATGACGATCTCGTTCGAAGCAGGGCAGAAAGAGAATAGTGTCCGGTAGCCAACGGGGGAAAAAAACAGGGAGAGTGGGGAAAGGAAGGGAATCGACAGCGTCTTTTAAGAGAGGACTCTACGGAAAAGCCATCAGGGGAAAGGAGAAAGAAAGTCGGTGACGGAGTGTAACTTATATCAACTTCAACTCGGTCTCCACTTAAAGCGCACAATCGAGAAAGTGAACCGGAGAAGACCGGAATACAAAAGTTTTCAAGACGGGGAAAAAAAGGGGAAAAGACGGCGGGGAACGGAAAGAAAGTGCTGAAGAGATCAGAAGGGAAAAAAGAAAAGAAGGGGAAAAGAAGTGGGCGTAGAGAGAGTCGAAGTCAAACGGCCGTGGATTGTTGGCGGCAGCAGGAGGTTAGTGAAGAGAAGCATAAATAAGAAAAAACATGCCGGTCCGCCCACAGAGAAGGGCAAACAGATTGAAGCCGTCTTCCCAGGGGGTGGGAGAGGAAAGAAAAGGAAACATAGACCATGGCAAGGAAGGGGCATCCGAACGGGGGGGGCAGGATACTGGAAAGGTTGGGAGGAAAAGCGGTGCCGAGAGATGAGAATGGGGGAATCATAAAGAACTAGAATATTGCAAAAAGGTTAAAGAAAAGAAGTGATGGGAAGGGAGGGGAGGCGATTGAAATCGGAAGTGAAAAAAAAGAATGACGAAAGGAAAAAGAGAGGAAAAGAGGTGACGTTCACATAAGGTGCACAATAAAAAAAGGAAAGAAATAGAAGGGAGAAATGATAACTTTGAACCGCCGCCGCGAAAGAACCAACATCCAAACCAAACAGCCCCCCAACCCTCCCGCCGAGAAAAAAAAAGAAAAAAAAAAGGAAGTGTCACCACAACAGCCCGCTTGAAACAGTAGGAACCAGCTTCTATAGTCATTGAGGAGAGGTTGAGTGTTGGGAAGGTTGGGAGTCATGGGAACAGAGGCAACCAAGAGGGAAAGGCGGAGAGAAGGGGGGGAAAGGAGAAGAGGTGATTTTTTCTTCAGGCAAAGGAAAAAAAAAAAAAAAAAACGTGAGATAAAATCGGGGGGGGGGAAAAAAAGCAAATTCAGGGGTGTAGACGCGGAATCAAGTATCATAAACTAAGAAGTAGACAAAAAAAAACCTCCAACCAGCCCTTCGTCAGAAAAGGGAAACGGGGAGGGGCTGTTATGGGGAGAAAAGGGAAGAGTGTACAAGAAAAGACCGTGGACGGCGACGACGTAAGGGAAAAAGAGAAGAAGATGATGATCTGCTAGACGGGCCCTGTAGAAGTCGTTGGGGTCTGCCATGCAAAATTGGTAGTGGACTGTAAAACCCTGCGGAACCGGCGCATAGAAACATGTCCTTTCACGAAAGAGTTACACGTTAACCATTTCGAAACAAAAATGATTAAAAAGAGAGAGGGGACAAGAGGAGAAAAGGGAGCGCGCACGCCCTGGGGAATGCGTTGGAAATCATTCTTAAAAAGCCCCAAAAACAAGAGTATAAAAATCCCAACGAAAGTATATCGCTTCGCGAGCAAGAATACGCATACAGGAGGATGGAAGAAAGGCCCAGTCATGAACCAAGATACAGCCGCTCGAAGAGAAGAGAGACGGCAGAATTTGGAGGTAAGGTTATTAGGGGCCAGTGGGGGCTATAAAAAAAAAGCGCAAAAAAGCAAAAGAGAACATAAACGAGGAGGAAAGATCCCCTGCGGGGGCAAAAGCGAAGAAGAAAGTGGTGAGGGAGGGGACCTGAAAAAGGGCTTACATGGCCTCTCTTGCCCCGGAGGGATAAAAAACGGGACACCCTGTCAGCCAAGCTCCATCTAACTCAAAAAACCAAGAGGGGAAAAAAAAAATGGAAAGAAAATCGACTGGAGGGGGGAAAACGGAAGAGCGGCCTTAAGGGAAGCAGCCGGGGAAAGGGGGGACGAAAGGAGTGGGGGGGTTTTGCAGGGTGTGTGGGGGGGAGGCCAAAGGCGCGAGGGGAGTGAAGCAAAATCACTACCGCTCGGAAAAGGGACGCGTGGAGTGCGGCAAAGAAAAGGGGTGCCCGAAACAAGGAAGAAAACGAGTGTGGGTGTGGAGGGGAGGGGACGTAGAAAAAACTGGTCCCCGGGAACAGACCCATGAAGCAAGGGGGAGAGAGGAAAAAAGGGGAACAAACACGCGCAATCCAAAAAGATGTGCACGAAGAGCAAAGAGTACCGCACCGGAAGAAGAAAGAAGACGCTCGAAGGGGGGTTTTTGATAGTGACCCGAGACGCGAGACACAAACCATTACAAGACGACCGGAGCACACGCTTCGTGGTCCTTCAGAGGGGGGACAACGTCGGTGGAGGCTAGTCGCTTCGGGATGCCGTCCAAACTGCCCAGAACCAAAGAAAGAAAGGGACCTAAGGAATGCAGAAAAAAAACTTAAAGAGGAGTGTACGGGCTAGCTATAGACGCACGAGCAAAAAAAAGCCAGAGAGGGAAAGATGCGACGAAAGGGTTTATGAGCCTGGAAAATCAAAACAAAGCGCACAGGAGTGTCTGCGAAAAGGGGAGAGAGAACTCAAGGGAAGGAGAAAAAAGGACGAGGGGGGGGACATCGCTAGGCCGGTGCGGGGGGGAAACGGCCCCCAATCATCGCAGAAACCACGCCACAGGGAAGGGAAAAAGAGGCTGACCAGAAAGAGGAGAATCAGGTCCAATGAGAACAAAAAAACCCGGAGCGTAGGGAATGGATAACGAAAAATAAAAGAAGGGGAAAAACATCAAGGAAGGGAGAAGGCCCCGGGCTTCCACCCGAAAATGCGAGCGCAGCCACAAAAGAGTGGGGGGGGGGGGGGGGGGGGAATGAAGATCAAAAAAAAAATAAAAGAGCAGGGAAATCGTGATCAAGGGCTCTGAGACCGAATAGAACCCTCAATATCCACAGAAAGGTCTTAAGAGGGGATGGTTGAAAGGAGTGGTCACAAGCCACAGCACTCCAATGGGAAGTGACAAGCAATGAGCTAGGTGAACACAGGACACGTGAGTCTTGCGGTCAAGGGGGGGGTGACACAAAAAAAGCCCCGCTCATCAACTCAAGGACAAATAAAAAAAACCTAACGAGACGTGCGGAAACAACCGGAACGACTTTCTGACACTTGCGATGGGAAAGGGGGGAATTCAAGGGAAGGAAAAGAGGGGAAAAAAAAGAGGGACAGGGAATACCAACCTACCAAAACTGATGTGGAGCTTCTTACTGACGGCGTAAAATTCAGTCATCGAACTTAGAGAGGAAGTTGATCCATTGCAAATCACACGGAGAACAGTGAAGGAGGGGAAACACTTTGGAAGAGGGGAAAAAATGGTGCAAATAAGGACACTCGCAGTGAAGACGTTGACTCTTACAATGGATGGGTCCATATAAGCCCACTCTCCCAAGTGACGTAAGGAAATACGTGCAAAGGGCGACGTGAAATACACTTACGAAAAGGGAGACGCGTCTAAGCCGCCAAGACACCAAGCCCGCTGCTCAACAAAAATACAACACCGCATTAGTCAAAAAACGCACAAAAAGAGGGGACCCGAACCTCAAAACCAAAGTAACAGAGGGGTTAGAGTCAAAAAATAAGAATAAAAGGGTTTTGCAACTTTCGCCGACAAGGGGCCGGGGTACAAGGGAAGACCGACGGAGATGAAACCCAACGTTTGCGCGAAAGAAAGGAACCTTTTTGAAATTCTGAAAACAAACCCGGAGGGACAGCGCGTACAAGGGGTTGAGGGAGCGCAGGACAGTCTTTCGCGACAAGGTGCGTCAACACAACAACGAGGGGAGGGGGGGGAGAGATCGACTCACTTTTGGCAAGAAAAAGGACCCCTCTAGATGAGGCGTGTGTACGCCCAGAACACCCGGGGGGGAGGGAACGAAGAAAGGAAAACGGTCAGGATGGAACAGAGGCCAACAAAAGGAGGGTTCATCCCGCACAAGGAAGGAAAAAAACCCGGGAAAACAAAAACGCAAAACGCCAAAAAAACGGAAAAGCGAAACCAAGTCGAAATACACGCTCTTGGGTCTACCAGGGCCAGCGGGAACAAATTTAAGGGAAGAAACAAAAAAGACGTGTAGCTTGGGGGGGAAAAGCAAAATCTCTAAAAAAAACGTCATGTTGTTGGAATAGCACGGATTGAGCGAGCGACGACCTCAGGACGGGCACCACAGGGGGGGGGTTTCAAGTCCTCGACGAGACCCCCATGGCACGGGACCGGCATGAAAGTCAGGTCATCTGGTGGGTACGGAGAAAATCATCAGGGGGTAAAAAGCTTTCAGGAAAAAGAGACCCAAAGATCAGGGGGGGGATCCTCAAAGACAATCAAGAAAAAATCGAAGTCTTCCCAAACCAGTGGAGAAAAGGTCTGCAGCTCCCGGGAGTAAAGGGGAATCGATCAACGGAGGGAGGAAATTACGAAAATGGAGAAAAAAGATAAAGAATCACCGAAAAGAAAATAGAAGGGGGGATCGCGTGGCATTCAGGACCTCCTCCGGTGTCCCTTTGTACGCGAAGCCCCCCAGGGAGGTAAATAGAAGATCGGAAAGGAAAGAAAAAAGGGGAAGGAACTGGGGTAGGCCATCGAAAGGACTCAGGGGGGCGGTCCGCGAGGAAGCGTGAACATGTCCATAAATCGCCTAACCTGGGGAAAAACAGAGGCAAAACACAAGTTTTCCACTGATGCAATGGAAAAGACGGTAGATTTAAAAAAAGACCCGAAGAAGCCCTTCGTGCGAAAAGCGGGGGTGGTCTTAGCCGGGCAGGAAAAAAAAGGGGAGGCCACACCAGGAAGAGTTGGAAGGACTCTCCATAAAAAAAAAAACACCAGGTCCACTTAAGTGGGAGAAATTCTCCCTCTCCCCGGTTCCAGTCGGGAAAGAAAAACTTCATGTAAAAGATAGAGGAGCTACTTTAAAAGAAAAAAGAGAACAGATGAAAAAACGTGCGCACCAAGATTACGAAACGGGAAAGTGGAGTCAAAAGAATTCTAAAGACAAGTTCTATCAAAACGTAAGGAAACTTGAGAACACGGACGCAAGGAGCCGCCCATGCATCACGACGGCATCAAACTTCTTGCCCTCAAAACGTTGTGAGGACCAAAGCAGAGCTGAGAGAGTCACCTCTAAAAAAAAGAAGCGGAGAGAGGAGCGCAAGCGGGAGAAAGGGGTGCTTAACGTAAAAACTCCTCCAGCAAATGTCCGTAGCCGAAGCGGAAAACGCAAGGATTCTGGGGGGCCGGGGGGAACAAAAAAGGTCTTGACGTGAAGCGACAGGCAGAGACCCTCAAAAGGCACAGGGGCAAGACGGAACAAAAATAAAGGCCGCGACAGAACGGAAGAGTCTGTTTCAGTGCGAGAAAAAAAAAAAAGGAGGAAGGGGGGGAAGAGAAAGGGGAAGTTCCAAGAAAAGAAACAAATGTTGTTTAAACGGTAAATTGCGGTCGAGAAAATCTGGGTGGAAGACTAAAAAAAAAACCAGACGTGGTCTACGAACCGCCGAGACTAAATAAAAAGGGAGGAAAAGAGTGTCTCCTGGGGTACGGGGGCACTCAAAGAAGGCAAGCGGGCCTCCGGAAGAAGAAACATTGAGAAAACCAGAAGGTCAGGGGGCGGTCGACGTTTGAAAAAAACCCAAAGGAAAAGAACAGACGCAAAAACCGGAACGCGGAGAATGGGGTTTAAAAAGCAAGCCTACGTACTCCTGGCCCGCCCGGCAAACCGAACAAAAGGAAACCAACTCCGGCGCCCCGCAAACAAACACGAAAGGAGTGAGAAGAGAGTTCCCTTGGGCCTCAAGGCGCTCTCTCCCAAAAAATCAATTCGATTAGGGGGAAGGTGCGTGGTTAAAGTATGTAGATCCAAGGGAGAAATAAGCGCCCTAAGGAGCACGTAGGACTAAGTAAGGGCGCAGGTTGGGGGGGCAATTGTCAGAAAGAAAAAAAAAGGTGCACCAGGGGGAATCACAAAAGGGCAGAGGAGAAGACACAATAAAAAAAGAAAAACTAATGCCATCAACCAACCGCCCCCCGCCCCGCTTCAGGGAAAGTCAAAGCCAAAACTATTAGCATTGGGGATTGAAAGATTGGCGTAAGGGGGAAATCGTAAAAAAACGAACCGGGACGAGCGTGCTGATCGAGAACTTTCCCACAAGAAGGGTTGGCACGAAAAACTGGGATGACAAAAACTGCCATGCGGGCAAAGGGAAGGCATAAGTTGAAAGAACAGATTCCAAAAACAAGGAGGGAAAGACTGAGGGACCCAGGGACAACTACTCTAAAAACAACATGGGTTAAAAATATAAAGTGCCTACGAGTGACTCTCACGCAAGAAAAGGGGGGAATGTGGGTCGGTGTTCCCAGGCTGCACCAGCAGAAAAAACGCGAGCCCATGACAATGTCATATAGATCTTGGTACAAGACGAAAAAAAATCGTCAAAGTCCAGGCCTGACTATCGGAAAGAGAAAAAACATCAAGTTACATCGAAAGGATGGTACTCAGCTAGAAAACGCCGGGGACCGGGAGGTCCGTGGTTGGATTATCGTTGTTCGGGGCAGAACAAAATAAACGGAAATTCAAAAAGAAAAAAGCCAAAGCATGGCTTGAAAAGCGGGAGAAGCACCGGGTGAGGAGGGACGGAACATGAGACAAAAGAGGTACATTAGACAGGGACTCAGTCCCACGGACTGAGGAAGGGGAAGAAAGGGCGGCAAAGGGAATGTGTCACGCCACAATCAAAAAGAGCCATGAAACGGATCGAGAAGGGAGACGTGGGGGGAACGCGACACGGGCTGTGAACGGGGAGAGTTCCAATCTGGGACCGGGGAGAAGCGGTGTTGGAGTTGGTAAAAAACGGAAGGCAGCCTGGGACTACAAGGACCTTGGGACGCAGCTGGGTGCTGACGGAAGAAGGCGCGGGTGAAAAAACTCGGCCCGCAAGAGTTTGGGTAGTGGCAAGCAGGCCATAACAGCGCGTCAAAAACGAGCCAAAAGAAGGGGAAAAGCGAAGAAAACGTGGTTTGGGGGGGGAACCGCGGCGCCCTGGACACAACACGAAGTAAAAAAAAAAAGAGCTCAAAAAAAAATTACTGGGAGAAAGCAGATCAAACAGAAATCCAGGACCCACGGCCTGCGGACCTTCAGTGAATGGGCGGGTGAAAAAAGGAAATTTTCAGGGCGCGTCACGAGAGGCTCCCGCCAGAAGCCCGGCGGGAAAGCCGGGAACACGCGACCCCAAAAAATAGTTAAGGCGGAGAGCCTCGCGCAAGTCCACAAAGAATCTAAAAGAAACCTCGAAAAAATAGGTTGTATAGAGCCCGGGTCAAAAGCTCGAATGGCTACCTGAAGGGGGGGGAGAGAACGAAACAGACGTCGAAGCACGAAGACGGCTCCTTCCCTCACAGGGGTGCGGCAGAAAACAAAAAAAATCAAGCTCGGGGAAAAGAGTGAGACAAGGGACCTCCCGCCCCGATCACGTCACCAAAGGGCAAGGCACGGCGACATGAAAGCAAAAAAAATAGTCAACTCCACCGACGAGAAGAACCGAGTGACGCCGCTTTTTCCCCCAGCACAGGAAAAGCAGCGCAATAAGCCAACAACACCGAATGGGGGACGGGAGAAAGAAAGAAGTCAAGGTCATAATCCATGCTGAAAAAGAAGAAGACCACAAAAAAAGACGAGCTAAAAAGACACTATAACCTAACGGGAAAAGTCATTTGTGATGAGGTAAACACGCTAAAAAAAGGCGAAAAGGGAATGAAAATGAGCGAGGTAACACGGGGGGCGATCAAGGCTTGGTCAACCAAAAAAACGAAAAAAAAAACCCGCAAAGGAACAGGGATAAAAACACAAAGAGGAGACGGAGGCAGCGGCTACGGTGGTAAAAGACAGGGCTGGGAAGATCGTAAAGATTGTGTAAAAGGGCCAGGGACTAAAACCAAAGAAAAACTCGGAAGCCACCGGTAAGACAAAGAACACCCACCCCGCCGATGATGGAGCTTGTCAAGGAAAGGCTCCTTCAAACGTAAAAACAACCACTCCGTAAACTCAAAAAGACCTGGGGAAAATCCAAGGCTAGCGCGGGATAGAAAAAGGTGGAAAAAAGAAAAAAGTGGAGAAACGGAGGAAACGACTCGAGGAGAAAGCGGTGGGCAACGCCGGTGGGTTTAACCAAAAATGGGGGACGAAGGCGAAAAACCGCCTAAGCAGCTTCAAGGAACTACCACTGAGGAGAGTCACAACAGACGCACAAACAAAAAAGCCTCAAAAAGAAGAAAAAAAGCCGCTGGAGGCCTCATCAACGAAGAAATCTCCCGCGCGATCGGACAAGACGAAAAAAAACCACGAATGGGTCAAACAATCGACACCGCAATAAGAAAAAAACAAGTGGGGGTCGGACTTTGGTTCGACAGCGGAAAAAGGTCAAAGTTAGCTAACCCGAACTTAAAGAGTGGCCGCCGAGGAAAAAAAAAAAACCCTCATGAGACCTTTTAGGAACCGCAAAATCGTTTTCGTGAGGCAGGACACCACTCACCAAACGAGAACAAAAAAAAGGGGCGTTCGCTACAAGTGCGAGGATAAGCAAGCCAGAAAAACAAAAAGAAAAGGAGAAGATGCGAACTTCGCACTTGGGTCAAAAATCCCAGACAGCTCCCAGGAGACCATTGGTTTAACAACGAGAAGAAAAAAGGGTTGAAAAAAAAAACGAGAAATCAACATTAGGAAGGTTCGAAACAAGAGGGTAAACAGCCAAACACCAAACGTCGGGACCGAGCGCTGAAAAACGGCCCACTGGAAAAAAAAAGCAAAAACCCAAACGGGGGACGGGAACAGATAATAAACTGGCGAAAAAAGGAGGACATCCAATGTCAGGTGGTCAGAAGAAAAAGAACGGGGGGGCCGGTGATGCAAACAGCACAAGAAACCCCCTTGGGGGGGAGAAAGCAATGCTTCCTGGGAATGCAAGCAAGGGGAAGTAAAATCATTCAGAAAGTCAACGAGGAGACAAGAAGCCCTTGGCTGAGTGGGTCAAAGCGAGAAAGGGTACAAAAGATTTTAAAACATAGGGGTAGAACCGACCCAACTCGAGAAACTCGTCTCGGGTGTTCAAACGAAGAGAACGTGGAGAAAACCTAAGAAAGGGTGGATCAGAGAACGAAGCGGAGGTGGCGATGACAAAAACAACGCAAAGGAAGAGAACCAGTCATCACGCGCTGCCATTTGGAAAAAGGACGGTCCCAAACATTAACGGAAGGCTCGCCGAGTGGCCCCTTGTGAGACTTAGGGAAAGGCCCCACAAGGAAACGTTCTCAGAAGAGAAGGGAAAAAAAGCCACCGATCTTACCCCGTGAAAGCGCTCAGCATAGGGAGGGGGAAGGGGCCGCCATTGGAGGAAAAGGGAAAAGAAGTTGGTGGGTGACCACCAGGGGGGGGGGGGAAACGAACCCTGGAAGAGATCGCTCAGAGATATGGTAAGATTCAAGTGGCGAGGATCGTGACGAAGAAGAAAAAAGAAAGCACAAAGGGAAAGAACGCTACGAGGGTCAAGGAAACATACCCAAAGTGTCAAAAAAGAAGCAAACCTTGCAAAATCGTCGAGCGCACCAACCACAATCCCACGCAAAAATGTATGAGAAGCCAACCAAAAAGAAAATAAAAGTTTAAAAAAATTCTATGGGGGTGGCCGGAAGAGAGCGACTAGACCTACATATCAAGAATGCGCCAGGGAAAAATGACGTGGACCTCGGTGGCAGGGGTAAAAAGGGGGAGCCCGACGCGGGACTTGACAAAAAGAAAGAGTCCGGATGGTGAGTTCAGGAAAAAACTCAAGTCAAAAAAAACCAAAGAAGACCCCACCCCAAGCTGAAGGAGGGAAAACAGACAAAGTCCTGGAAGCGAAAGGCTCCGGGAGCGAGGCTCGTCGAAAAACTGCAACCAACTAAGATAAACCCGGGGTCTCGATCAACCTGACTGCTGTAAGTTGAGAAATTGACGTCTAAGCAAGAAAAAAAAAACCGAACCCTCATCTCAAACTCGGAAAATGGCGAGGAAAAGGTGAGGGTCTGATTGCGATCGGATAACGTGGTAAAAAAAAGGGAGGGTGAATCATAACCAAACCCTCAACCAGCTGAGTTGGACTACGAAGAAGCCCACACAGGAAAAGATGTGGCGAAAAAGCGGGAAGGGGGGGAAAGGTCTTTGGAGAGGGCTAAATCCGCACAAAATGAGAACGTAGGAAAGTTCCGAGATGGGATAGTACTGCGGGGGGAAAAAACTTTTCCGCCAAAAAAAGGGGGAAAAGAACACGCAAAAAAGCGGCGAGATTGTGGTATAAGTGGGACCGACCAGAGAAACTCTGCACTTCAAGAACGTGTGAACCAAGCACCAACACATGACGTAGAAGCCTAAGGTTGAAAAGACAAGAAAGCGAAAAGAAAATACAGGGGGCACTGAAAAGCAGCCTCACTACACCTAAAGGCAAAAATCAAGACGAAGAAAACCCAAGAAAAAAATAAACCGCCCCTCAAACCACCTACAGAGTTGAAATGAGAAACATCTTTAGCCTCCGGAAAAAACCACGGCAAGTCATGATGGTCCAATTTAATGTCGCGGGGGTTAATTGATAAAACAAAAGACCAGGAAGACAAGGGCTTACGGACGTGGGGAAAGAGATGAAAGAACTTTTGACAAGTGAGAAAAAGTCCCTACCACGTTCCACAAATTTGGGAAAAGGAAGGATCTCGCCGATGAGGCCAATTGGCAGCAAAAGGGGGTACAACGAAAGGAAATCCAAAGCAACCGCCACAAAAGACAAACCCTAGAAAAGGAAAGGACGAGAGTGCAAAAAGGAACGATGGGGGTTTCCAAGAAGGGTCATCACGCCAAGGTTTAAACTTGCACAGAGGGGAGTAAAACAAAGGGACCGATATCGGCAATTGGTCGTGGTGGAGCTCCATGCCCGATGCCAAAAAAGAACGCAATGCTGGAATCGCACAAATGCCCAACAAGGGCTGGCGACGTATGGGACAACGGCAAGAAATCGGTGAAAACAACAACGATTAAAAATAAAAAAAAAGGGTACGCGAAAAACGACAAAACTGTGGAGGTGGTTCCCGCAGGCAAAAGGGGCCCCCAAAAATCGGCACGAGAAAAACGATTTGACCATCAGGGTCGAAAAGAAAAAAGGAAAAGGTGACGCCAAAAAAGTACCTTGCTTCTGAAAGATCAAACGTCGTCCAAAAGAAAAAGTAGAAAGGGTCGGGGGACGAAAAAAAAAAAGACGATAAAAAAGGGCGGATCTTTCATTTGGAAAACCAGGGGAGAAGAAAACCAGAGCCGGCAGGGGAAAAATTACCCGGCAAAGAGAAAGGAAGCACCTGGGGAAGGAAAAAAACAATAAGAAACGCGTACAGGGTCTGGGAGGGCATCTTCGAAGCCAAAAAAGGCGACGTCACAGGGATGAGCATACAACACGACCAAGCCAAGAAAAAAGCAATAACAAGCATCAGAAAATTGGGAAGCTAACGGAGCAGAGGGCCGGCGTCAGTTTAAAGCTTCGAAGGGGGAAGGCGGGCGCAGGGGTTGGTGTCGTTGGGGGGGCCAGGGGCGGGGGACGGTCAGGGAAGAGATTGGGAAGGACCATAAAAAAACCGCTAAAGAAAAGAACTGGGTGTTTCTTGCAGGTATGCTTGGCCCGCAACGCAAAAAAAAAAGCGCTGTTGGAGTGTAAGGGCGTAGGCCAAACGGAAAGAAAAATCGCAAGAAAAAAGGCCGTCACCCAGGGAGGACAGAGAAAAGCGGCGGTGAGAAGAGTTTTCGCGACAAAAGAAGGGCTCCAAAAGAAAAAAAAACACAGAAACACGCTACTACAGACAGCAGACAAAAAAACGCGAGAAAGGACCACCTTTTGAATACAGGAAGGGGGGGAATCCCACCGAAAGCATGCCCGGAAACAAAAAGGAAAAGTTAAAGTGGGACCAGGGCTGAGGGGGGGGGAAGGAAGGGGACTCGTGGGAGCTCTGCTGGAGGGGGGCGAAACGCGAAAAAACGTACCGCCCCCACCAGAAAAAGAAAACGCGGGAAGCAAAAGTAAAAATAAAAAATAGGGAGGGAGCATCTCGAGCAAGCCGCAGAAAACGGACCTAAGAACGAAAAAAAATAGAAAGCAATCAGGGGGGGATCGATCCTGGGGACAGAAGGTCCGCGTCAGAGAAAAAGCACCACGAAAAAACGGAGGCAGACCTAGAAGTCACACAACAGTCAACGAAGAGCACGGACGGTCGATAGCTCCTGGGAAGGCGGCAGCGTAAAAAAAGTCAACCAAAAGGGAAAAAACGGGTAAAAAAAAAAAACGAAAAAACAAAAAAAAAAGGTTCAAAACGTCACGGAGGGAATGAGATGGCTTTGACGAAAATGGGGATGCTCCGAATCCGAAAGAGGGGGCACAGCCAGAAAAGGCCAAAGAAAAAAAACTTCACCGGAAAAAGCAGCAGAAAGGCGCGCATCAGAAGACGGAAGATGGGGGGATTCAGCCTCGAAAAAAAGCAGGTGTTATCATCGGAAAACTGGGGGGCAAGAGGGGGTCAAAGACAACCGCCCAAGAAAAACCTAGAATTCTCGGAAAAGTGGTTCGCAGCTTACAGAGATCCAAGAAGTGGCCGGGCGGAAAATTGGGAACAACAAAAAAAAAAAAAGTCACAAAAGTCAGAAACACAAAAGGCGCAGATGAAAGCAATGCGAGAGCCCGACCCAGGGGCAAAAGATATCCCAAAGGGGGGGTCGGAGGGAGCGGTAATGTTCCTGGGGCGAAAAAATCGAACGAGTGGAAAAAGGACGGGGGCCCTTAGAAAGAATAAGGTCAGAGCCGAACGAAAGGGTAAGAAAAAAAAGAGGAAGATCCCCACGGAAGAAATGGGAAAGGATCTTCTAAAAACGGCTCAAAACCTTATATGAAGTCCAATACAAGCTGCAAAAAAAAAAAAGGAAAAAACAGGGAAAGCCAAGGAGCGGAAGAACGAACAGACGGGGAAAGGGACGATATTAGGAGTACGACGGGGAAACAAAAAAACAGAACAACGACTCTTGTGGGGAAAAAAAAAAAAGGGAGGGGGACCCGAAGGCAGAGCGACAGACAAAAAGCAGGACGATGGAGAAATGGGTGTGAATGCCTACTCTCAAGGGAAAGGGGACGCCAAAAAATGAAAAAAAAAAAACAAAACAAGAAACCGAGAAAAAGCGCGCGACCCAATCCTATCGGGGGCTAGAAAAAAACCGAGCAAGTCAAAACCGCGATCTCGACCAAAACCTCAAAATGGTCAATAAAGTGGACGCTCAACGCCAAGCAGGCACAAAATTTTTGGAGCTGGGGAGAAAGAGAAAAGAGGTGAAGTGGGTAAGACCTCGGGACAGAACCAAAAACGAGGAGTGGAACAAAACAGTGCACAAAAAAAAACAAAAGTACTTGTGGGCGCACCTGGGAAGAACCTCGGTCAAAGTAAAGGGGGGGACGTAAACAAAAAAAAAAAAACAACACTGGACACAGCGAGGGGCAACGGTAAAAAACAACTTTTGTCGCTAAAACGAGTTCGAGAAAAAGCTCAAAAAAAAAAACATGGGATAACTGGCCAAGGAAACGAAAGAACGAAAAAGAACGCCAACGGGTACCAGTGTGGGACTACCCGCTAAGGGGTTAAGGGAAGGTGAAAACAGAAAAAAAAAAAAGGCATTGGAAACCAAACTTACGGGAGGGGGTTCAACAAAGACAGTCAAGGGGGGAATCTTGGGAAACCTTAAAACTCCTCTGCGAAAGAAAAAACACGGGTCGTGGGAGCAAACCAGGTTTCCCGAAAACTGAGTTTTGAAACCATCGGGGGGGAAATCGGTGTCGGTCGCCAGGAAGAAATGCGGCGGTTGAAAATAGAAAAAATCTCATGTCCGCAAAAAAAACGACAGTCCAACGGCACGTGGTCGGGGACGTCAAGAGGGGACTTTCCCAAGGGTCAAAGGGACAAGTGAAGCTCGAAGTGATGCCAAAAAAAGACGTGGCCCCTGGCGAAAATAAGGGGGGGGGGAAAAAATGAAGAGCAGGGCGAAAGGAGTGCTGAAAAAGACTGAAATCGAAAATCTGAGGGACTGACAACGTGTGGACTAAATAAGTCTCATAAGAAAAGGGAAAAAGAAAGCAATAGAAGCGAATTGGCCGGATGAAAAAGAGAAAGATGACTAAAACCATCAAGTCGGCCGACAAAGGGTTAGAAAAAGAAGAGTCAGACGATCTCAGAAGGGCACTTGGCCTTCAAAAAGTGGATAGCGACATCCGATCGGAAAGACAGGGGGAGAAAACATCTAGGAAAGGAAGGAAAGGGTGCGTGGATGAGGATGAGGGGAGCTTGTGAAGTTGTGTTTACACGTCCAACCAGCGACGACGGGGGGTTCACCCTCCGACGTCCAATGGACCGTTGGGCAAAAAAAAAGGGCGCACTTGGGGTCAGAAACCACGGGAAGAAAAGAAATAAAGGAAAGAGAAACTATTTTCGGGAAATGAGGGTCTCGAAAAAAAAGAGAAAACAAACCGATGAGCAACCCACAAAAAGTCAAGTCGAGCCCATCAGACCAACACAGGAGAGCGACCTTCTGGAGGCGCCGGAAAAAGACACAAAGGCGAAGGCAAGGAATTTCGAATGCGCTGGGGCGATCAGGGGGAAATAAAAAAAAAAAAAAGGATGGAGCTCAGGACATGAAAACATTAGCGTGCATATCTAGGCGCGGGGAAACGAGGGGTAGGGAACCAGCTTAACAACAAGGCTGAAGGCAGGAGAAAGCCCGTCGGAAGGTCGCGACGTAGGAGCTCCGACTTCCCGTGGAAAGGGGGGAACGCCCACGTAGAAAGAAATTAGCTAAATGCAGAAAACAGCGAAACCAATTGCCCTAGGGACGCGGGGGGACAGGCGGGAAAGACAAAACAATCGAAGAAGAAAAAAAAAAAACAACATCCGTCCTAGAAAATAAAAAACACAAAAAAAAAATAAAGTTGGGCAAAACAGGCTTAGCTCGAGCGGGGAAAAAAAGTAAGCAGAGAGACCAAGCGAGGGTTCCGCCAGGAGCCATAAAAAAAAGGCCCACTAGCCAGGGGGGGGCAAAAAGCCTTGAAACCCAGGGGGGGCATCCTTTCTCACATTGAGAAAGGATCAACGAAAGGGGACAGGCCCACGCCCGAGAGATGGTCGTAGTTATCGGGGCGTTGCTAAAATCCTTCCTAAAACAGCGGTGGGCCTCAGAACACTCACGCAGGAGATAGGGTGATTGGGATCTTTTACGAACGACGGCGAGGAAAGTGAGGATTACGGTCCCCTTCAAGTAAAAAGCGCACATGCGGTGAAAAAAGGGACAGTGTGAAAAGGGGGAAAAAAAAAACAATCGAAGGCCGACGCGGAGAAGGACTGGGTGAAAATCCAACGCCAGCCGCACAACGAAAAGAAAACCACCCCGCGCAAAACCAACCCAAAAACCGGACCGCCGCCGCCCAGACAAAAACAGAAAAGAGGGAGAACCAAAACAGGAAAAAAGCACCCTCTTCAAATCCTAAAGAGAAAACATGAGGGGGGGGTAATTGACTAAAAAGGCGGTCGTTTTGACCAATACAAAAAGGCTGTCCGGAAATCCGGGCAAGAGAAGGGGGGAGAAAGGGTCTTCGAAAGAATCCTAAGGAAATTCACAAGAAAAAGTGGTGGGGTTGAAGAACAGGGACAGGTTCGCAGGGGGACGAGCGTGAATAGAATTAAAAAAAAAAACAGCAAAGAAAAAGAAACCAAAGGCCAAGGAGGTTCACCCGGTCACAGACGAGAAGTTCTTCCAAAACGATGTGGGAAGAAAGTCCGCGTGAAACAGCAAAAAAAAAAGAGAAACACCCTACTTAAAGAAAGAAAGCGAAGCGATGATGCACCCCGTCACGAGAAAGGAAACTTTAAATTGAGTCAAAGCCAGAAAACAAGCCTGCCGGGGGATCAAGGAATGAAAAAAAGGGGTAAACCAACTTAAAAGCAAGGTAAAGCAACGTAAAAAGATCGACCAAACAAAGACAACAAAAGGGAGTGGAAAAGAGAGGTCGTTCACCGACTAAACGAAAACCAAAAGGTGGGGCGGAAGTTGTTCAAAAGCCGGGCCAACGCAATGGGGGGAAAAGAGGAGACCAGGCACAGGCCAAAAAGCTAGAAAAGTGCCCGGATACCCACCTAAAAATGTAAAAACCACGCTACAGCGAAAACCCAGTCGAAAAAGAGACAGCAATGGATAACAAAGGAAGGAAGCCTCAAATCGGAAGAAAGAAAAAAGGGAAAAACGGGGAAAGTGAGATGGATTACGGGGTAAAACTATAAAGGAAAAAAGAAGGGAAACGAACACGGGAAGGGGGGAGGACAAAAGGGCGCACATGTGGAGGGGCGCTGCAAAGCAACTGCTTAAGGGTCAAGAAAAAAACCCGTCTTCGGTTCACACCATAAAAAGTCCAGGGTAAGGGGAAGGACGAATACTCCGAAAAAACCGAGAGCAAGGAAAACGCTGGCGTGGACGTGAGGACGGCGTTTCCACGGGAAAGGAAAAAAAAACTCCTGTCCAGGGGGGCACGAATGAAATTACGCGAAAGTGTTTCGGGAACAACGGAGGCTGGGGAAAGGAGCCGTCGTTGTCTGGGTTAGTATTGGGGGGTCAACGTGAACTAGGGAGCAAATGCTCCGGAGGTTTTGTCAGGGCAGGGGAACGTATTAAACCGATAGCTCTAGAGGCGAACAAGACAAGAGGACCAGAATACGAAAGACTTGGAGTGAGAACCTCGACTCCTCTCCAACAAGAGCTAACAAGCAATACTCAAAGAAAAGAAAAGCAATCGGCAAAGCCACTTTCTGAAATTCCGAAGCGCCACATAAATAACCTAGACCCGCCACGAAAGCTCGTGGGGAAAGGTGCAAGAAAGAACTCCTGGGAAAAGTATGAAACAGGAAAGAAAAGAGAAGGACCCCAACCAGACACCCGGCCAATCCGCCGTTCAGGAAGGAACGGATAATCTTTTAGGACGGACGATCCTGATAAAAAGAAGCGCGCCGAAAACCGCGCCCGCCCGGACGAGAAACAATAGGGGGTAATAACTTAAAGAAAGGAAATGGAGACGAAAAGGGGCAAAAGCCAGGGCTGAGTACGGGGCAAAAGCACGACGGGCAGGCCTGGACGAGCTCAGCGGTGCGGCAAAAAAATCGAACTCACAAAGAGGTAGTGGTAGTGGTAGACATAGAACGAAATGACAAAGCCTGGTGCTCGTCCATGCGCAACGGCAAGAAAAAGGTGCTCGTCGGATTGGAAGGCCGACAAGCAGGGAAAGAAAGGAAGGAAGAGAAGAACAGGGGGGGATTGAAAAAGAAAAAGTCTTGAGCAGCCATAAAGGGCGTTGGGGGGGGCCTTGGAAAGAATGAAAAGGGTATTCAAAAGTCAACTTTTAGGGGAGAGGAGTCAAAAACAACACCAATGCTAGCAAAATAGAGTGAGACGAAAAAGGCGGAAGAATTTATGTAGGGGAAGAAAAAAAAGAGGCTAAAATGGAGCAACTGAAAACCTATGTGAACCAAAAGGGCTCTGTTCGTTGGGAAAAGACCAACCAAGGTCGTCACTACAAAGACCCTCGAAAAAAAAAGGGAAAACCAAAAGAGACGAGGGGAGGAAGGGCTAAGGGTCAAGCTGGCCTTTTAGGGAGATAGTGTTGTGAAGCAAGGGACAAAAGGGAAGAAAAAAAACATACACTCCACTAAAAAAAAAAAAAGCAACGCGAAATGGAAAAGGAAAAAAAAGAGACTTAGGACCTAAAAATTCAATCAGCTAATCCTATCCATGGTATCCAGGAACGCAAAGCAAGAACGAAAAGAACAGTGGCCGGAAGGGAGGAGAGCGAAAAACTCTCTGAGCGATCTTTTGTAGACACCCTGATGGCAGGAAAAACCATGGGGAATGCAACCCGCCTCATTCCGAAAGAAGGGAATAGAAACGTGACAAAGGGAAAGAGCAGACGACAAAAAGGACAGAGGGCGAAATGAAAAAAGCGAAAAACAAACCGCAGGAAGATAATATTCACAACAAAAAACCACTTCGCCAGAAAAAAGAAAAAAACGAAAAACCTCACCCAAAGGCATAACATAGTCGCAGCCAACAAGAGCGACGGGGGGATGTTGTCGCTGAAAAAGCTGTGGGTCAAAAATCAACTAAAAAACAGAAAACCCAAAAAAAGCAGGGGGAAAAAAAAAACCAAGCAAAGATTTTGTTTTTTCGACTGAAACGCAAAAAGAAAGGGGCAACGTCAGGAACGTAAAACAAAAGACTCGGAGGTACGGCCCGCGTCCAAGAAATAGTGAAAGAAAAAAAAAAAGAGACAAAAAAAAAAAAAAAAACAGGGAGGAGGAAGAAAGGGAGAAGAAAAAGGCGAAAGGAACGTTCGCGAGGGCACCCTCAGGGGCTGGGGAGGGGGTACGCCCGACTAGGAAGAGTGCCCGAAAAAAAGGAAAAGAAAGGGGGGGTTCATGAGGGTCGGGGCGCACGACTTCGTGGTGAAAGAAAAGACCTTTGGGGAAACAAGCCAAAAAACCTGGCCAAAAAAAACACTGAAGGAAAGGCGAAATGGACGAAAAAAAAAGGGTCGGGGGGGAGAAGTGGCGCTGGCGAAGAGGAAAAAGGAAAAAGTGTTATGGAACAAGGTGTAGACTACGATGGGAGAAAAGGGAGGGCAACTGTGGAAAACCAAGACAAACGGCTTGGGGGGGACGTCCACGAGGGAGGGCAAGGGTGAAGTGTTTTGAAGTGCAAAAGGGCAACGTAGCCTTCCCGTTCACGTCTAAACCAGACGACTGAAGAAACAAGTCGGAAGGGTCCAAGGCAGGGGGTAAACAGACCGAGACCGCAAGTCGGTTGGGGGCTATCAGTCGCAAAAATCAAAGAATCGTCGGGGGAAAAAAAAAAAGTCATCACGTGTAAAAGAAAACCCGATTCGTAGAAAAGGGGATGGAAGGGAAAAAGGAAAAGGGAAAAGGGCAAGGAAAACCAGAGCCCTGAAGGAATGGACGTGCAGGATAAACGTTCGGGATAACAAAGAAGAAACATAGTGGGACTTTTCCTGAAGCAAAAAAAGGAGAAAAAAAAGCAGGAAAGAGAGCAAAAAGATCGGACCCACTGCTACAGCGAGCTCGAAAGGGACCGGTGAAACGAGTAGAAGCCGGTCATTTGGGAAAAAAAAGCCGAGACTCCAGAGGTCCACCTCAAAAAAAAAACTGTTTCGGAAATCAAGGCTTTGAGTTTGGTAAGAGGGTAAGAAGCAGGACGAAAAGAAAAGTCAACTAAGAAATCGCGAACGGGGGAGGGATTACGACGAAATCCAAGCCACGGGAGAAAAAATGCCTCGAGCCACACCAACGTACGTCCGGCGGCTGCAGCAGGGCCTCTCACTCGAGAGTCGGGAGCCACGCCTCGACAGGGGAACGAGAAAAGGGGGTTAGAGGAAATCAAGGACAGATCAGAGCCTTGTTCTCATATAGTACAGGCATCAGGGAGTACCGGCGTGAGAAGAGACCAGGGCGTTTAGGAAATGGAGTACAACGAGCCTTGGAAATTTAGCCAGTTCTTTAAAAAAAAAATGGGAGGTCACGGGGACGTACGGAATCAATGCAAGAGGGTCCAATGCGCAGCAAAGGAGGCGAAAACAAGGGGGTAAGCGCGTGGCGGGAAAGGACAATCGGAGGAAAAAAAGGGGACTGGAACAAAAACCGATCCCAAAAAGTTCCGCGCGTTCAACTGCTCGGAAAACAAAGAAGTGGAGAGGGGTGTCCATTAACTTGACTAAGTCCCAATGGTCGGTGCGGGCCCGAGCGATCGCTGTACTCGTCACTAAGAACCCAGAGGACAACAAGGCACAAGAAGCCGTGGCAAGCCAGAGGGACTAGGTCAATGGGATCGTTGTCTCGAAAAAGAAAATCAAAAAAAAGGAAAAAAGAAAACCTCACAGGTGTGCAAGGAGTTATGGGAATGTTGCGAATCGTTTGAAACAAAAACAAAAAAGGGGGGGATAGGAAAAAGTCACGGGATGCACCACTATAGGTGACTCGAGCTAAGTTTTACAAAGGAAGTTCTATCGGACGGAGGACTCCGTCAAAACCGGACCAAGGAAGAAAATAGGGAGGGAGGCAGGTGGGGCAGCGAAGTTGGGCTCAAGAAACAGCCGCAGGCCGACGACGGAGCAATCTTTACCAAAGTCCGGCAATCCGGCAGAAGGAAAAAAATAAGACCCACCAGGCCAAAAACACCCAACACCCGAAAACCCTCCCAACCGAAACCGCCGGCAACCCCGCCCCCCAACCTAAAGGGGAGGGTGGGAAGGAGGGCAAAAAAGGAAAAAAGCAACGCGGCCTAAAGACCACCAACTGAATGCAGTGCGGGGTGACATTGCTTCGCGGGTCGGGTTGGATCAGCAAGCGGGAAAAAAGGCTAAAAGCAAGGACGGGAGGGGGACATTTGCCGGTATGGCCGAAAAGGGAAAACAGGTGAACCCGCCCCAGAATTGTAAAAGGGGAGAACTAAGCTAGGCAAGCGAGGGACGTAACGGGAAAGAAATGAAACAACAAGGACCGAAAAGAAGCAAAAAAAAAGAGAGCGTTAGAAAATTGGATGGGGCTATGTGGGGGGGGGGGGCAGGAGAAAGGAACCCACGTTATGTGAAAAGTGTGGGAGAAAAGGTAGAGATGCAACTGAGCTGGGGTTGGGGAGACTGTTGGCCGGAGTGCCGGCGATCTGCGGTACAGAAAAAAAAAGAAATAAAAACGGGGAAAGGAAAAAGCACGCGGTGTGGGGGGACCTTCCCATGAATAAAATCTCACAAAAAGCAAAAGGAAAACGGAAATGGCCCAGACACCGTTGAAAGACGTAACCCCTTAGAAAAACATGCTAATTGACCGAAAAACTGGCCGGAGACCAAAAAAAAAAAGAAAAAAAAAAGAGAAAGAAAAAAAAAAGAAAAAAAAAAAAAAAAAAAAAAAAAAAAGAAAAAAAAAAACGCCCGAAATCAAAAGGGAAAAAACGAGCAAGGGGGGGGAGGGAAAGAAATCCAATGGAACAATCTGGAGTGACGGCGCGACGCCTTCAGCCAATAAGGAAAAAGGGGAAGGGGAAAGATGGTCAGGAAAAGAAGAGGGGGGGCCAGGGTAATGTTCATGAAAAACTAGAAAACCATCACGACAGGGACCTCTCGGGATCGTTCTCAACCGGTGGGGGCAGAAAGGGGGGGAACAAGGGAATGCAAGAGTATACCCCTCAAACCACCGTACACCGGCCGGCAGCACCCTGGGGCCTTCAGTCCTTGGAAAAAGCAAACTAAAAAGAACAGCGGCGAAAATGGGAAAAGGGGGGGGGGGACAGAAGAAGGGGAAATGGTGAAAGGGCATCTTCACCCAGTCGGGGGGGGGGGACACGACCGGCGGCGGGGGGGGGAAATGAGGGCGTCATAATAGGGGGCAGGAGTCACGGAGTCGTCCCTTAAAAAAAAAACCGGGAGGGTTTCTGAAAAGAAACGTCAAAAAGGAAAGCCAGAAAGGGGGGGGGGGGAGTTACGCCCAAAAAAACGTCACAGGAAGCAAGCGAGGGAAAAGAAGACCTAGTCGATCGAAGTGCTAGAGACCTAAAATCCAAAAAAAAAGGGGGAAAAAAAAACAGATAACTCACCGAACAGCGAGAGGGTAGAAACGACCCACGGTGGTAAACCCGATACCACTACGAACCAACGAGAAGCGGCAAAAAAAAACAACATTTGCGGGGACATTGCTGGGGAACAGCTGGTGGGGAGCCGATGCGGCGAACTAAAAATAAACCAAAAGGGAAAAAAAGCCCAAAAAAAAGGGGAGGGGGGGGACCTGAGGCTCACGAAGGACTTATACATAGGTCAGTACCCCCCCACGAAAGCGATAGGAGGCCGCCTACTCCTCGCAAAAAAACTGAAAAGGGGGGGAGAGAAAAAGAAGCTGGGCGTCCTCGCGAAATGACGGGACCGGAAAAGAAAAACCGGGAAGGCACTCCTTCAAAGAATCACTAAAGGGGAATTAAAACTCAGGAAAAAAGAAAGACTGAAAGGAAAAAAAAAAAAAAAAAAAAAAAAAAAAAAAAAAAAAAAAAAAAAAGAAAAAAAAAGGGAAATAAAAAAAAAAAAAAAAAAGAAAAAGAAAAAAAAAAAAAAAGAAAAAAAAAATAAAGAGAAAAAAAAAAAAGAAAAAGAAAAAAAAAAAAGAAGAAAAAAAAAAAAAAAAAAAAAAAGAAAAAACAAAAAAAAAAAAAAAAGAGAAAAAAAAAAAAAAAAAAAAAAGCCGCCCATTTGCGCTAGCCTCGTACCCCCGGCCTGTTGGGAAAAAAAGAGCAGCAAGAAGCAGGGCAGCGCACTTACGAGGGAAAGAATCAACCAAGCGAGAGGGAAACATCCAAGAGTTCGACCTGAACGGGAGATAAGAAGGGGACCAGAAGGAAGAGAAAGCAACAAAAAAGAAAAGGGTGGGGGGGGCATGGATGCGCTTCAAACAGAGGCAGTGGACTAAACGCTATAAAGAAAAAAAACCCGAAAAAGACGATGCACAGAGGCTCAGGGTTGGGACGGGCGGCGTGATTAGTGCCAACGCCATAACCGGCTCTCATATATGGCCAGGAAGGGGGGGGGAAGGGAGGCGCACGGAGGGGGGTCAAAAAAAGTCATCAGATATACGCATCGAAAAAACCACCCAACTATTCTTCCATTGGTAGAAGGAAAAAAGGGGGAAAGAGTCTGAGGGGGGAACGGGGTGGGGGGAAAATGTCAACGCTGAACAAGAGTAAGAAACAAAACCGAACCCCGGCCTATGGATAGGGGACTTCAGGTGAAGGAGGGAAGATAAAGAAGGCAATCTGAAGAAGAAAGAATGGGTAAAGTCCACGGACGGTAGAAACAAGTGTAAGACGGATTCGAATAGAGAAAGGAGAAAAACAACGAAGAAGGGGGGAAAGCGAGCTTGTTGGGATTTGGAGACCAAGGATGGGCAAGGACAGCCCTCAAATTCAGATAAGTGGAAGACGTAACCAGTTACGCGACAAACAAGGAAAAAAGGAAAGAACAAGCCAAAAAAAACCAAAAACAGGCCGGGGCATTCAACACCTCCGCAGGGCATCAAAAGCAGACGACCGAAAAAAAAAGCTAAAGGGAGAGGGGACGTCAAAAAAAAGGAAATAAGCAGATCACACAAACTGGTGTTTAAAGTCGAGAAGCATGTCAAGTAGTCCAAAGAAGAATGGGAAAAAAAAAAAAAAAGCGTGGCGCAGGACCTTGTTTCAATGGGAGAAAAAATCCAGAAACACGTCGTCAAAAGGCGTTAACAAACTTACCAAGGCAGGGGGGATCGCGTTCAAACAGAAAAAAAAGGGACGATGAAAGAGAAGAGAAAAAAACAACCACGGGGGGGAAAGATAGGATAAGTAAACACGCTTGGCGCGAAAAAGATCCTCAAAAAGAAGAGACGGCGCCGACCCGAAAAGGAGGGTGAAGGTTTTGGAAACAAAAACGGGGAACAATAACGGGGAGTGAGTGGGGGGCAGGAAGAAAAATGGGGGATTTCGGGAAAAACGCTTCGTGTCCAATCCCACAGTGACGTCAAAACGGAAAAAAGGAAAACTCAAGAGGGAGAAGAAAACGAAAAGAAGGGGGGGCAATCATCAGCTCTGGAGAACAAGAAAAGCGTTAAGGGGTTCGGGTCAAGGGAGGGGAAAAGAAGTGGGGGAGGGGGGTTGGTTTAAAATAGGCAGTTCAGTACGCCACGTGGAACGACTTGGAAAGGTGGTTGTGCTCAACGTAACAAAAAGAAAAAGGGCCCTGGAAAAAAGGGGGGAAAAAACTTATACAATAGGGACCTGATGCACGTCACAGGGACAGCTCCCTTGGCCCAGACGCCATCAGGGTAAGTAAGAGAGCAAGAAGGGAAGAAACGGCAGGAGAGCCGAAAGACGTTCAAATCCGAAAAAACACCGTGAAGGGGGAAAAAATGAAAGAGCAAAGAGGATGGGTGCAAGGACCGTAAAGGAAGAAAAATAAGGCATAATCGAGATTTTGGGAACAGAAAGGGGGGGTCTTGAAGGGGGAAAGGGCAGAGGGCTAAAGGTGGGACCTGAGAAATGCAACCGCGTTCCAAATCGGGAAAGGCCAGTCAAATCGAGACAGCGACAGCGTCAAGGCAGGGGATCGAAAAAGGAGGGGGAAGAGCCCGGACGGGCTGTTTTGGTTACACCACGCCAAAAAGTGAAAAAAGGAAAAAAGGGGTACAAAGGAGTCCGGGGATGTACGTGGGAAACGGGGCACTAAAAGCAATCCCGTGCGAAAGAAGGGATTGCTCCCTACCGACGAAACATCAAGGGAAAGGGACCATAAAAAAAAAGAGATCCCGTCTAAACTTATTAAAGTCTCCTCGGCGTGCGGGAAGTCCAGAGGCCGTCTATTTTCAAGGGGAAAAGAGGAGGTGGTCTAGTAAAGATCTACTATAAGGGGGGCCGAAGTAATTAGGGGGCTTTTAAAAGGAAGGGACAGTCAACGAGGGGAAGGAGCGAGGGATGACGATGAAACAGTGACCGAAGGAGAGACAGTCGTCTCGAGTCAGGAAAGACCTGACCCTCCAAGTCCGGGACGAGAGTAGGGAGGGAAAATGACTGGTCACTGGCGGGGGGGACCATTGAAAACGAAAAAAGAAAAAAAAAGAGGGATGTACATCTTTACGCCGCGTTAAGCGGGTATCTTTCGTCGGGAGACTCAAAAGAAAAAAAGAGGGGGGTCATCAACCGGGCTCTAAAGCTCGAGGCCCCGCCTTTGTGGGCCTTTGAAGAAAGAGACTGGGAAAAAATAAATCGTAATAAGAAAAAAAAACAAAAAAAACCGCGCGTTTTCCACCGCCGCAAGAAACAGAAGCAAAAGAGGGGGCTAGGGAAGGGGGACTAGGGAATCGACTGAAATAAGGTCAGCAGAGCACGTAGGGGGATAGTGTTGGTCGGGGTGGAGGGAAAAAAGAGAGGGGGTTGGCCGAAGGGAACGAACGCGGTGGTCTCGCAGATCGCCCCGTGCACGGGCCCCCTCAAACTTGAAAAAAAAACGTCACCAGGAGGATGAATATTACTAAACAGCAGGCAACCCCCGGGGAAACGAAACCAAAATCGGCAGACAGAGTGCTCAAAAACTTGACCCAAAAAAATCGCAAATGGACCTACAGAAAGGAGGAACAATCAATCACAAGATCCGCCGCCGCGAAGCACCCCAACTCCACAAAAAAAAACAACCACCGCAAGGGAAATAGGTTGAAGATGCCCGGGACCGCACCACCGTCCAAGAAGTACTCCCCGAAAAAAAAGTCAGAGGGCAGTAAAAAAACTAAAAGCACTGGGTTATTAGCACCAGACTGACGCGGAAAAGGGCTGCCTGCCCGACGGTGAACAGAGAAAAAGAAAGGAAAAAGTTTGGGAAGGAAAAAAAAAAAAAGGGCGCAAATACCCACATTTAGCCATCGGGTTGGAAATCCAGGGGGAGCCGCGAAAGGCAAGGCAGGGGAGAAGCCCAAGGGAAAAAAGACCACACCAAAGGTCGTTCTAAAAAAAGACTGAGATTGCATTCGCGACGGGCAGGACATTTAAATGGTGGGGCTGGGGGCACGTAAAAACGGAGAGCTGGACCGGGAGCGTTGTGTTCTTCCTGGGGGGCCGGAGGGGGAAAAAAGGGGGGGGAGCAGGACAGAAGGAAGGGAAAGGAATTCCCGAGTGAACCGGTCAGGCATACGAGAGACACCGAAAAAAGGAGGGGAGGAAGTAAAAAAAAAGAGTTTCCAGCAACTTTACGCCGAACAATCAACGGTTGGGCCAGATTTGGGTTACCCACCCCGACATAAATAAGAGGAGACGAAACGTATCAAAATCCGTGGTCCCTATAAGGATGAGCGTCACCACGTGAAGCAAAAGTGTAAGTAACACAAAGGGAAGGCACCGAAAAAAAAGAGAAGAGTTTGAAAAAAAGTACTGCTTGGTTTTTTGGTGACCCCGGGGAATGGTCGTTTCCGGTGAGCTTACCAATTGGGGGCGCTACTGGAAGAAAAGGCGGGGAAAAAGGAGGAGCAGCACCTTTGGTATTGCAACAATGAAAGCAAACAGGGTACAGGAAAAATGCGACAAGGCGCCGAGCAGCCCCGAACAAGATTTTAAAAAAAAAGAGGAAAGAAACGAAAAAGAAGAAAAAAGGAAAAACTCACAGGAGCGGGGGGGATACTTAAAACCAGGGCTTCAGGGGAAGATAAAAGAGAGGTGTGGGGGACGGCGAGTTGGAAAAAGGGTGGTTGAGGGGGGAGGGGGCGTAGAAAGAAAAGAAGACAGGGCCAGACCGCACCACGCTTTAGGGAGGCGCTTTGACCGCAAGAATAGAATTTTTGAAAGGGGGGGGGGGAGTGAAAGAATTGCAGATTTAGCGAGGCGTAAACACGAGCACCAAGACGAGATCTGACCATTTTGGAGAAAGACAAACGAAGGGAAGAAGGGTCACTTTATAAGCAAGTAAATCCTAACAAGAATGGTGGTCAGAAAAAGGAGGGTGGGAAGGAAAGGAGAGCGTCACCTATAGCCATAAAACCTAAGAGACTCGCCCCACACTTAGGGGGCAAATTTACGAGGGGTGGGAAATGGAACGCGTGGAATTATTCTTGGGAAAAACAAAAAAAGTAAGGAGAGCAGTAAAGAAACAAGATCCCCTGGCTGGTTCCTAAACTCCGGAACTGAGAATTCTTTGTGTAAAAATAAACAAGAAGGAGCAAATTAGCACAGAAACCAATAACAGAGGCCAGATCCTCACTTGTTACGAAAGAAACAATAGGTTTTTAATACGGCCCGGCTCAGCCTGACTGTGAGAAAAATTTAGGAAAAGGAAAGAGGGGTAGGAAAGGAAGCAGAAAACGTGCTACCCTTACCAAAAACGGGCGGAACAGTCAAAATCGCACCCCCAGGGAACTCCTGGACTGGTCCAAGCAGCAAAAAAATAAAAAAGAGAAACAGTCGATTTCACTGACACGGGCTCTCGTATCCAACGGAAGTTCCCACGGATTCCCCACCGAGAGACGCAGCCCAAGCCGATGGGTGAGAAGAAGGACAAAAGAAAGGGGGCAGGTGGGGGGTGGGGCTATTATAAACAAACGACGCAGATAAATCAATAGAGGGGGGGAATTGCTTTCTTCACCTACAACCATAACAAGAAGGGGGCCAAAAACATAACACGCAAGTCAGTGGGAAAAAAACAAGAAAAAAAAACATCACACAAAGGACACCTCGAAAAAAAAACCCTGTGCCAGAAAAAAATACAGGGGTCGACTGTCTGAGAGTGGAAAAAAAATGGGGGCAAGGTCGAAAGAAAAAAGGGAAAAACTCGGAAAAAAAAAAGGTAATGACATCCCCCCCGAACAAAAAGGGATGATGGCTCTTCCTGGCTCCCATGGTGCCAAAGAAGAGAAGACAGGGGAGGGAAGCAAACGTGCGGAACTTAGTTCGAAACACAGGGAAAGAAGAAAGTGGAAGAGTCGGAGCACCGCAAGATACTCCAAAAAGGGGGGGGAAAAAACAGGGAAAGGCGCCAGGGGGCAGCTACGGCCGAAACAACAACCAAAACAAAAAAAACACACTCACGGGATAAGGCGACTGCCATTGATTCTCTTCGGGACCGTATTCACAAAAAGAAAGGAGCACGATCAACTCGCAGGTAAACTAACCAATCAGAGGCTCGGGCAAAAACACCGAGGCAACGAACACGGTAGCCAAAAACCGACGAAAAAAAAAGGTGAAAAGAACAAGGGAGGAGGTCAGGCAACATCACATATCGGAAAATCACTAACCCTTTTCAGCGTTTCACCGAGCGGGCCGGGGGTCAAAGCGACCAAAACAAAACGAAAGGGGGGGGAGGGACAACCAGAGAAAGAGGAAAGGGGTTCAGGGGCTTCAAGGCACCGGCCCCGACCAACAGGCGGGGCCGGAAACTGGAGAAATCGCAGGGGACTCTTCGCGGAGAAGCAAAGAAAAAAGAAAAGGGTGGAGGAAGGGAAAAGCGAAGAAAATAACGATCGGGACTTACAAAAGCCCGCTGCCAACCTCGAGAAAAAAAGGGTCCAGTGGGACAAAAAAAGAGACGGTGTTATGGAAGGGGGGGCAAGACAAAAAGAAAAAAGGAAGTAGGGGCAAGGGGCGCCAACGGCGTTTTTCATCCAGAACCATGTGACCCAAAAATTGAAAAACGAGCTGAAAAAAAAGGAAAGAAGGAACAGGGAGAGGGGGGGTATGGACTGGCAAACTCACGGGTGAGACTTAGTGGAAAGTACTTTTGTCAATCAAAGGGGAAATGGACTGGGGGCCAGGGGGGGTAAATGACCACTATCGGCTTGGTCGGCGAACCCGGACGGCAATCCCCGGGTGAAAAAAGGAAAGGGGAACCAGAGACGAAAAGGGGGGGAAGGAAAAAAGGGGGAAGTGGGAGATACTGATGGGAATCCAAACATACATTGTCCAAGGGCATCGAGGGTGTGAAAAAACAAACCGATCAATCTGTTATAAGAAAGACAAGAGATCATTCTGACCACGTTCACGGATCAAGCGTAAAAAAGGGCCAAAAAACGAGCAAAGGGGGAGGAGGGGAAAGGAAAAGGAGGGGAGAAGATCACCAATCGAAGACTCTTTCCGTTTGATGAGACGGGACTAAGAGGTAAACTCAGGATTGAAAAGGGGGGAATTCGAAAGGAAAAAGGAAGGGTTGCAAACAATCCTAAGTAACAGAACCTATCATCATCGAAAGGGGGACAAGGGGGGGGAGAGACGGGACGGGGGGGGATTTTAATCCCAAAAGTTGGGGGTGACCAAGGAGCTGATTCAACTTCAGGGGGAGAAGGAGGTGGCCAATGAAACTTCCATGGGGAAGAGGGGGGGATGACCCAATCCGTATGAGAACCGGGAAAGATATATAGGGGGGGGGGTTCGGATACACTGAGAACAACCAACGAACAAAAAGAGTGATCAACACTGGGATAAAAAAAGAAGGCAAGACCCAACAGAAAATGGGCGAGATTGCCAAGGGATGGGGGGCACCAACGGGGTATGTCACGACTCCAGCCTCGAGATCGCTGGGCCTGCCATCGGAAGTCCCAGAATTGAAACGGGGAGAGACGTTGGGGTTGGGGTAGTAGCAATTCAAAAAACTCGAGAGCTCCGGGCGCCCATGACGACATAAAATGGGGAATTTGAAAGGAGAGGAGAACTAAAAATTGGACGGTAGTACGTAATTCAAGCCATGAAAGACACGTCACCTGTAAGACGCCATGATTGCAACAAAACTCAGAAGTCGAACTCCACTCCGGGTCACAAGAGAGAGGACAGCGGAGGGAACGACGTCCCTATCTACATCTGCGAGCTTAAATGGGACGAGAAGCCTTGTAGGGTTCGAAAGGAAGGAGGAAAAGACTACGGACCCGAATATTTCGGAAAAGTTACGTTCGGCGACGTCTAGCGGGGATTAATTTTCAGGGGAAGGATCGGGAGAGAAAGGCCTAAAGAAAAAAAACCCAAGCCGTAAAGTTCAAACGGAAAACGGGACCTAAAAATTCTCACCAAGAGAAAAAAGGGAATGGGGGGAGGGGGAAGTCAGAATAAAAGCAATCTGGGAAAGAAAGGACGGAAAAAAGGGGGGACTGCTCCTTCAGGTCGCAGGGTGAGGTGCGTTGTCGAAAAAATCTTTTGGCCGAGAAAATCGACAGGTTTGTTTAGCAGCGAATAACCACGGATAATAGTGACTCAGAGTTGTAAGGGGAGCCAGAAACGAGGGGTCTGAGAAAGACCGAAGAAAGGCACCCTTGAACGCATTGGTTCGTGCCGAAGCAGGAGAAGGAAGATCCGAAGCCGACCAAGAGAAAGAGGGAAACATACCGAGGGAAAAAGAGACCCACACACTCAAACAACAACCCCTCCATGTAAAAAAGAAGGAAGAAGTCCCAAAACCTGTAAGTAGGCCCCTTAACATCCCTCATACAATTCCGTCGCACGGGATGGAGTGGGGGACATGCTCTTGCGTGAATAAAAAAAAAAGAAAAAAGTTACGGAACTAAGGAACAATTGTGAGCCAAAAACTTGGTTCATATCTAACGGTCACAAAGGCGTTTTGGCGGCCGAAAGCCGACCGGCTCACGCTGGGTTTGGTAAAAAAAAAATGAGTCGCAAGAGAGAGTGGGGACAAGGGGGAAATGAAATCAATTAGTCAACAGCCCCCGAAACCATTCGCCTTCGAGATCATTAAAAGGAGAAGTGGTGAGAAAAAGACCAACGGCAAACAGGCCCTGGGACCTATTGGGTGGGCGAACTGAGAGGACTAAGACGACCTCCCCGTTAGGGGGGGGACCAACGGGGGAAAGGGCAGATGTGGTCATGGTTAAGCGAAACGGTAAGATCTCAACCTGGGGGCTGTTAGGGGAACAACTGGAAAACAAAGTTCAGAAACCCGGCCTCCCAACAAAAAAAAAACCCGGAAGGATTGATAAAGCCCAGGACTCTCTTCAAAGGAAACCAGGGAAAAAAAGAGGGAGAGTGAAAATGCAAGGAAGGAAAATCACCCACATCTCACAGTCTAGAACACACAATATCAGAGATCTTTCCGGGGTCCGCGAAAAAAAAAACTGGAAGCTTAAGAAGGAAAACACCAAGAGAGTCTCTCGGGTAAAAAAGAGCTAACGTCAGGGCCTTTAGGAAAAGTGGTTAACTATAATCTCCTGGTGCTAGAAAAAAAAAAAAAGACTGGAAAAGCTGAAAGAAAAAAAAGCAAAGAAGTGGACAGCTTGAAACGCACGCATCAGTTCACCTATAGAAAACACAGTCACCTGGAACCTCTGGTGGCTCAATCTAGAAAAAAAAAAAAATAGTGACACCAAAAGGGAAAAGGGAGTGGCCCGGACGACGGGCTTGGGTCACAAAGGACTCAAGGCGGTGGGCGGGAGAGGCGGCGGCGGGGGTTGGGGTGATTGGGAGTAAAGAGGAAGGCAGGTCTTGAAAAAAGAGAAGGTCATTCCTGCCAAATTGAGGGGGTCTGGCGGGGAAAACGTCGCTTGAACCGCGCGCCTGTGGGAAGTAAAAAAAGGGAAGAAGAACAAGCTTCTTCAAAGCCAATGCAATATGAGAATCGAACAGCTGCGAGCACCCGACGGGGGGGGGAGCCCAAAAAACAAAAGAGTAGCACAACCAAATACCTGTACGAAAAGCGGCCTCAGGAGCCGACATGTCAAAAGAGTCGGAGCCAAAAAAAAACTGCAGGGCACCATCGTGAACTTATGCGGAGAAATGGGGCAAAAAACTTCACAAAAAGGAACTACAAGGGCAGCCCCGGGGGGACTGGGGGGCGTAAAGAAAAAAAAAAAAAAACAAACATATTTGTGGGGGGGAACAGAAGAGACGTAAGCCAAAAGAAAAGAAAAACACGGGTGGAAAAAAGAGGGAAAGAGGGGTGGATCGAGGCCACTGCGAAAAAGGCAAACAGGCGCAAAAACGAAATGGCGGGACCCCGGACTGCCGGCTACGTCTCTGGGCTAGGAAAAAGAAAAGGGGGAACGAAAAAGGAAAATAACAAAGCTCAAGAGAAGCGCGCAAAAACCACTTCCAAATGGAAAAAAAAAAAAACATGAGACGACAACCAGGGGTTGAGCTGGCTCACCAACAAAAGAAACCATGAATCCGTAGATCAAGGGGGGGGGAGTGAAAGAAAACCAAGGGGAAAGGGGGGATACATAACCACGGATTATGGGTGGGTATGAAACGAGAGGAAGGGGGCTTTTCAGGGGAAAAACAGCCAA
>Ga0179593_1294232_pt1 | contig 33082 bp, 34 predicted proteins | sample CZODoug2_1_08_16_FD_185931 | JGI IMG/M metagenome (GOLD analysis project Ga0179593, IMG submission 185931) | Vadose zone soil fungal communities from Angelo Coast Range Reserve, California, USA - CZODoug2_1_08_16fungal (PacBio error correction) | ecosystem: Environmental > Terrestrial > Soil >...
GGCAAAGCACTTAAAGAAAAGGAAGAAAGCGTTCGAGGTCGGACCCACAAAAGAAAAGGAGAATAGAAGAGGACAAAGACACCAACGAAAGGAGGAGCGAAAGCAGCGTCGAACGGATCGTGGATCATGGAACTAAACATACTCACTGTGGGGTTGAGGTTAAGAGGAGAAGGAAAAACGCAAAAAGCGACTTTCTAGGTGCGCAGGTCTCAAAAAAAAGGGATGATTTATGGGGGACAGAGGGTCGTCGGAAACTCGCGAACAACATCGTCGATCAGGAAGCGGACAACTGATGAGAGGAGGGGTGGGTAACCGGAGGTGCCATGAGAGGAAAAGAAAAAAGAACGGACCAAGGGTCAGAGTCGAAGCCGCTACTCTTGCCGGGAGAGCGGGTTTTCCTCTCGTTCTCGATGGAAAATTCGCCTTGCAACGGACGAGGATGGAAGGGCACCGGTAGATTCTTCGAGCTCAGGAGGGGGCAAAGTCCCTTTGATACGCGGCCGAAAGTCGTCATTGATGACGGCTGTGATGCAAGACCTTCAAAATCAGAACGGCTTAGGGGGGGGGAGGAGAAGGAGACAAAAGGATTGACCAAAACTGCATTAAAGAATCAGGAAGAAGGGGATACGCGTTTTGCACGACTAACGCGCCTAAATGGACGTATTGTTGAAGAAGGCATCTTATAGAAAGGACTAGAAAGGGAGAATAGTAGAAGAGAATAGTCTCGCCGGAACGATGAGTTGAAACTCAGCAGTCAGCTCTTGGGACGTCTAAAAAGCGAAAAGATAAGAGGAAAAGGAGAAAGAAGGACAAAGACGCGCTAAACAGTAGGGGGCCGGGGCTGCGTTCTTGATAGGGCCCCACTTTGCCCTCAATCCAGTAGGCCATTACTTCGAGACTGCTGGAGAAAAGAGAAAGACACAGGAGAAAAATGAAAGAGAAAGGTTGCAAAAACGGAAAGAATTTTAAGACGGACCTTTCTAATCCTGACCCGTGGCCGAAGGGGAGGGTGAACGCCAAAAGATTTTGGCCGGAGAGGTAGCAGGAAGGAAAGAAAAGCTCACCAGCCTTTCGGCTGAGGAGGGAAACACGAGTGGCGCTAAAACCGGAACCGAAAGGGTGGGGTATCAGAAGCTCCCGGGGTGGGAGGCTTAGGAGGGGAATAATAGGAGGGCAAAGAAAAAACATATTGATGCCCTTCGGCGAAAAAAGCGAGTGTGGATTCTGCACCCTTCTAACAAAAAAGAAAATCCATCAAACGTTCAACAGATGGGGCATAGGGAGAGAACAACAATGAGAGGCCGCCTAGTCTCACTCGGGGCGCCTAAAAAGGCAGCCGTGACGATAAACTTGTCCGTGCTCGGAATGGAAGGAAGATACTAAGCCCGATCAGGGCTGGGGAGGAGGGAAAAAGAAGGGGGGGAATGAATGAGAAGAGTGCTTGCGCGCCAGTTGAGAAGGTCCCCGCCAAGCCGTTGTTATGACGGAAAAACTCCACAACCAAAAGGCAGAAATCGAGAAACAACCTGACTTGATCGGCGTCTGTCCTTAAAGTGTTTATGGGAGGGGAATCTAAGGATAGCAAGAAGAGAAGCAAGGGGAGAGGAACAAGGGGGGAAAGAGGGGCCAGGATGAGTGTTCCGGCCGGGTTGAACGGCGCCGAGTGAGTGATCCCAAACGTCATTGTGCGAAAAGCAAGCGCCGCGACATCGATGAAGGGAAGGAGGAAAGGGGTTAAAAGGGAAACACCGCCGCAATAGGAGGGCCCGGATTTTATTCGCTCGACCCGAAGAAGCTCAAAAACACCGTATATGAGAAAAAGAGTGAGCGTAGGGAGAAGAAGCCGCCAGCAATAGTGTGCAGGAGAGGGAAAGAGTGCAGGGGGAAAACAATCCAGACAGTCAGACAAAGAGAAAAGATCGTTTCTTTCGTCGACAGAAAGGTTGGAACGACTCGGCGCTCATCGATACACATCAAAACCCAATAACAGAGCGGGCTCCCCGGACCAGGTCTCAATAAGGGGATGATGGTGGGGGGGGGACTACTACTCCGATCAAAAAAATGCAATGCAAGACTTCAACGGAAAACTCTCGAATTAAGCTGTGGAAATTGGGATGACCAAAACGGTGGTGTAGGCAGAGCGCATCATCAAACAGATGAGGGGAAGGGGAAGTAAATTGGGACGAAAGAGGGGGCGCCGGGATAGAGCAAAGGTCAAAACTGAGGCTTTCCGACAGCGGAAAAGGCGAGAAACGATCTGGTCTGAATCCATGGCCGCAACTGGTAGAAAAAATCGAGGGTCTGATATCCCTGGACAGAGAGAGGAGGAGGATCCAAAGGTTAAAGAACAGGCAGCAATATGAACGAGATGAATTAAGCTCTCTCTGAAGCTAGAACCAAAAAACCGGTGACAAGGCATAAAAAGAGGGGCCGCCGGCAAAAAAGGTATTGATTCCGAAGTCTTCAAGCAACCGCTCAGCAGAGAACCAAAACGGCTCTTCTACCCACTGGCGTAGCCTTCCAAGACGGGTAAAACTAACCGAAAAGAGGGGAAAGCCGAAGGGATTGCTGTTCATCTAGAAGACACCTCTGCCTACTTCTTCTAACGAAGAGGGAAGAAAGGGCATTCCATAAAAAGGAGAGGGGATGGAAAAAGGGAGAGAGGAGAGCAATGGGGGAGCTGCAATATGTCTAACCATGGGGTTGTTTCCTCCCGACAGCCGAGAAGTAATCCCGGAAGTAAAGAAAAACGGGTTTGTCCCATATAGAATAGGAAGCAAAAAAGAGAGCCAAGAATCAAAGAAAAAAGGAGGGAAAGAGGCGCGGAGAAGCGGGGTCAAGGAAGTGGCGCAAAAGGTGTCCCAAACGCTTCGTCCACAAAGGAGCGATGTAAAGAGCAAGGCAGTGGGCCGGATACTCAGAGGAGGGCAAAACCGAGAGACGGAGAGGGTCGCTATCAAGACCGGGGAAGAGCGTCGTCGAACGCGATAAGGGGAGCCTGCACCGTCCTATGGGGCAAGCAGGAATGGGACGAGGGGCTAAATAAGCAACATTTCCAGCGCAAGAAAAGAGGGAAAAGGTAGCACACCAGAAAAGTATCGTACAGGAGAAAAGTCTAAAGGTGCCGCTCGCGAAAGCCTAGACTAAAAAAAAAGGCTGACGGTCGCCTGTCTCATTTCCAAAAAAAGGCTCCAGGAAATCGGGAAAGCTAAAAAAAAGAAGCAAAAGGAAAGAAGACGATCAGAAAAGACAGGGCTCAGGCTTCGACTCCCTTGACATCGACGGACCGGCGGAATATCCGAGAAGGTCCCCCGGAAAAAGCCAGACGCCGCGGATCTCAGTATCTACGATGAGGGGGCAAGCGCATTTCCTACTACAAAGGAGTGAGGACTAAAAAAAAAAATGGTTAGAAATGCCTCACCTCATACTTGGGGAGGGAGGGACGGTTGACTTAAGAAGAGGCAAGAAAACCAAAGAAAATAAGAATTTGCCCAAGAAAAAAGTTAAAGCGCTTGATGGTAGGGAAAAGAAAGTGAAAAAGGGACCGGAAAAGAGTCCAAGAGGGAAAAGAGCAAGAAGACATAGGCAAAAATAAGAAGAGAATTAACAGGGCGGTTTATGACAGTGGAAGTGGTACGCAGAAACGCCGATGCGCTGGCCAAGCAGAAAAAGCTGACGCCCCGAGCCCGGCGTTTTTTACAAGAAAAGAACAAACAGAGACAAAGGGAAAAACGGAGGTCGAATGGAAAGCGAAAGCAAGGCGAGGGAGGAAACAAACAAGGAGAGGAAGAAAAAAGCCAGCAAAAAGGAGAACGGCTCGATGAGATCATCACATGAGGGGGGAGCTCTGGTTACCGACTCTTGTCTACATGTGAAAATGAAAGCACTGGAAAAAAGGGTTCTATCCCAATGTTCGAGGTCAAAAAAAAACGAGAGAGAAGAAGGAAAACGACTTCACAGAGAAGGCTGCAGAAAAGGGCGGAATTAATAAGAACTAAAGAAGAAAAAAATACAAGAAGGGAGAGGGAAAAATTCGCCATGGATCGGCTCCAGCCTGACGCGAAAAGAAAAGAATTTTCTGTCCTTGGACGGACTAGATCGTTTCAGAGGGGGCAAAACGGACAGGAAAAAGGGGGCCGACAGAGAGCCGCGAATGCGGTTAGGCAGGGGGAAGACAGCGAGCAAGAGGGAAGGCAATGGGAAAATAGGGGATTGGAATGATCAAAAGAAAAGGGACTTGTGAGAATTCTCAAGTAGTGGGACGAGAGGGCAAAGGGGGAGGAAAAAGAATGCGGGAAAAGAAAACTGGGATCTCGGGGGGACAAAGGGCAGGGAAGCTTCAGGCTGGCTCGGGGGGGTAAAAAACCGTGCTCGGCGTCAAAGGGGGAATGCTTGGCCAGCCCTCTTCGACGTCATGGGAGTGCAGAATGGCCAAGAAGAAAAAAAGGAAAAAGCGTTTGCCGGGAACGTGGCCAAACATCCAGGCGCTTCGGAAGGGAAAGAAAGTCGCGGGGGGGTGAAAAATAAAAAGTCACGGATGCGTTGGGAACAATGCGAGGGGGAGACGCCGGTTTGGGGAGGGTGAAGAGCGGGAACAAGAACGCACTTCGCAGGGGACCAAAGAACTTTCTATTAGGGGACGAGGAAAGGAAACCCAGATCGATAAAAAAAAAAGAAAGTTTCCGGGAGGGGGGGGGGTCAGAGGTTAAGGAGCGGCCATCCAAAAAACGCCGCGCTGGTCACCTGGCTTCAAGAAAAACTGAGACGCAAAGGGTGGTCCTCGGGAGAAGAGTAGAGTACTCCTTACGCCGTGGAGTGCGAGATAGACGCGCACGTCGATCTGGCTGAAGAAGTAGGGAAGGGGGGAAAGGGTACTTTCAACGGGAAGAAAGAGAGATTAGGAAAACTGGAGGGCTGTGCAGAGGGTGAGCCTGCGGGGAGCGGATGGAACTGAGGCCGGCCAGAAAGAGTTAACCGCAGGCATAATGAGGGGACATCGGGGCCAAGGGACATGGCTATAGCGTCGAACGCGCCTTCGACCAAAAGGGGGAAACTAAAACCGTCGATAAAACTCGGCTTCTGAAGCAGGGTAGAGAGAAAATATAATCTGGTCTCGCCCGGGGAAAAAAGGAAAAGGAGGAATACGCACGTCAAAATGAAAGGCAAGCAGAGCCCCACAGGAATTGATAAAGCCCAGCTTCTTGTCCTGAAAGCACGGAGAGTCATGAAAGGAGGGAAGGTCCGCGTGCGGGGAGAAAAAGATAAAGGGCCGGGGGACCCTCGTCAAGTACGATGAAATGCAGGGGTATGGGGTAGAAGTTAAACCCACCATGCGCTCCCAAGTAGCCGGAGAAGATGGGACCATAGAATAAGAAAAAAGCGGAACGGAAAGAAGGAAAAGGAAAAGCTGTAGGCCATCGGGTGCGGTCGACCGAGGACAGGGGTCACTGCGGATGACCAAAAGGCCTTCACTCCTTCGCTCAACCAAGGAAGACATTGATTAGAAGAATCAACACTCAGGGCCGGGAACAGTGTGAGCAGGGAAATTGTGGAGGGCAGAAGACTGGAAGCGTTTGTTGCAGGTAAACAAAACAAAAGAAGGAGGTAGGGTCCAGAAAGGTTCAAGCCCTAGGGAGGAAGTAGGGTATGGAAATCGACTATGCACAGAAGGACAGCACCGCTTCAATATTGAGGTAGGGGGAAATAAGAAGGAACGCCTTGGCCCGACTCAGGATAGAAGAAGGTGAGAAGGCCAAACGCCGGAACAAAAATGTCCGTTCTTCAGGGCCTTGCTTCGCCTATCTCTCAACATCTACTAAACGGGGGCGAGAGGAAGGTCCATGGGGGCCGATGACGAGAAAGAGAGAAAGCGAGGCGCCAGTTTATGTAGAAGGCCCGGCGAAGCCTTGTGATGATAGATCGCTCGGATCCAACAAAAATCCTTGGGGGCAAAAACAAGAAAAAAGCTGACTTCAAGAACAGGAAAGGAGAGCCTGTGGGAATTGGCTTGAATGGAATGGAAATAGCAAGGAGCTAGTCCCAATGGCAGAGTACAAGGCTTGGGAGCTGTGCCCTTGACGGGCTTGATTGTCACTTTTTGGTGGTGGAGAGGGCGCCGGTGCGGCTACAAATAAAGTCTGTCGACGACAGTGAGAAAGCGATCCGGGGGGAAAAAGGGGTAACCGGCGTCACGCACCTCAGCGAAAGGACAAGGAAAAGAAAGGATTAATGAGAGAGTAACCGACGGAAGATATCACAAAAGAGGAGAGAAAAATAGATAGAGACTCGGATCGATCAGATCAGGGCCCAGAAGGTTTAATTTCGCTGGGGAGGGAAACAAACCGGGAAAACGGACCTCCCGGGAAAATCCTTCTATTTATCTGCGCACTGAAATGGATTTGGTACTACAAGGAGATTGGGGGGGACAAGACAGAGGGAACTAACAACCCGCTTAACATCAAGAAAGCGACGTCCATCCAAAGCCTGGTAATGGAAAGGGGGTAGCCGATAGAAAGAGGAAATCAAAAATGACAGGCCACAAAAAAAAGAGGCAGCATTGGTATAGCTGGGACCTTTGGGGGAGGACGAGCGCATCATCAGAAACTCGCGCGAAGTCTGCTAACTTGCGAGCAGGAGAACGAATCGACATCGCCACACGCGCTTAACAAAAGGAAAAAGGCGTCGCGGGAGAAGCTGGGCAGACATAGAAAGGCAGGGAGTTCACCTTCTGCAGGGCGGAGTCAAACCTATCAGATCTTTAGGGGAAGAGCCCGAGGGATTGGAAAAAACGAACCATTCAAGAGAAGCGTTAGGGGAAAAGGTGACCACTCGCTATACGAAGGTGCAAAGACAAACCTACAGGTTTCCGCCGGGGGAATCAGTTTGACGCAGCTGCACATACGCTTAGGACTATTTCACGAAGCTGAAACAAAAAAAACTTCGGCATCTTACAAGGCGAGACCTTGGGGTCTCGCGCCGGCCAATGACGTGTTGACGCGAATCACGGGGAAAGAGGGGGCGGGGTCCTGGAAGGATTGGAAGATACTCATCACCTCAGACAGGAAGGGGTCGACCTCAAATGAAGACCAAGGAGAGCCATTCCGCTGCAGTACTTAAGGATGAAAAAGAATCAAAAACCCAAAAAGGGACTCCTGGTGCGCCTGTCAGGATTACAAAAAGTCGAGTGTAAGGAAGAGGATTACTTCCTATTGCATATGGGGGTCAACCTATTCTATATTCCCTGGAAAAATCGAGAAAAGGAAACCCCCAAAGGAAGAGGAAATTCTTCGCCAGAGAGGGAGAGACAGAGGGCGAAGAAGATGCCCGACTGAAATTCGGTTTCCAACCTCATCGTCAAAGGACGGAAGACGATTCCGATTTTGTTTCCGAATAGGGAAAGCCAGAAAATAGCCGAGGTAGGAGATTGCTGATCAACAGCCTGTCGGAGAAGCACGGAGATCGCATGCCCGTCCCGATAGGGGAAAAGAGATCTCAGGAGGTGCGCTTCATCAATCCATTGAAAAGACGCCATCAATCTCAAGGTCGTAACAAAGAAAGTGCACTAAGCAATGAAGGCCACTCCCGAGCAAGGCCTCGAAGAAAAGATCAAGAAAATAGTACGCCGAAAGTATCTTCCGTCAGGCGGAGAAAAGGCGAAATGAGAAACCTCCTAATATCGAAAGGGATCGTAGGAACAAGGGTCATATTGAGAGCTTCCTAAAAAGGGGAAAAAGACGACGTTCAGCGGTAGGCCGCGACAGGATAAAAACCGTACCAACCGCTCATCAAGGGTTGCCTGAAAGATCTATCGAAGGTGGGGACGCAGAAGGTGAAGCGACTGGATAAATAAGAATCACTTTTTCGAGGAGAAAACCCTCATAAGTGGCGGCCTGACTGGGAGGACAAGCCTAAGAAATCAAATTCAAATGCATTTCCAAGGATCCGGTCGAAAGACGAGGATGGAGCACGAACGTATCAAGAAGCCGTCTGAGGGGAATCGGCGAAGGCTCAGGGCTGGTTTACGAAAAAAGTCATCGTCAAGGGGATTGTCTGACAATTGCTTGGGGAAAAGCAGAAAAATCGCCGAGCGATAGCGACAAACGGCTTCTGACGCAGAGCCACCTTGTTACAACGCGCCAATCAAGAAAGAGGCAAAGTTGAAAAGCTTAGACAGGAGGAGCCAATTGACAAGCAGGAGAAAAGAATGCCGGATCAAACCGAACAAATACGAATAACACAAAGACGCGCGTATTAGATACAAAGGGAAGAGGGGCGGCTTACAAAAGAATGTATAGGGGACAAAGAAGGGAGTAACTCTTGAAAAGGTTGCGGAAAAAAAAGAAAAAAAATAGTCGCAACTACCGTCAAAGAGGAAGCAACAAGATGCTGAGCCGAGAAAGGGAAAAGATATCTCAATTTAAAAAAGAAAAAAAAAAAAAAAAAAAAAAAAAAAAAAAAAAAAAAAAAAAAAAAACACACTGCAGTCTTAAAAAAAAGGGGAGCATGGGATCGAGCAGCTGACGCGGGATTTGTTCTTTGATCTCCGGTGGAGAGAAAAAAAAAAGAAAGCACGCACTGGGGCGCGACATTGGTCGGGAGGAGTACATCGTCGCCAAGGAGGACAGGAAAGCCCTCAATGATAGCCATCCGCTCCTGAAGGTGCATGTTAGGGAGATATGGGGGGAATCGAAGCTTCTTTAAAAAAGGAGGAAGAAGGGGGAGAAGACACAGGTCAGAAGAACTGGGCAATATGCCTGGCAAAAGCTTCAAAACGGTTGCTCGGGGAAAAACGCCGGCTCTGCGTCCAGCAGCAGTTTGTCCGGAGAACGAATAAGAGAAATTGAGGGTCTGAAGGGGAAAAGAGGAAAGAAAAAAAAGAAAATCAGATGGCGGTGTGAAGATGTCCCGAAAGCAGCCTTGACGGGGCGCGGACGAAGACTGAGGGGAAAAGTGATCGCCGACATCTAGTGAACGTGAAAATTTCGAAACTCCAGGGAAGAGGCGGGCCGAAACGGAGAAAGGCCAGCACTTCTGGGAGGACGCCGCTAAAACTTTGCTGATGGAGGGGAATTGTCTTCTGGACATAGAAGAAAAATGTAGATCGAGAAAGAAGGGGGGAATGTCGGGTGTCCACCGTTGAAGAAAAAAAAGGACATACAGCCGAAGGAAAGGCGAGGTAAGAAGGGGACTTAAAAGAAGCCTGAGACGAAAGATCGTATTGGTCCGAGCGTCGATCTTCAGGGGATGGGAATTCAGGCCGGCGCAGTGAAGAAAAAAAACTTCGATCTTCGTCTCATCGGAAACCCTGTGAGAACGTAGGGAGCCGAGTCAGAGGATGACAGCAGGGAGGGACCAGGGAAAAAATTTTCGCGTGGGAACTGCGTAAAAAAGAGCAAAAGAAGCGGGCTGGAACGCTCCAAAGAAGAAGAATCGTCAGGGCACGGGCAGGCGATCAGAGGAACTACGCGCCTGCGACATAGGAATTGAAGAGCCTACAAGAAGAAGCTAGGGGGGAATAGCCAGTCGAGAAGATAGTCAAGAAAAGCGGGTCCGAAGGTTAAAACAAAATGGTAAGGTGGAAAGAAAAAAAGCTTACATTGGATCGCCACGAGGTTAGTCACCGCGAAAGCTTGAAGAGCCGCCGCTGCTTCATGTCTTTGGGAGGAATTGACCGGTAACTTTCTTGAGGGAGAAGATATAAAACCAAGACAGGTAATCCGATGACATTCACATAAAAAAGGGAGTAGACAATGGCAGCACACGCACCAAGGAAACATTCGCCGAGGGCGCGGGTGGACCTTTAAAAGTTGAAAAAAACCGAAGATCATTCCACGGTGTCGGCCTGGGGAGCACCAGAAAGGACGGGAGGATGAAAAACTTACTAAAAAGAGAAAAACCAGCCTGTCTGCGGCAGCGAAAATCAGTGGCCGTCAGAGACACAAACAAGGTAGCTCAAGGGGGTGGAGAATTAAGAAGCTGCACAGGGGTAATCAAGTCGGAAATATCAAAAAAGGGCAAAAGCGGGACAGGATTGATGCCCTGAGGCTGTCACCAATCAAGGATGTGGTGCAACCGGCGGCAAGCGGAGTGGCGAGGGGGCACCGGACACAGACGCTTTTAGAGAGGGGGAGACGAAATTGCGAGACAGCAAGACTGGGTGCGTGGGGGACGAGGGGTCAGAGTGCTATGGATAAAAAGGACCCATGGACCGGACGATCCCCTTGCCAGTGGCGTGAGAAAAAGGAGGGAGCCCGATCGCGCCCATCAAGGGGAAGGAGGGCATGTCGAGAAAGACGCAGGGGTGAGCAGGTTGACTAAACGAAAAAAGAATGCTTGGGCGAAAACCATGTACCGGAGCACGAGTAGATAGCTGCGGGGGGGGCGAAGTCCCATCAAAAGCCTTGGAGATCCCATCGAGACAAAACTTGACTTCTTCGGACAGGGGGGGTCGGAATCTACCGATTGATCGGCACTAGTCCCCAAGGAGCCGAGGAAAAAAAGGAGTTGACAACTGAAAGTGGCGGTGCTTGAAAAAAGGGTGGGTGAGTGATCGATGACGCAAAGAGGCAAAACAAAATGCTGGCATTGGCAGGAAGAAAGCCAAGGAAACCCAGCGAAGGAGAAAATCAACGAAGGGCAGGGTTTTTACCGGCACGAAGAGGGGCACTAGCTGCCTCGGATTTAGGAAGCTAAAAAAAACGTAGAGGGCTCGCAACACAACGAAGGGGGGAAAAGAGGGATATGAATCGGTCAAGAATCAAACGTCCAGCAGAGTGGGCTTTCGAAAAAGGGATGGGCCGCCTGTAAACCATCACAGGAACGAAGAAGGATCGCTCGAAATCGGGCTTTGAAAAAATAGGGGAAAGTAAAAAGCGAGAAAAGTCACAACAAAAGAACAATCCATACACTCCACAGAAAAAACTGAAAAGTAAACTAATCGAAATGCCGAGGCGGGCGGAGGGGGGGTGGGTCAGAACAGGTGGGCAAAAAGGACAACGAGACCTAAAGTCGCGGGGATGCGATGGGGGATGAGGGTGATTCCCGAGAGGGCAGCACACCGCGCAGGAACGAGAACATCGCAAGCATGATGGCGGAAAGAAAATCCAAATCAAAAAGATGTCGTGGCTCGACAGCGTAACGGAGAAGCGCGATCGGCAAGTCCATGGAAGAGGAGATAACAAAAGCGGCAGCGGAACCCGCTCCGAGATCGGTGCGGGCGCGCATAAATCTGATTGTCGATCAAAGGAAAGAATGAAGGGCTCTGTTCAGGGGGACGCCGGAGACTCCGGACCTGCAAGTGTCAGGGGAAACAAAGAACAACGGTACAACCCCCAAAAGGCATGGCAGCAAGCTAAGAAGCGGGCCGAAAAAGAAAGGAAGGATTCAGAAGGGCAGTAAACCACCTCTTCACGACTGAAAAGGTCCAAAACTTCTCGCGAGGTGTGAAAAAAAAGGGACGGTGTTGACCGAGAAAGGAAGGGGAGCGCCGGCGTGTAAGAAAGATGTAGTAAAAAGAAGGACACCGCGGCCTATGGAAAAGGAGCCGACACCAGTGAGGAGACCGATTCGCTCTAAAAAAGGGCTGAAAATAGTCTAGTCTAATTGGGCGCAGGGAAGGTAACCCTAACCGGAATTGCGAAGAATTGAATCAAGGGCGAGGGGAAATGTGGCCCGACGGCTATAGCCTTCAAAAAACCCTTAGATCTAGGCCAGGAGCGCCCGGCGAGGCAGGACAAACTCTGGCAAAACGAAGGGGCAGCCACAAAAATGAAAGAGACTCATCATAACGAGGGAAAAAATGCGAACCGATGACGATGTCGGGTAGGGGAGGATGCTCGACGGGATCGAAAGACGATATCGATCTTGAGGGGGCGACTTAGGCACTGGGAAGGAAAAGACGAGTCTTCGAAAAGGATCGGCATGCCCGTGCCCGACGAGGTCAAAAAAGGGCGCTGGAGAGGAACTGAGCAGAAGAAAAAAGGTCCGCGCGGCCAGTCTAAAGCAAAAGGGCCCCCAAAGGGTCATATCCGGCCCGAAAAGTCTCAAAAGGAAGCAGGAAAAAGGCAGTCGACGCGCCGGCTAGCGACGCCGAGAAACCTCGAAATCGCCAGAAATCTGAACGAGAGGGAAGGAAACGAACGTGGAGAAAAGGAACCCTTGCAATCAAAAAAACAACCCGGAACCGTCGGCTGTATGGCCGCGAAAACCTCAACCGCCCAACCGGGAAGAGAGCCTTTCCAACGGAGAGAGCACTAGGTGATGGAGCGCAAAGAAGGAGAAAACGTTAAAAAAGACCACAACGGTTTCCGGGGAAAGCAAAAAAACGAAGGTCTCCCTCGGTCAGTCTTAAAACGGGCGCAAAAGCCTCTTAGACAGAAACAACAAGGGTCGGAAAACACTTGCGAAACAAAAGGCAGAGATGGACGCGTGAACGCAAAAGGATTCGTCCGCGTACTGAAGCTCCCTGGGGTGGGTGGGGGGGGAGGGACACGAATCGAGAATGCAATCAGGAAGAAAAATGCCGTGGACAGTCAAAAGGAACCAAAAGTCGCCGAAGGAACTTCGCCTAAGAAAAAAAGGACGCCGACCCGGCGTTTAACAACGCACAAAAAAAGCACAGCCAAGGCGGTAAGCGCATGACTTCGACAAAGGGTTGATTCGATGACAAGAAGGAAGCAACGAAGCGCGATCAGAGAGCAACAGAAGGCAGCAAAAAAGGAAGAGCGAGGAAAAGGCCATGGCGATCCAGGCCCTCTGGGGGAAGGAGAATAAAGGCTCAGGCAAAGCGAGTCTAGCCCAAGGGGCTGGATTTCAAAAAAAGAGCGTCCTCCGTCAAACGGCTGATCACAGACCAAAAAATCATGCGGGACCAGATCACATGAGATCTCCAATGGAAAGGAAAAAAAAAAAAAAAAAAGTAAAAAAAAAAAAAAAACAACAAAACAATATTATAGGAAAAAGATGATATTCGCACGGGGAATCCTCCATCATTAAAAGAGGGGAAGACTGTAGCCAGGGGCGATAGACTTTCAAAAAAGGGGACTGGACGCAAATTGAAAAAAAGCAGGCCAGGAAGGAAAGCCGGAGGCCGAGAATAGTCGAAAGAGTCAGTTCCATGAGCAGAAATCGAAGTTGTGATCTGACTAGAATCGAAAAAAGGAAGGTTCAGGTCTCCGAGCGATTTGAGAGCTGCCTTCTGGTTATAGACAGAAAGGGGAGAAAAAAAACTGGTCGAAGCAAAACAAAGCCTTGCGAATTCATCAGGAGGAGGGGGGAAAGAGGGATACGGCCTTAAGACAGAAAAGGGTGGGTGAAAAGGACAAAATAGGGCGAAGACAATGCCAAGGCAATCGCCCGACCAAAATGGGAGAAAGTTTTACCGCTGTCGTGTCCCACAGCAACCATATCCGGAGGGCAGAGGGGGGGAGGGCCGGACGGCGGTTGCGACTTCATAGAAAAAACGGATATGGATATGTTAAGAAAACGACTGTTGGGGGGGGGAAGAGGGAGGGAAAAAGAGAAGGCCGAACGGCTTAGGTGAGGAAGGAGAGAGTTTTCTGATTAGTTATTTAAGCGTGGTCGGGACGAGGCGAAAAAAATCTCGGAAGAGAAAAAGACGAGGGCAGCTTTGGTCCGGTGGAGGGGAAAAGGACGACATAATAACGGAAAGCAGGTCAATGGCCCTTTCAGAACATAACACGCATGGGGGAGTAACTAGGTTTTTCGTCTCTTCGTGAAAGAGGTTGCGAGCGGGAAAAGGGAAATAATGTAGAAGAGAGGGAAAAGACGATCGCAGGCAGTCGGCTTTTGTATATACCCTTTGGGAAAACGGAGGCCGACCGATTCCAAAAAGATGAGGACCTGAGGGGAGGGGTGGACCCCGAAAAGGGGCCCCGCGCGGGGAAATTGTCTGCTGCCGGCTCCAAGAAAGAAAGAGTCGCTCAAAAAAGGGGGAAATCGCGGGGCGGCGAAATCAGGGGGGGATTCTAAAACGGCCTAAACTTTAAGCAGTACCTAAAAAAAAGAGATCCTCGTCTTGAGAATCTAATCGAGGAAAAAGAGGAATCTGTCTCGCCGGGAACCCGCATGAAAAGGGGAAATCAATAGGACAATTGCTCAAAAAAACAATCTTGATCCGCGAAAAAGAAGTCGGCGCCGCCGGCGCGGATTATTTGAAGGTCCTTTAGCGAGGGATGGAAGGGAATATCGAATAGGCAACAAGGGAAAAATTAAGGAAGATGATTCAAATGCGGTCATGGGTCACATTTTCATGAACCCAGAGACCAATTCGCCGAGCTAGGCCAATGCGAAGAAGGTGATCGCGGAAAATGGGATCCTAAAAAAAGGTCAGTGACCAAGAGGCCGAGGTGTCCTGCAGAGATGACCAAGAATTCAGGCCGGCGCCACCAAGGGTCGAAGAAACGAGCAAATCAAGTCCAGGGAAGGGGGGAACAAAACAGGGAGCACAGCACAGTGGTGATGGGAATTATTCATAGCGGTTGCTCCGGAGGAAATCTCAAAAGAAGCTGGGGGGGACGCGGCGTCCATTTAAGTCTAGGTGCGGAAACAGGTCGATTTATTAGGACACCGAAACGGTCGCGAAGGAAAGGCAAGGGAAAAAAGACAGTCATCAAGGGGAGGGGAAACCGTTATCGACAGCAAGAGGGGGAGTGGAACGTCACTATTAGAAGACCCCAACAAAGGATATCACCTTGAAGTTCTCGGAGAGGATTCTAAAGCTCTCACCAGACTCTGGGGGGCCGCTGTCTAGTCCTTGGGTTACGAAAGAGCAGTGCGGAGAGACATTTCGACAGAGCGCAAGAATTTGATATGAGCAGGGGGAAGAAAGGAGCCAAAATCCGGGTTATCACCACAACGAAGGAGAGGATGGGTATTGAATCTGAAACAGGGAGGAGGGAGGACTGACCAATACACAGAAGGAAAGAGGTTGGCTGCCCGGGGCGGCTAGGTGGTGCCGCCGGGGTGGAGGCTAATACAGGATTCTCACAAGGAGAATGGTACGACGCCGAGAGAAAAACGAATCGAGGAAGGTCTGCGGGAGAAAGTTTGGAAGAGCTACAAAAACTCATCTAAAAAAGGAGACTGTGTCTGGCCCGGATTTATGCACTCAACGAAACTCTCAACGGAGGACATATAATAAAGACGAGACGGCAATGAAAACCAAATTTTGGAATTTAGAATGAGGTGCATGGAAAAAAACTGCCTCCCCAGCTCAAGACCTACATAGAGAGGAAGAAAAAACTGGACGGTCGAATGCCATTTTTGGAGACGAGAGTAAAATCAAATCACAAGACTCCATCTCACACCCGGCAGGAAATGGTCAAATGGACTAGCTCCGCCCAAAGAGGAGCCGAATCACGAAAGCAAAAACATAAAAAAAACTAGCACTAGTCGATTGGGGCAGAGCTTTTATGGGCAAACAAAGTGGTGGAGGACTGGAGGGGAAGAAAGAAAAAGGCGCGCGCGGGAAAGGCTACTCTGAAAAGCGCAAGCGGAGGCGGAATCGATCAGCGTCAAAACACAAACGAAACACTTGGATTCAAGAAGAACGCCAAGCATGAGGATCTTTGCTCGATCGGCGGCAAAAATATAATTCAAGAGAAAAACCGGAAGGGTCAATTGGAGGAGACAATAGCAATCCGAAGAGGCATATCACCTGGATTCTGTCCCTATCATGGGAAAAGCCATCAAGAGAACTTGGGAGGGGGAAAAAGGGAATATGCGCCAGAGGAGCCGGTGCAGTGAAAAAAAAGACTACCTGGCTCCGCGCAGGGCAAAAAAAGCCTGCCACTCTCTTATTGTAGATGAGGCTAAACAACCCCGCTGAAGGAGGAAACATCATTCCAAAAAGAGGTCCTTCGAAAGGGGGAGGAGCCCTTCCAATTACTTGTGGAGGAGCAGCAAAGCTGGTATCGCCAAGTTAAGCAATCAGCTAAACTCGGACCTATGGCGGAGGAAGAAAATTCCTACAGCAATGGAAAAAATGAGAGAAATCGGGCTCGAATTCTTCAGATCTGGCAAAAAAGGCCGGCGATTGGACTAAACGGTGCACTGTCTAACAAGAAACAAAGGGAGATTAAGGGGCAGTTTGAAGATCTCGATTATTCCCTTCAAAGAGAAAAACCTCAAAGCCAGGAAGACCAGTCTTGAGAAAAAAGGGGAGTCGGGGAAAGAGTTGGGCATCAAACCAGCAAACGGAACGCGCATCCACTTCAGGGTTTCACGGAGAATAAGATTTGATAAGATGGCCAGAAGAAGCCTGAGATCGGAGGAGGGAAAGCAAATAAAAAAGGTCGATTCACGGTCAGGTCAAAACGAGAAGACGACCATGCCCGTTCCAAAACACGCAAGCAGGAACGGGGAAAGCTCGAAAGCACATGGCCGGCAGAGAAGATCAAAGCGAGTAGAAAACAAAGTTCATCTATCGACGAGGTCGACGAAATAAAAGTGCGCCAAAGCCGATGGAAACCGACGAGAAAGCCAAAGCTTTCTACATCCCGCCTGTCCGCCTGCGTACATGCGAAATGGAGTCACATGGGAGACTATCGAACTCATACTTGACAAACGATAGAAACGGCAGCGTCCTGAGGAGAAAAAAAAGAGGACAGACTTACGACGGTAGAATGGGGGGCATCTACATTAACGCTCAAAAGGACCACAAAAACGACACTTTCAACTTCATCGATGAGTACGATGATTTGCGAACAATCCACGCCAAAGCTGTAAATAACAATCAGCAACGGGGGGAAGCCGCACCCTCAGAAGGTGCGGGGGAATCGGTTGGGGCTTTTCTGAAAGAGACGTCAACCTAACCACACAGGATGGAGAACAGAAAGACCACCTCCGAGGGAGAGCAAAGGGCCGTCCGGGAAGTCTCGTAACGGCTGCTAAGGGAGGCCTGGCGGAGGAAAGGGAAACTCGAGAGACCAGGCCAGTTCTGTGAGTAAAGAAAAAACCACAACTGTCATGGACGCCAAAAGAAAGAGAAACCGAGACAGTCAAGTCAAATGGAGGATACGACCCTTCGTGTTGTAAACGCGCACAATTAAGCAGCACAAAACGTCGAAGTTGAGGAGACCTCAGGGTTCAGCCAAGTCAGGCTAAGCCAACGAAGGCGCGATGAAAAAAAAAGAGAGCGCAATACTGCGCCAGGCCAAGACGGGGAGTCTTATTAAAAAGAAAAGGAGGGCGCTTCCATGGCCTGAACTGAAATAAAATGGAGACTCCGGCAAGAAGATCGAAACCAAGGGGAAGGCGTACCACAAAGAAGCCTCCGGTCAAACGGCTGATCACCGAAAGAGAAGACAAAGAAAGGAGAAAAAGCGAATCAGCCTCTCGAAAAAAAAAAACACAAAGGTAGTGCCGGATCGAACAACATGACGAGGAGGGGGAGGGGCTGTGACCGTGGAAAAGTAGTCGTTCAGCTTTGCCAAGGGGAAAAAACCGAACCTTTGGCATCGAACAGCGGCTCTGACGGGAGGAGGAGCGAAATCGAACAGCGTCTGCCATGGAAAACGAAGCGCTGGAAGAAAGACATACGGACCCTACAAAGAGAAGGGATTGGCGATCGAGTTTAAGGGCTTTGCAGGACGCGCCGGGAATTGAACACAGGTCGAAGCAAGGCGAAATCGGACAAATCCTGGGATTCAAGGGCGCGTTTGTTAAAAAAAAAAAGTTAGAGGAGTAACAGGTGGCCTGATTGGGGGAAAACCCTAACGGGGTGCGGCGAATGCCAAGGAAAGAAAATAACTGGATGACTAGATATCAGGTTGGAAGCGAGGGACAAAAAAAAGAAGTCGGTCCTTAGAAAGGAAAAAAAAGTGATACGGGAGGTAAACCGGCGTCAAGGAAAATTGCTGTGAAGTGGAAGAAACGACTGTTTGGGGGTTTGAGGAAAAAACGACGAAACGCAAGAGTAAACATGAGAGGGGCCCTGAAAAAACTGTTGCTTAGGGGGTTTCAGTTGAAGCTTGGGCTTAGAAGCTCGAACCCGGAATCGAACGACGTAAAAGGAAAGAGTTGTAAAGTTGAAATTTCATGCGCGGGCGCCAGACATACCGAACTGCAGGCGATCAGGGAACAGAAGCCTGAAAAAGATGCCCGTGTAGTAAAGTTTGGGGAAAAAAGGGGTTTCGAGTAAGAGGGGGTGACGATCATGGGAGAAAAGGGGAAGGGCGGCTGACAAACTAGACGCGCGTCGATCTGGCAGTTCGGCTTGGGGGATCCGGCCTTTGGGATAAGGGTCGGGCGAATAGTCGGAATTACCTCTGCTGGCGGGAAGACCTTGCGCATGATCTAGGAGGGAAGTGTCTTCTGCCAGGGCGCCCGGAGGAGTCCAAGAGGCTGTAATCGGCGTGCAAGGGATGGGAAGAATCGAAACAAGCTCACTGGCGACCGGGACTATTTAGAAAGCCCAGGGATATAGAGGGAGGATAGGGGGAAGACAGTACTAAATAGGCAAAATCTGCAGATTCAAAAACAGGAAGATGAAGTTGAAAACGTCAGCGGGTCCAGTGGCTCGCGAACGAGGAAAACACGCCAGCGGGAGTGGGCCTTCATCCGAAGGGGCGCGTCAGGGCTTTTCCGTGCAGATTCGAAGGATTTAGCAACACTTTGGAAGAAGGGCATATAATCGAAATTGGTTAAAGGGAAATAGTCATCCGCAACCATCGCAAAAGGCGCCGAGATCAGAAGGTAAGCAGCGGGACCGGGGCAGCATCAAAGGACTGTCGGCATATTTGAAGGGAAAGAAAGCCGAGGTGTAACTGCTCGTGCACCAAAATGAATAGACGCCAACCACCTGGAGGCTACACGTCTGGGAAGGGCGAGCACCAGTCACAAGCTCAGTTTTGGGAAAATGAGCGGCAGTTGGTGTGGCAGAAGGGGATAAAAAAAAATCGCGTAGTAAAGGGACGTCGCTTGAAATGCCCGGCGGCCGGAAAAATTCGAATTACCCGGCGGAGGAGAAGATGGCCGAGCCAAACGCCTTTCAATTCAAGGCGGTCACAGTGATCGAGACAAGGAGATTCCGACCCGCAAGATTCGGGCCCACTGCAGTCCCCCCAAAAAAAGGTGCGGAACTTTCAACATGAGAGGAAAAGGCTTAGGGAAATCGGCCCCAAAGGAATCTGCGTGAAAGCGGAGTTGGAAGAGGAATCGAGAGAGGGGCGGGTCTTGGCCATTGAAGGGGAAGGAAGAGGGAGCAAAGAGTTTGATTGATTCGATCGGTCCCAAACACCGGCGATACAATTCTGTTCAACATCTGTTGCGTTCTTGAGAGACTGAGTGATCGTAATTATCGGGAAGAGGGGGAAAGGACAAGGCATTTGAGCTGGACCGGGGCGTGCGATGAGTAAACCCGGTGTGAGTCGAGGGAATATTCGTCGGAAATCGTCCATTCGACAAAATAACAGGAAGGCCAGAGATCCCTCGGATGGGACTCGGGGAGTGCACTGCGTCACGACCTCAATCGAGGCAAAGCTTACCATTAGCGCTCGATACAAGTCGAGAAGACCAACAAAGGAGATTGGATGAAAAAGAAGAAGAGTCGGGATCGGGGGAAGCGCTAAATAGAGGAACAGATTTTTGATTTGCGATGATGACGCCGTAAAAAAAAAATGCAAACCTACAGGGACTCCTCGAAAATCGTCGCGTCAATGGGGGGGAGAAAACGTCGACAATGACGTTGGGGAAATACGAAGCAGTAATCGATCAAAAATCAAACCAAAACTCATAGCACGAACGGGCAAGCAAACATGATTGGGGGGGGGGAAGAAACTTAACGATCAAGGCAGATTAAGAACATGCAACATGAAAAAAACCGAAATCGCGGTTGTTCCGCGGGCCAAAAAAGGCTTGTGGGTATGTACCTCGATCGAAAAAAAGAGAAAAAGCGGCTCTGGAAGGAGAGAAATTGGCTCGCAATGTAAAATCTCTCAGAGTAAGCGGCGGTCTCTACAGGTAGCCAAGCAGGTCGGGATCTAATCGCGAAGAAGGGGGGCAGAGAACGCAGGTGCAGGGTTAAAGGGGGGAGGCGGGGGGCGAGCCCGATGTCAGAGACGATTCAAGTCAATACACCTGGGATGTCGATCAACTGGAACGAAAGCAGGGAAATGCTTGAAGAACAGGGCAGGATCGAGGCAGAATGCATTCCACACCGCGACTGGGTATCATGAGAAAAACGTCGGCAAGCTCTATTTGGAGGAAGATTTCGCGAAGGCTGCACACTCTTCAGCTTCTAGAAAGGAAAAGAAAGACTGTGGTAACAACTGAAGGAAAAGGTGAGAGAATCCGGAAAGGTATCTGAGGTTCGTTAAGAAATTTCTAAAAGATTACCGAGGAGATGGCGACATACCCTCAAAGACATGAAGAAAGGAAGGATCCAGGGGGAATCGGGAAATTCTGGCGAGGAAAAGAGCGAGGGCTAATGGGGAGCCTTTTTGCCATGTTCTAAACCTAACGTGAGAAATCAAATAATTACTGGTAGGAATTTTAGAAACTATCTAGAGTTGCCCTGAAAAAAAACGAAAAGATCCAAAAGAAATTAAAAAAGAAAGAGAAGGACAATAGCGGCTGCGGATCAAGAAAAGGCAATGGCCTATCTGACGCGAATTTCCAAATCAATCTCGGTTGGAAAAAACCGGTAGGCGATCCGGGTGGGGAATATAAGAGAAATAAGAATAATCCGAAGATCGGACTTGCTTCCGTTGAAAGACTAGCCGGGAAAGCTCGGAAGGATTAAAGGGGATCGCATGACAAGGGACGCAAGCATTAACGCAGAGAGGGAGACGGGAAAATGAAGATACACGGCTCAAAAAAGGTGAAAAATCTACCCCGCCATAAGGGGGGACTCATCCTGGAAAAGGAAGACGTCTCAGGTATAACAAAGAAAAATTACACGCCGAAGGCGTCAATCTGCAGAAGAATACCTTGCGAACAGGATAACAATCGGAAAAAACGAAGGCTGAACTAAGGGAAAAAGAAAAACACGGAAAGCTCTCAGCGGCTCGCCGGACTGGATAGACGGCCGTTACGGCTGTGGCCGGCTACATGAACCAGAAGAAAAAACCCGGAACTGCTAAAGAGAAAAGTTCCATGATTCTCCTCGATCGACGAATGCGGGACTCTCATGGGACGAGCTGAATACTATCTGCAAAACGTTTTTCAAAGAAAAAGCAAGTACCCATGCCTTCTTGCTGTTGAGCAGAAATCTGAAAATCACCCAACATGAGGGAGAATGCATTAAAACTCATAATTTTAGATGCTGTTAGCCTAAAAAGACCGTCGCCGCGGGGAAAAAACCGGCGAAAGGTCGCCTGGCTGGAGACAGCGCACTCTATCCGGGAAAAGGAAGAGAGGTGCTTTCATTGACTGGCAAGGCAGAGAAGTCAAATTCAATCCTGCAAAACGGCGGGGCTGGGGAAAGAAGAAGGACGACGGCCCAGCACGGATCTCGCCAAGGCGGAGAATGATCGACCAGGTGTCTTCGCAAGCCTAGCCTGGGATCCAACGCAGGAGCAAAACTAGCGCGCAAATACGGCTTCCATGAACAAGGACGGCGCGTAGTAGAACAAAACATGCCGGGTCCGTGTAAGGACCGAGGGATACTTGGTAGAGGAAAGAAAGACTGCTATCAATCTGGGGCGAGCCAAAAGGTAAACGGAGGGGAAGAGGCTGAACGGCTAGTCCACGTCAAACCTGCTGATAAACAAAAAAAAAACCAGGGGGGGGGGTGGGGGGTGGAACATTATGGGGCCGATCCATTGCAAAAAAAAAACAACAACTAGGATTATGAAAAAGAATCGACAGCAATTACTGATGGTCTGGTCTGGAAACAAAGGGTGAAGAACGAGATCGTTTCAACTGGGACCTTGTAAAAAAGGAACCTGGGGGGAGAAACGGGCTCGAGAGACAAGAGGGGGACTAATCGAAAATACCGAAATGCTGCCCTCGAAGTATGAAAAAAGTGAAGTCCGGGTGAAGGGCGCAAGGGGAAAAAGAGTTGAATCGAAATTAGTTTCAGGAAGAGAGCCGGAAGTGGCGAAAAAAAGTGACGAAAGCAAAGCGATCGTTCGGGGCAACTAAAATCTTCGCAAACGTGTGAAGGACTAACGGATAGGCGGCAGCAGCAGTGGCCCGGCTTGACCCAAGCCGCGCTACTTCAGGGAGGCGAATGGCAAGGCAATTGAAGGGACCAAAAGGGAAAAGGAGGGAGGAAGAGAAGGTGGCCGAGGGACGGACCCAGCCAGCCCTGCGAAGCAAAGGGCAACGCTGAAGGGACACGGGGTATCCAAGCGCGGGAGAACGGGGGCATGCAAGGGGAGGAAACGCCTGGGGGGGGTAGGTTTACTATCGGGCCTAAAGCATCATCAGCGTTTAGAAAGTTTGATATGGTATTGAGGTCGTAAGAAGTATGGAGAGACCGGAAAAAAAAACGATCAGCGAATAAAGGGAGAGCTGTGTTCCGTTGAGGTGAAATGTCAGAGAAAAAAAGCCGGAGATTTCGGATGCACGGAAACGCTGCCGTGTAGATAGGGATTCCCGCAGTTAGGGAATCTAGGGAAAATAGCCTGTTCTCATCGGACGGGCTGGAAAGATACGGACCAAAATCTATGAGCCGTCGTGGGGAGCGTGCAAAATTGAGACGTCATTTGAGAACTCGGGTGGGTCGGAGTGATTTACATGCTGTTTTCCAGGAAAGGGCAGGGGCCAGGCGCGCGTGAAATTTTGCTGCCCGATCCATCAGCGAGTGCCAGGACGCTCGGCTTGATCTCGCTGGCACGGGAATGAAGCGTTCGAAAAGACGGGCGCCTTGAGACGCTGGCTCGTATTGGCCAAAGAATCGTGATGATAGTCGCTCGAGCCAAAATAGGGGCAAAATCGGAAAAATTGAGGGGGGAATCCGGGAAAAATAAAATTAGGGGAGAAGTCAATACGGGACCTTGCTATCGTGGACCACCATATGATTCCAAAGCCCAGAGTCTTGGTCCCTGGGGAGACCCCGGGGACGCTTCGGGCTTTGGGACTCAGTGGCTGGAAGTAATATCGAAAGAACTCATCTTTGGAATATTAGGAGAGAGGAGGGGGGAGAACATATTGCAGCCGCACCCGCAAGGCGAAGACTCTTTTTGCAAAAGGAATTTCAGGCGGAATGCGGCAAGAATGGATGTCCATATGGTGAGGTCGAAAAGAATGGAAAGTCCAGGAGTGAGGACCAATAATGAAGACAGAAGCCTCCTTTCGGCGGAGGAGAAAATAACGAGAAAAAAACCAGGTCTACGAGACAGTTGGGGAAAGATCAGCGGTGGGGAAGAGAGAAAGTTAGAAAAAAAGAAATAAAAAGTATGCCGCTGCGTCAGCGTGGGCCCTGACTGCGGAAGTGCGAGGTGGGAGAGAAGGGGGTCTCGGAAGCGAGGAGATTGAACGCGGAGTTTCAGCATATTGCTGCGGGCAAGGGGAGGGGGAAGAACCGGATGCCGAGCGGCGACGGGAGGCAGCCAAAAATCAAAACGGAAGAAAAGTGGAACATGCGTCGCCTATCTCTCAACTAACGAATGGAAGGAGTAAGCCGCGGTTGAAAGAGGACGAGGAAATAGGACTGCAACAAAGGGAGGCAAAAGAGCAGCCGTTTATAAAAAAAATGAACTCGGATAAAGCAGGGGTTACATCGCGCTAAAAGCCGGAAGTTATGACATCCTGGGCATGGGAAATCTTCTGATTGATCCAAGGTAAATAGTCCAAGCCCCAATTGGGAAAAGATTAAAACAAGGCTGAGCTGCCCGGGCTGTGAGGCCGAAGGTTTGTGGGGGTCGGATTAAAGCGCCGATCGGCTCCCAAAATAAAAAGAAGAAAAGCCAGTCAAGAGATAAAAGAAAAAGCGGAGGGGGTTGTACCAGAGAAAAACACCGACAGCAAGGCAACAATCTGCTGACAGAAATGGCCGAGAAAAACTGAGATACGATAACAAAACGGAGAAAAGAGAGGATAAGGCGTGAACAGAGCGCAGAGAAGAAAAGAGTGTGCATTGCGCTGGAAACTTGACGCTGGGAGAAACGAAATGACCTCCTCTAGGGGAGAGGGGCTCAATAGTGAGTCTGAATACGATTGTGGAGACTAACTAGGCATCTCGGGGATCACAAGGCAAACGAAACATCAAAGCACGCAAAAAAAAAGCCTTGGTTATGGGGATGTTTAAAAGAAGCAACAGGAAAGAGGACAAGAACATCAACAGCAAAACTGAAGAGGGAATTGTCTCGCTGTAGACCAGGGTTGGGGATTCCGGGTGGGCATAAAAAAACACGGCTTGCATCTAGGAGGCTAGAGGCGCTCAAAGAGGATCTTCATCGTCAACACCTTCGGGAGAGAATTAGCGCTGGGGGCTCGGAGAGAAGCCGTGCCCGAGAACGGCAAAGGGGTGATATCCAAGGCTGCATGGCAGAGCCCGGCGAGGCGGCCTATCAGCCTGGACACTGGAAACGAAAGGCGGGCTTGGGGGACTACGTTCCTAGAGTCGCTGCCGAGGACGTAAATCCACCCGGGGGAAATGGTGCCGCCGGACAGGGCAGAAGATCGGGACAAACACAAGGATTTTAAATATGGAAGGAAAGGAACAACAGCTGAAACTTATGCCTCAGAAGGAGAGTCAGAAGTGGAAGAACGGCAATGACGTGGGTTGAGCGAAGGGAAAGAAAAGAAGCCAGTTACGGAATTGAGGACAGGAAAACCTCAGTCCTATGGCTCGACCGAAGAGGATAAAACCCATGAGGGGAGAAACGGAGCGAATTCTTCGATCTTCAAAAAGAAAAAGGGAGGCGCCTGGGACTAGGAAATATGTCTACCCCACCCGGGAAAGGCATCGGATGAATACGCGGCAAGGTTACAAAGGAAAGAGACCTAAACACGCGGAAGCCCGAAGACCTAAAAAAGCCATGAAAACGGCGGCGCAGCGGACTTGATCTAAGAGTGGAGGATATGTAAGAGCTGAAAAGCTCGTCCCTTCATAGTCTTGGTTTGACAGGCGAGAAAATCAAAGGATGGGAAAGAGAGGGAGAAATGGCTGCGAAGAAGAAGAGATCGGATGAGGGTCGGCTGGCTCAGACAGCAGGGGGAAAGTCGGGTCGAACAGCGTAGGCAAGAACAAAACACACTATGTCAAGAAGAGAAGATGGGGAAAAGTGCGCGGAACAGCATACATTTACTCCGGGCTAAGCTCGAGGAGAACCAGACAAGCAGGGAATACGAAGGGTCGTCCCTACCTAATGATCCAAAGTACTATTGCAGCAAGCATAGAAACGGACTACGCAAATCCCCGTCACTCTTCTAATACAACGGAGAACCGACGAAGATCGGACGAACAATAAAACGAGGACACGAGAGGATCCGGGTTGACGGCCAGTTACTCGCCGAACGGTTCGGCTGTATTTGCACAATAGAATCAACCGGAAACCAACAATCCGCGCCCACTTTAAAAAGAAAAGAGATAGAAGTCGACGATGATGGGGGTCATCCGTTGGAAAAAAAACGACTGAAATACTAATCAGCACTGGGGTCCGAGCCGCACCCGAATAATTGGGACCTTAGGTTCGAAACGTCCGATACCACCTCAACCCAAGTTAGAAGAAACTAACCGTTCGACAAGGGGAAGGGAGATCCCGCCCGGAAGAAAATCGTCCGCGCGAAGGAAAGGGATGGAGCTAATATGACATAGAGAGGAAGAAAGGTCTTGGAAGGTGATGTGACAGTAGCCTACCTAAGTCAAAGCGGCCAAGAAAGAAAAACAAAAGGAAATGAACTGAGCCCGCTTTTAAAAACGCAGCACTGATCTACGAAAAAGTCTTTGACCAGGGCAGTCACTGCGAACCAGGTGTTGACTGCGAAAAGGCGCGGAAAAAAACGCGGAGCGATCAAACTCGCGCGCAAACGAAAAAAAAAACAAGGACGTCGCGTTGGAGAATAGAACCCTTCGGGAGGGGGAGGCTTCCATGGCCTAAAGGGAGACTATTCACGCAAGAAAAGCATCGAGCAATAATATCCCAAGGGTGTAATGACTCAAGGAATAAAACGATCGAGCATCCGCAACAGAGGGAGACACTACAAAGAAGAGGGGATGACTGGAGCCATCCAGGAATCAGCTCAAAACAAAAAAAAAAAAAAAAAAATAATGTGGGTGGGGACCCAAAACGAGAGGAAAAAAAAAAACAAAAAAAAGGCAAAGAAAAAAAAACAAAAAAAAAACAAACACAAAAAACCAAACTCGGAGGGAGTATCTCCCCTTTGCATACAGAACAAGAAAAAAATCTTTCGTGGACATCCGTTTTACAAGAGGGAAGAGATATTTCAGCTTTGTCCGGAAAACCTGACGGTTCTCATACCTTCAAGAGGCTTGCCGAGGCCGACATCTTAGAAGTAGTTGTGCAAGCTGGAGAGCCGCCAGACTGTGATGGATCTCATACCAAAAGCCTTGACATTCTAAGAGGACAGAAGTTTTATCGCCCAGTAGGGCAGAAAATTGGAAAAAACATAACAGAACGACGGATCGTCAAAGCCTTGGGCAGCAAGGAGGCCGGGTACAACGCCAAAAGCGGAGTCAGCAGCATTTACTATTCCAAAAGGAAACTTCGGGCGGCGAATGGCAAGCAATTGACCGCCACATGAAGTTAAGTCGAGCCGTGCAGGATGGACGTCCCACAGAAGAGAGTTCGAGAAAAGTCCTAGTCATCGGAAACCGGCGAGCATCCGCGCTTCTAACTGGGAATTCTTTTCAAAGGGAAGCGAGAACTCTGTTGGGGGGTTGAGCGTCAAGACCATCAAGAAGGCGAAACTCATTGTTGCGGCCTTCTCAGGAAAACGTTTGTATAAGGGGGTTTAGCCGGACACGGCTCGAGAAAGAAAAGGGGCATCGAGGCAAGAGAAGGGAGACGCGTTGGGTCCTTGGAGGGTCATGTTACACAAGCCAAACGAAAGGTGGTCAAGTGCTCGAAGCCTGATACGCTGACGGAGATCGGGTAAGAGCGTGCCTATCTTAGCGGGAAGTAAAATGGTTAGCAGCGGACGGGGAACTTCGTGGAAAAGGAGGAACAGATATGTCACTCATCTGCTGGGGGGGTCGGCCCAGTGGGCGGAACTATAGAACCTCTGGAGGGGGCTCACCATTTGCTCCGGCAGCGCGAGTGTTCTTATGCCATCAACATTTCCATCAAAGAATATGGAACGCGTCGGGGTCCTGAAGGGGAAGGAGAAAAATAAAGAAGCTCCTAAAAGGGAGCCGGAGGAGCATCTAAAACAAAGCGCGGCCTTAGAGCAAAAGTACCGAGCAGATAGGTCAGAGGGGGATAAAATCTACGAAAACAAGGGAGAAGTTAAAAGGAAGATCGGGAGGATAAGGCAAACCGAGGGGGAAAACAGTCCAGCTTCTGTGTCCGTCTCCTAAGAGGAGTCAGGCTTGGAGTATTTCACTTAGAGAGGTGCCCAGAAGGGAGGATCAAAGGGACAAACTTGCCCAAGAGGACAGAATCAGATTAATTCAGGAGGAAACGGTAGGCATAGTGCAATTCCGCACCAAGAAAAAGTCGCCGATCTTTTCTTTTGCCCAGCGAAGAATTTAGGCGCGGACCTGAGGCCTGGCCAGGGTCAAAAGGAAAATTTGCCCATAGGGCCAGTGGTCAACTGAAAAGAAAAATTCCTTCACGCTAAAAAAAAAAACACAAAGAATTCGGGGGGGAGCACAACGACAAACAAGGGGGCGGTAGACGACAATTCTCGCGCAGTTTTGGAAAGAGAAAACTGCAAGTCGTTGGTGGCAAAATTCGGAAATCTTAAAAGACGCGGGGGGAGACGGGAGGACAGCTTGAAAAAGGGAAAAAGTGCCACATGTGTGAAAAAAGCGGCAGCGCCGCGGGGCAGTGAGGAAACGCTGTCATATTGCCAATGGCGGTCCCTGATCGAAGCACGCGTATGGCCTCTACGATCAGCTCTTGGAGAAGGCACCAGGCAGCCCAGGGGAACATCAAACGAATTCGCGGGCAAGTGCTAAAAAAATCGAAGGAGGGAGGACACCGCGGGACGCCAGCGGTAGTTGGATAAAAGCGCATTGTTACGAAGGACAAGAGATCGCGAAATCGATGCAGCTACAGGTTTCGTACGCCTGACCGAGAAGGACGCGGTATGAAAACTCCTCCGGAACAACCTGGGGAAGAAAAAGAAATAATAACACATCTGAATGAGTCGGAGCGGCCAGGTGGCTGAAGCGGGGAATGATGGGGGATCTGCCAGAGGAGAGCCAATGCAGGAAGGTCATTTAGCTTTCCCACCGGGATGCTAGTTGTCCGTAAGGGGGTGAGACGCTGTAGCTCAGATCGTCCACAAGGAAATTGTTCGACGAATCCAGTCGCCGCGATACAAGGGACGCAGATGTTACCGGGGAAAAGACCGCAATGACTCTTCTAAATTGGATAGAATCGAAGAACAAAAGAGAAAACAGAAAAATCAAAAACGAGTAGGAAAATATAGAAGATACGTCAGGGATAAGGAGCACATGCTAGGAACAGCATAGTGTGCATTCTTATGGGAGAGGGACCAAACAGGCCCTCCGCAGTCCCCAAAAAAAGGAAAAGGATCAGGAGGCAGAAGCGGGAGTTCTGGAGGGAAATGACGATGGGACGACAGATACGCTCATCGGAATTCACAAACCCGGCGTAAAAATCACAAAAAACCCGGGACCAGATCACAAAGTCCTTGTAATTTGGAAGGGGGGGTACTATCGGCCTCCAAAAAGAAGAGTTGGATGTCACGTGCATGGCAGAAAGGGCGGCCTGAAAATAAAAAGGGTAGCTGGTCTTCAGACCGGGGTGTTTATGCGAGGAGGAGAGGGAGACGGCATGCTCTTCTGGAAGGCGCGAACTGCGCCAAAAGAAAGCGTTATGGCTCCGGAACTCGGCAGAGTCAAAAGGAGGCGGTCAGATACAGCACACAGGAGGCTGTCGCGATCGTCGGAAAAAGGACAGGGAGTGGTCGAAAAAAAAGAAAAATGGGGCGGAAAGGACCGATCAGATCTAGTCAAGGGGACTAATGATTGAATAGACACGGGAACCGGCAGCAAAATGAAAGCGGGCGGAACGCAGTCGCGGAGAGGAGGCCGCGGTGCAGACTACACATAGAAAAGGTGCGCAGCAGGGCATCAAAAATCTGAAAAAAAAAAACACTAGCTTAATTTGAAAGGTCACGAAGGCTGCCAGAACAAAAAAAAAGGAAGGGGTGTAATTCCAAAAAGAGAGTGCGACCGGTGGCGCGCCCCCCAAAGCGGTTCTGGAAGTCCGAAAGGAGGGGGTACGCGTCGGGAAGTAAGGTCTGGTCATCTCTCAGAAAAAATAGGGATGGGAGAGAAAATCAAAAACAGCCCGTGAAAGCAAGGTAGCGCGAAATTCTTCGATGGGAAAAAGGGCTCGGATGGGAGAACGGGTTCGGCTGCAAGTAAACACCCTACCCGCATGTCGATGAATCAGAGGAGGAGAGGAGTGTTTTCAATATCTATATATTCCAAGAAAAAAAGAGCCCGGATTCAAGACATGAAAGCCCAAAAGAAGCTGGAGCGGAATCAGATGTGCAAACACCGAAGCGACTCAAAAAAAAAAAACCTTCAGAGTCGGTTGCAACGAAAAAGGCCTTCCATGGTCATATCTTCTTCTAATGAGAAGAAAGACTACAATCGATGAGGGGGGACTGAGCTCAAAGCAGCAGTAGACCAAGGAGGGGGCGTCGTCGAACGCATCGAAATGAAAAGAAACGATGCAAGCAGGATCGCTGGACAGAGCTGTGAGGCGGCTCCTAAGACAAGGGACGAAAAAAAACTCAAGGTCAGCACACGGAAAATCAAGAAAAGAAAGAAAGAAGTCGCACGACCGTCTCAAAAAGGACGAGCCTATGTACAACGACGCTACGACGGCGAAATCTGTCCACCGCCGTCCGCTGTCGAAAAGCCCGGAATCGTCACCCTAAGATAGAGAGGAGGAACAAGTATAAGAGAAGATATCAGGCTCTGACTCACGTGGACCGGCCAAGTTAAAAAGAGAGATGGCCGCGACATTAAAAATCACCGGGTAACCAACCTGCAAAAGGGAAGGCCTTCCACTGGGATTGGAGCTATGATGGGGTGAAGGCGAGGGTGTCCAAAGGAAACTAATCATAACGTTTTCTATCAGAAAAAACAGAAAAGGGCGGAGTGGGCAGTTTCGTCCCGCCAGAAAAGACAACACATGAGTTTCGAAGATCATTGCCACGCAAAAATCCGTCAACGCGATGGGGAGAGAAACACCATCGGTCAAAAAAGGACCTGGCCTGTGTGGGCGAACCGGCAAACGAAAGCGAGACTAAGAAAGGGAGGAAAAGGAAAAAAAGGGACAGTGGCCATTCGCCTCCAAGGAGAACTAGGAGGAACAGTGCCAAACTTAGGCGGAAAAAGCACGGCCAGTGGAAACGCGCCACGAAACAAAGCCTTTACCGGAGGGGGAGGAGACCAGTGTTCTTAAAGAATTCCGCTCTTAAAAAAAGGCCCGCGATCAAACTCGCGCTCAAGAAGGACGACAATGCAGAGAGCACCTTCGAGGGTCGGCTGTCCCAGGGGGAACGCATGAAATGTCCAAGACGGAAAAGAGAAGAATTCGAGCCGGAGAAAAGTGGCCGGATGAACAATGCAAAGCTGAACGATATCGGAAGACGTCAAAATCACCATCAGAGCAGGCTTGAAAGGGGGGGGAGAGGCTGAGACTCTCAAAAAAAAAAAAAAAAAAAAAAAAAAAAAAAAAAAAAAAAAACAACAACGGGGGGAAAAATATATAGGCCCCTTGATCGTCCAGCATGAACGAAAGGGAAAAGGGATAAGAACTTTTAATCGTATTCTATATCTTGGCAAAGGGAGAAGCCGGCACTTGGGAATAACAGGACGGCTCTGAAGGAGGATTAGTGGGCCGGAGGGAAACGCGGCAAAGAAAAGACGAAGTTGATGATCTCCTAAGAAAAAGTGCAAAGGGCGCCCTTATTTGGAAAAATTTGATCGAGCTTCGTGGCTCAAAAACGAGAAGGGCGGACAACGGTAGAATAACTGCGATCTTGAAAATCCTTAGCTTCAGGCGGGCGCGGTTGGAAAACACTGCGCTCGCGTCAAGCAAAAGGCAAGAAGCACTACGGCGACTTCGGCGGCGAAAGAAGGAAGGCCCAGAATGAGGTCGATATAAGCGTGTGCAACGCCGGTCAGAACACAGCCAGCGCAATCGAAGTGTACGGGACGGGGCGGTGAGCTCAATAAAACTTGCGGGGCAATGCTCAAGTAAAAAAAAAGAAGTTTGGGTGAGGAAAAGGCGAAAAGGAAAGGCCGCACTTCTGATGGGGGCGGACTGAGAACAAAATGATGGTTAATTGCAGCGGGGGCGTCGGCACACGGCATAAATCAATATTCGATCTAGCGACTGAAAAGAAGAAAAGGAAGGGGGTGCCTGGGTTCTGTCCGCTGGGAATCCAGAAGGAATGGTCAAGCAAAAAAAAAAAGTGGAGATCGTATTGTTCCTAGGAGGTTCGATCGGGTGGAGAAAGTCGCCTGTTCGAAGCGGAACGCGGCTGGAAATAATAAGAAGCAACGTCGATATGCTTCTGAATCTTCTTTGGACTGAAAGGGAAAGACGGTCAGGGAACGACCTCAAAGTAAAAGGGATGTGACAGACTTGCGCTGAGAGAAGGCAGGGAAAGGCCCGTCTCCATCAGAGTTCAAATAAAAACGAAGAGAACCATAACTTGAGTGACACGTTCATGGAAAAGGGACCTAAGCAGGCGAACAGGTTCTCAGTATTTGGAGCAGCCGACCCAGATCGGAGAGAGAGATTCTTCGAGACATTAGAGAGAGATATTCATAGAGGGAGTCGGTCTCGCCGAAAAACGATGGGGCAGGTCACTCGGAATTTTGAGAAGAAAACCTACGGGATCTCGCCACTCTGGAAAAAAGAAGCCCGGGCGCTTAAAGGGGCTTTAAGGGGAAAAAACGGCTGGAGGGAAGGGATAGAGGAATAAAAAAGGGAAGAAGCATTATGCGATTACGGCAGGCTACATGCTGGTGGAATTGAAGCCGGAACCCAGAGGAAAAGTAGCCGAGCATTTTTGAAGATAGGAGTGGGGGCTCGGACCCTGGCGATCCGCCAACGGCTGTCGTGCTATTTACAGGTGCAGCCAGCCGAGGGAAGAGAAAAGGAAAGGAAAAACCTTGCAAATGCACGCCGTCGGATCAAAATCGGAGCTCGAAAGACACTGATTGGCCTTAAAGAACACCCAGGTCTCTCCGAGAAGGGTGTCATGTGCAGATGCGGCTTTTGTGGCAAGCCGGAAATAATTCAAGAGCGGGAAAGCGCGTCAATATTTAGGAGAAGTGCGGATCAAAAGTTCGGGAAGTATGCCCCCGAACGGAAAGACGTGCGGTCCATCACAATTTCAAGTGATTGGCGTTCCAGGGAAAGAAGGAACTTGGAGAGCCTCCTCAGAGAGGGGGAGCCCCGAAAAATGCAGCAGAAGAAAGGGGGGTGATAGGCCAGGTGGGCTGCTGAGATCAGGAGAAAAAGCCCTGCTTGTGAGATGGAAGGAAGAAAAGCATTTGGTGACGAGAAAGAAGAGCGAAAAAAAAAAAAATGCTGTTCAGGACGAAAAAAAGGGGAAGAACTCCTCGCGCATCAGGGAATTACGATATTAATCCACAAAAGCAAGGCCGAACACGATACAAAGCATTGGAGATACGGCGGAAAAGATGTTCGTGACTCTATGAGGACGTAAAGGTCTGGGGGAAAAAGTACCCTTACAAGCTTTGAATGGCAAACGGGGAGTAGAGGGGAAGGGGCCCCCAAAAAAGGCGTGGGGGGGCGTGTCGGAGCGCATATAAATCTCTCCCCAAAATCAGCATTGACGCGCGACAGCCCGAGTTTCAGAGCTAGACCTCAGTAAAGACTTCTTAGAAGGGGGGGGGGGACAGGCGGCGACTCAAGAACTAATATTCACAGAACAATTTATATTCTCTAAAATTACAGCGTCAACT
>Ga0179593_1316120_pt1 | contig 33073 bp, 49 predicted proteins | sample CZODoug2_1_08_16_FD_185931 | JGI IMG/M metagenome (GOLD analysis project Ga0179593, IMG submission 185931) | Vadose zone soil fungal communities from Angelo Coast Range Reserve, California, USA - CZODoug2_1_08_16fungal (PacBio error correction) | ecosystem: Environmental > Terrestrial > Soil >...
GAAATGAGGCGCCATCGAATCAAGCAGGGAAAAAAATTGGGTCATCTACGTTCCTGAAAGGCAGTCATTAAAAAAGCTACTTGAAAAGACGGAGGGGAAGTTGGCTCAAAAAGAATCAGTTGTGGGGGAAGGGCCGGGGGGGGTAAATACGCGGTACGGCAAAACTCTGTGAACTCCGCGATGGGAGAGAGGGTGTAAGAGGGGGGGAACGGGTGGAAGGAAGATGCGTACCGAAATGAACGTCACAGGGGGCAAATCTTCTTCGAACATACGGACCAGGCTTGCAAGGGAACAGCCAAAGAATCGATGGGACAGCCGGAAACGTCAATGCTGCTCAAAACGCAGGGGGAAACTCTGGGAAATTCAGGGAAATATCAATTGAATCAAAAGAGAAAATAGGACTTAGAGATTGAAAGAGTAATTCTAAGCGTTGTAAAAAAAGGCCCCAGTCAGAAGGATGCGTCCCAGCTGGGCGACCGAAACCAAGGCAGAGGGGACGGGTCCTAGTCAAATCTCAGGCAAATTAGAAAAACTCCTGATCAGAAACGGAAGGGAGTGTGGAAAGACTACACGTCTATGTGGAACAGACGAGTCAAGGCTCTATTCGAAAGAAAATAAGCATTGGGGGGGCCTGCGGGACTAGGGTGGCAGGGGGAAGAAAAAATATGAAAGGGGGGGGGACGGGACAGCACAGGCAGCCATTCAAGGACTGGGGGGCGTTGTGAAATGACCGAAAAAGGCCTTGTAAGCAAAATGGGCACCCCTGTTCATGACTAGCTATGTGTGCAGACCGAAAGTCGAAAAGAAGGGTCAGGAGAAACAAGGGTTTGTAAAGGAGAAAAAACGGGAGGAGAGCCCAGAGTTCCGCGTGGAGATATCATTTTCCAAGGAAATATATCACGGAGCATGGCCGAGAGTAACCCTCGAAGAAGGGGGCAACTGGAAGGTCAATAAAAAACTAAGACACTCCTGAAGGGGAACCTCTATAAGAGGCTGACTCACGAGTTCAGACGGGGGGGGGAAGCAAGAGTCGCTGGGAAACCACAGCTCAAAAACCGAGGGTCATGAGGCGCCTCATGGGCGGATCGGAAACAAAGAGGTGAGGAAAAGGGGGAAATCTGGAAAATCTAGGTGGACCATCGGCCGGATGATCGTGTGAAAAGGATGTGTCAAAGTGCGGAGTGAAGTAGCAGAGGTATTTACTAAATGAAGATGGGAGATGTATCTATGAGAACCGAAAAAAAAAAGAGATGCGTAAAAACACTTAAGGAAACAGCGGGGGAGGGATGGTCTCAGGGGGTCAATAACAGTTACATTAAACAGAAAGCGAGAAAGGGGACTATCCGACGGGAGAGTCAGAGGAAGTGGGATGTGGGGGAAGGCCGGAGTAGCAGCATGGCGCAGTGGTGAGTCCTCAGACGGTCGGGTGCATATAGAAAGGAGAGAGTGCTTGGTAGGAGAGGATCGGCATTCTCGCAGGGCAATCCGACCAGCTGAGGAGCATAAAAAAGCTAGAGAAGGACCGGAAAGGGTAGAAACAAAGAAATGCAAGTGTGGAGGGGGGGCTAGCGGACAAGGCTGCGTAATATAGGAGGTCCTTTCGGTTCGTATTAAAAGGGGGGGGGGGGGGGGGGGGGGGGGGGGGGGGGGGGAAGAAAAGGGGAGAGACAGAAGGGAGGGGGGGGAGGTCCAGGGGACAAAAAGGTGGAGAGCACATGAGAAGAATGACTCAGGAACTAGTGGTCAAAAAGAAGGAGAGGATGGGACGACAGAAAAGGAGAGGACATATCCATGAAAGGGGAGAAAGTAGATATGGGAGTCTGAGGAAATCTGAAAATGCACCAGTGGGGGTGGTGACGGGGGAGAGGGGGGGGGGGGGGGGGGGAAAGATCCGCAAAAGGAGGGAATGCTGGTTAAGACAGAATAAATGAGGACAACTACATTGCAAGAGGGGGGGGGGGCGGGGAAAAGACTTCTTCGGATAAGATGCTATAAAAGGACAAATGTATTTCTGTAGACTTGGGTACATCAAAACGCCACTCATTCTATAGGGAGAAAAAATAGGAAACAAAAGCGCGGCAGGGGGGCGTCTAAGGCGGAGGAAGGGGAAAAAAATTAAAAAAAAAGAATGATCTCACGAGTCCGAAGACACAGGTTTCTGGAGGCACCTCTTTGGGGGGGGAAATGTGCAGTCGAAGGGCAAAATAAGGGAGTGGACAAGGGAATACAAAGAATGCAAAAACCGGGCTGTGACGCAGGGATCGTCACATTTCAGAAAGAACGACCTAAAGGACAATTGCTTACAAGTACCTACAGAGCGGCGGTAACAAACAAGTGCACGAGGGTATTACTGACAAAGGAAGTACCCGAGGGGGATGATGGGACGCCGAAAAAAAAAAAAAGAGGCACAAAAAAGGGAATTTAATTCTCACGTTAGAAAAACAATTTCTGCTAAGAGATGCATAAGGGAAAGTCAATGCTAACGGCGCGGTGGGGATAAGTGGGGGGGGGGAACAAAATCATAAAATGAGCGCAGCTTAACCGTCAGGAAAAAAAAAAGGGCGAAAAAAAAACCGACCATAAAAAGATGTGCATGAACTTAAAAAAGCGGAGAGCAAAAAAATTGATGAGACGGAAACCACTTCGAAAAAGAAAAAAAAAGACAAAGACGTGGAAGGCACAAAAAGCGAGAAAGAAATGGGAAGGGGGAAGGGGGAAGGTAAAAAAAGGGGTAAAAAGCGCGGGCGGCAAGCAAAGGGGCCAACGTTCGCAGGAGTAGGTGGGATAAAGAGACCGCAAGTGCGGGTGGTGCTAACTAGCTGGGGAGGAGGGAACAGCGGATTAAAGGACCAGGCGAAATGGGGGGTGGGAGAGAAGGGGGAATGCATGGAAGGCCTCGAAGTAACATGGCAAGGTCAGGAGTGCGGAAACATTAAAAAAGAAAAGGACAGCGAATAACCGGAGCGAAAGACAAAGAAAAAAGAAAGAGGGGAGGCAATCTAGGACAACGGGGAGGCGGACATGGTAGGGGTGGGTACATTCGCAAAGTGCTGAAGGGGGGAAAGCACCTCAGACGGGGGAAGGGAATGCAGCGAGGGAGCAGGGGAGGGTCATTAATATTATGTCTGTCAAAAAGGAATGTCATGAAAAGGGGGTGTAAAAAAATCGGGGAGAACTCAGGGTCGCGAGCAAGGAGATCACCGACACTATGGACGGGTCCGGCGCTCGCATTTCAAGGGCTTGACGTCGAAAATGACGTAGGAAAGATTTCTGAAAAAATAACTTCGACTGAGAAAAAGATGAGGTTCAAGCGGGGTGAAGAAAGATGCAAACCCGGGTAGAAACTGGGTCCAAGCGTTTGGAACAAACAAGAAGGGACGGCCAAAGGCACGCACAAAACTGGGATACAGAATGGGAAAAAGAAAATCTTGAGGACACGGGTATCCAAATAAAGCTCAGGACTCGGGAACGGAGACGCATTGGAAAGGGAAGCTCAAAAAAACAAGGTTTTCTTCACAGAGAAGGGTTGACAATGCATATCCCTAAGGAAAGGGAAAATTACTAGTAAAAAAGGCATCGGAAGAAGCAAGAGGAGCAAGGAGGAATACAAAGGCATCTCTCGCATATGCAGCAAACGCTTTTACAGGAAAGAACTGTCATGAAAATGACAGTGGAAGCCATGCGGTTGAGTCTGGGACCGAAAAAGAAAGGCGGCATTGTAACCTGCCATACGGGTAGGTCAACTACGTGAAACTGGGAAGAAAAAGTTGGGACAGGGCAAACAAAGGTGAGGGAAGGTGGAAAAAAGGGGGTCGGACAAAAAATCACAGGCTTGCAGTTGCCTGGGTCTAAGAAGAAAGTCATTAAGAGGAGAACAGGGCACGCGCAAGCACAACAAAAGGCGTAGGGGGGAGGTTATCTTCGTGAAACGGCTAAAGAGACGAGCTACATCGGGGTAAACAGATGGGAATAGAAGATGGTTAGCGCTGTTCAAACACAGGGTGACTGTGATCCAAGAAGAAGACCAACAAAAAAGACATAACGAAGCAAAGACAGGTCATAGCACTTTGTTGAGACGATTTGTGAAGGAGGGGGGGGGAGCGAAAGGAGATCAACTAAGGGTCAGGGCAGGGGAACCCGTCGGCAATCTCATAAGGTAAAAGCAAGAAGGGATTAGAAAGCCTTCACCTCTAACATCGGGGAAAAAAGGGTCATGCGTCTGGACTAAAAAAACGAGGGGGAATACCAGAATAGGTAGGAAGTGCCGAAACGGACAATCCAACGTAAGACCAAGGTGTCGAGGGAAAAAAAAAACATTCCAATTCATTTTGGCGAAAAAATGGGGGACAATAAAGGCGCGCTGAGGAGGAAAATTCGGGGGAGACGGGCTACGCATGATGTGAAAAACTCTGGCAACTGGGAGACGAGTACAGAAAAGGGGGAAGAAAAGAATGAATACTGCAATCAAGGGGTTCGTCTGGTGCATTTCGCATGGCTCTGACCTACTTAAGGGGGATAAAAAAGGCGGTGGGTCAGGAGGTCGTGCCCGGAAAATGCACATGTCAGAAAAAAAGAAAAGGTTCTGGCATAAGATCAAGGAGGCATGAGAAACTAAGAAAGGGAAAAAACAAGCACAAACACGATACTCAAAAACCAACAAAGGAATAAACTAGGAGGGGGTTGAGAAAGTAGTCTTTCTCGGGTAAATTATGGAAGACCGGTGGAAATCGTGAAAGCAATAGTTTTTTCGTTCTTTCTGTAAACGTAATTTCCAAAAGACAAAACTGGGAAGGTACTTAAGAATGCGAGGAAAAATTGGGTCCAGAGATTCCGTGCAGCAGAGGAAAAAAAGGGGTGGGGGGGGGGGGGGGGGGGGGGGGCTGGGAGAAAGGGGCATATACTAGGTTCAGCTGCATGTAGGAAAACTAGTTCTGAAATGTGGATCGGTGGAAACGCTGGGCGCTGGTTAGGGAAAGAAGCGGGAGTGGTGGGGTTGGGGGGGGGGGGGGTGGGGCGGGGGGGGGGGGGGGGGGGAAAGGGGGGGGGGGGGGGGGGGGGGGGGGGGGGAGGGGGGCTGGGTTGGGGGAGAGCTGCAAGGGGGGCAAGAGAAAAAGGTCTTATGTCTGGGACTGTACCTCGGGGAGATACTTCGTGAGAGAGGGGAGGACGAGAAGAAAGGCGCGCCAGAGGGGAAAATGTGGAAGAGATTGGAGAGAACAGCCAAAAACATTCGTGTCGGAATAAATCGACCCGAGGAGGAAGGAGTCGAAATGGAGGTAACTAGGGATTCCAAAGTCCATGCGGGGACATCGGGGGAGGGAAGGTGGGGGACTTTAAAATGAGAAGGGGCACTAGGGCCTAGCGGAAAAATTCTTACAAAGAAAAAAATCGTAAAAGGAAGAGGTGGACGGCAGAAAAATCCGTGCAGAGGGAAAAACAGTATCCTCTTAAAAGGAATGATGCAAGAAGGACTTACGATCAAGAAATGCCTAGAGGGGGGAGTGGGGCGTCTGGAGAAAGGACTGGCTGGGGAAAACGCAAAACTTGAAAGCTGCCAAAGAAGAGTCCTTTTAAGGGAAAAAAAACTCGGCTAAAAAAAGACGAAGGACTCGGGTATCGGAGCAGGGCTTGAGGTTAAGAGGTTATCAGAGAGGCATCAGGATGCCCGGGAGTAGCCGGGAACTGAACGAGAGACACAAGCAGTTCAGTCTCGAGTGCAAAATGTGGGGCCGGGAACACCAGTGTGCGAGGGGTCGGGGGCAGGGAAAGGGTGCAGGGGAAAAACACAGCTCATAGGCTTGGGGAAGGGGCTGTGGTACAATTCCGTGAGAAAAAAAAAAAAATACATGCGAAACGGAGAAAAGCAAAACCGAAAGGTGCGGCAGGGGATTGAAGCAGCAAAATCGGAAGTGTGGGTTGTGGTCCTGTTTTTCTGGGGAGAGGGGGTGGCCGGGGTCATTAATGACCAAGTAAATGCTGGTGATGCTGAAAGAAAAGGAAATTCAGAGAGTCAGGAGTATGCAGTATATAGTCCTGTCCGCCAGCTACTAGCCAGAGCCGGGGGTTTGGTAAAAAGGAACTATAAAAAGTGGGGGGGGGAAGGAGAGAGTCACTGGTTATACTATCGGACTAGAGGGAGATTAGAGAAGGTCGGGGGAGGCATGTGCAGAATGTGAGGGCCTAGAAAGTGAGCACGTACTCGTCACAATCATGGATCAACAGACGTAGGGGTGGGGGTCGAGTGAGGGGGGGAGGACAAAATCGAAATCTGAAGGATCTCGCAGTAGGTCTTTAGCGCTATAAATGCTAACAAAGGGGGGAGGGGGGGGGGAGGTCAGGGAAGAGCAGAAATGGGGCATGGCAAAAGAAAAGATCCGGGAGCGCGACATCCTTTCGAAAAACCGTGCACACGGAGGGAGACCCTTTGGAGAGGGTAAGCAAAAGGGAGAGACCGGTGTGAAAAAGGGGCTAGGGCTACTTCAAACACGTTGCTAGGTAGGTTCAGAGATCTTAGGGATGACAGCGGGCCCTACTCCTGTAGCGGGTCTGGGCGATGATGCCCGTCCGCGGACAATATTGCATCCGTGAAACAACGAATGGAGATTGGCAGGGTATGGGCAAAACCTTGAAGGAGACTCCACCTGGGGTTAGAAACGCGAGGGAAACGGTCGTCTGTACAGATACGAATACGGGTCGGGGTCCCGGGGGGGGGTTAGGGGGGACGCGACATGACGCAGCAGGTCACTGGGGGGGTAAAGTCCTACCGCAATAAACGCGGGGTAGCGGGGATGGTTAGGGGGCGGGGGGGGCGGGGGGCGAGTAAAGTGGTCACATGGGGAGAAATAGGGTTTCAGGGTCAGACGAGGAAATAGGATGAGGGAGGTAAGGGGCGTGAAAAGTTGCTTAGACGAGGAAATAAGGGGAAGGGAAATTATATCTGAGAACTGGATGAATAAAAAAAAAAAAGAGAAAAGGAAAAAAATAACAAGCCAGGACAAATGAAACTTCTGCTTTGTTCGGATGCATCAGTGAAAACAAAGTCCGGAGTAGGAAGGAAAAGGCAGCCTAAGAGAGGGGTCGTCATGTTCAGGAAAAATGAGTGGAAATGTCAATCAAGCGGGAAGGAGAATGAGAGGCAGCTACGCGAGCACCAGGAAAGGTAAACTTATGGTGAGAGGAAAAGTCTAAGGGGGGGGTCGGGTGGCAGGGGGGGGGAATAAATTGCATCGCGATTAAGAAAAACTTTAGGTATTGGGGGAATCACTGACGTCCCGTAGTAAGGGAGAAAAGGCAGGAGGGCTAAGTCGGAAAAGGGAAGGCAATCGCCGGGAGCTACTGCGGATACGGGGAGCCAGTTAAGGGCACATTGCAACTGGGAAGGGTCATCAGTAAAGAGGGGTGGGGAAAAGGTAAATAGGCAAGCGAAGGCTGAGTAAGAGGCAAAAAAGGGGGGTACAGTGAACGCCGGGGGCTCAGAGCAAGGAAAAGGCAGCGGGCGGGAGAGGGAGGATCCAAAGAGGGGATACTAAATAAGAGAAACTGGATCTCGGACGGGAAACCAGCGTCGTGCGCAAAGGAAGGGGGGATTTCAAAAAAAACTGAGTCACGCAGTGAAAATACAGTGAAAAAAAACAAGGGGGCGCTCAAACGAGATTGTGAAGGGGGGGGGGGGAAAATAAGATAGAATCGTTATTTACGGTCCTGAAGGCTATACTGCGTGGTGGGGGGCAGATGCTATCATGAGAAACTGGGGGCTGTGGTGATTACGGAAGAAAAAAACATAAAATCACCAGTGGGGGAAAATGCACCATTTTCAATCTTAAGAGAGTCTGCCGGGTTGTCACAATAAATACCTTTGCGATTAGCGGAGGGGAAAAAAATCAGGGTGAAAAAATGCAGGGAAAGCACTCGCCAACGCAAAGGAGGAGGTCGGGAAATTATGGGATGAGTGAAGATTATTGACGGCAGGGCAATGGAGTGGACGAGGGGGGGAGAAAGTGTTTGTGTTGTTATATCGATAACCCTCAGACATAGGTCCAGCGAAATGTACACATCCTGACAGGTGACGTTGAAGTCAAAAAAGGGGGGGCTAAAGTGCGAAAGAAAAACTGCCCTGAGAAAATTCTTGTACTTCTTCCATACTCGCAGAATGTGTACATCGTCGAGGGAAAGTGGGGTTGGGACAAGAAAAGGGGGGGGGGAGCAACACTGGCCCGTGCCCTCTCCACAGAATTGGGGAGCACCACGGGGGCCAAAGGGGAAAGTTAGGGATCAGGAATGAAAAATCTGCGGTCATAGAGGGTTTCAGGCGTGAAAGTCGGGAATCTGTCGGCAAGTGCTACAAGAGGACATGCGGGAGGGAAAAAAAATTTGGGGCGATTGTAGTCGACGTCTCATGTGAATACCTAGGGAGGACTCCCAGGGAGAAAGCGAGCTGAAACAGAAATAGCAACGGGGCGGGGGGGGAAAATAATCTGACGAAAGGGCAGCGCAGGACGAAGGACGATGGCAAGAAGAAGGGGGCGCGAAATAACGTGCGGGACAAACGCGGGAGGGCGGGTCGGTGGGGGGGGGGCACAGCGGGAACGACGGTGGGGGAGGGGGAAGTAACTAGTGAACAGGGAATGGGCGGGGATCCAGTGTGCTCTTACTTAGCAGGCGTCATGCAGGAGAGTGCTGAATGAAAGAATAAGGCAAGATCCGATTCCAGATGTATCAGCGTTCGGGTAAAGAGCGGACAGTTGGGGAAAAATAAAGGGAGAGCGCATCTTTCGAAACCCCGCGAGAAAAATACTATTCTCACTGGGGGGGTCGGTACAGAGTGCAAAAAACGACGACAGGAAAACCGGGGTGGGGAGGGGGTCCGTCGAGAGGAAAAAAGCCTCGCAGACGAAACTCTAAGCAATGTGGAAGCGGAAATAAGGACAGAAAAGGGCGTGGGGGCGTCACCCGAGCGGCGAGAGAAAAAGACTGGTTAAAGTAAGAAAAAACTGCAAAAAAAGATGATTACCGTGTAAACTTCTCAAACATAATCATACCTGTTGGGGGAAAATCAGCTCCATTGAAAGGTAGGAGTAGGTCGTGAAGGGGGAGAATTAGACCGGGGGGAGATTAATAGGGGTACGGACGATCACTCTCCAGTATTACTTTATAGAGCCCAGCTGAAAAAGAGAAACGTCAGGTCGGGTGGCAGAAAGGGCAAAGTCCAAAAAACGGGACAAAAAGATGAAAAAAAGACGTCGACAATGTAAACGGTCAGAGGCAGTGTATCTTCGTCGTATATAAGTAAAAGAAAAGGCGTTCTAGAGAATTTACAAAGGGGGAAAGGTAAAGTGTAGGGAGGAAGTGGATACTGGGGGATGCCAGGAATTCCTCCCTTTACCGTCGACACGGGAGAAACGTCAACAGGGAAAGAGCAGCACCTTTTAGAGAACGTGATCGAACCGGAAGCCGACTGGTGGCTCTGGTGACACGGAAAAAAGCGCGGGAGCGCAAGAAACTGTACTGCAGCAGACGGGAACGCAAGCAGAAGAGGAGCGCGTTCGAGGGGGACTCCAGAAACCGCTTGAATGCTATCATCGACGAGAAACCGAGGAAAGGGGGAAATGGGGGGGGGGAAAGTCGGAGAACGGGGGGGGGGGGCGGGAAGACTTGAACGGACTCAAAACTATAAAAAAAAAAAAAAAAAAAAAAAAAAGAAGAAAATACGTGCGGTGGACAGAGTCGGATAAGGTACGCAAAAAGGGATAGGTCGCTAGAGACCCAACAACTGCTGGACGGGAAAGTGAAAAGGAAAAATGGCGGGCAAAGAAGAAGGCAATTGGGCACCAGTTGCGGAAGTCCCAATTAATATTGGAGTTTGAAAGATCTGTACCAGCGCTCTCAATCAGTAAAAGTAATGGAAAATAGGTAAGAGGACGGGAGAAGATCTAATAGACAAAGAAAAGATCAGACGTACTGGGAAACCAAGGAGGTATAGACTCTACTTCGATTAGCGGGTTGAGAAAAGGACCCCTTGCACGGGGAAGGACAGGGAGGGACAGGATGGAGTAAAAACAGCCACTACCATTGACTTGCAGCTACATCCCGAGAAACCGGCGGGCAGGTAAAAGGAAAGGGAGGGACTTGGTAAGCTAATTCTTGTAATAAATACTGAACATTAACTGATGGGGGAGAGTAAGAGGTCGAGTTGTGTGGTCGTTAGGGGGTGTGCGGCTGGGGAAACTGTAAGGAAATTCTATGCTTGTTCAATTAAAAGAAAGGGTGGGGCAAAATTCATGGCCTTTTGGGTAGTAAGCCTGTACTGAGCACGTAAGGATGACAGTCGGAACTGCAAATCTGCACTGAACAGCTTGTCAAAAGTTCAAAAATTGCTCATCGAATGAGAGTGACAGGGAATCTGGAGGTGCCGTTCAGATGAATTCATCAGGGTAGTTTCTTGTCGTTTCGGGAGTGGGCAAGGGGGGGCTTCCGTTTTGCGGGCAAATTATAAACGCCGGCTGAAAAAAAACACTCAAAAAAGCACGCCCTGCCATGAAAATGAGAAAAGGGAGTAGAGGCAAAAATACACTTCTTCACAAACCAAAGTCAAACCTCCCTCCGGCACCACCCAATAAAAAATACAGGGGGGCGCAAAAAGCACATCCCGGGCTCCTTTAGGGAAAAGTCCGGGGGGATAATTCGGCATAGTGGGGAACCGATAATACGCGGTGGGCATCAACTAGCAGTCAAGAAAGAGTGAACGGAAAAAGCAGGGAAGGGAGGTGCAATGAGGAAGGGGCAGGAACACGATGCTAAATAACAAACGGGGAGGGAAAAAGGCTTGTTAATGCAAGGAGTAGCAAAAAATACGCTCAAGTCAGACGAGCGTGAGGAACTTTAAGAGGGGCGGAAACGAGCGGGAGTAACACTCTGACCTGCTCAAGCATGCTTGAAGATCACTATTCCCACTACAAAAAGTGGGGGGGGGGGGGGGGGGGGGGGGGGGGGGGGGGGGGGGGACGGGGGGGGGGGGGAGGTGTGGGGGGGGGGGGGGGGGGGGTGGGGGGGGGGGGGGGGGGGGGGGGGACGAAGACCTTGGGGACCGGCGCGAAGGGCAGATGGGGAAAGGAGCGAGTTAAAAAAATCCGCGCTGAGAGATTCTGTGACTGATCGTGCGTTTGACACGAAAAGAGCCGCAGCAGTTCGCGAAAAGCCGGGGGGACGAAGGGGAAAAAGATCGCGATGATGTAAAAATCTAGCTGACATTGGAGGAAAAACAAAACGGGGGCACCAGCGTAGGACCAAGAGTAACTACGGGGAAATGTCGGCCTTCTGCCTGGTAAAGCTTATCCAAACCTGCTCGCCAAGTAAAAACGAGGGAGTGAAAGTGGCTGTGCCTGAAGAGGCTGTGGCTCGGTCCAAAAAGATGCAGGAAGGGCGAAGCGTACCGCAAGAGCGCGAGGCCCCGACAGGAGGTGGGGAGCGTCAAGACCATGGCCACTGGCAGGAAAGACACGGGAATCGACGGGGGGGATGTGAAACAGGAAAGGGTGCAAACAACGTGAGCAAGCGTGGAGAAGAAAAGGGGGGGGCTCAGACTCGAAGTCTACTCGGTGACGACCAGTTGAGAAAAATCATGCACGTTTGGACCACAGGTGAAGAACTAGGGCAGTCAAATGGGGGATGAAGGCCTCGAAGAAAGGCCACTTGAGAAAACACACAACGGGGGGTACAAGGAAAAATGACCGGCATTAGAGTTCTGTAAAGCTCCCGAAGCGCAGCTAGGGGGCCTTGGAAGATTCAATTGCTGAACGCTGGAGGCACATCGACCGATACGGCGGGGCGGAAAAAAACGCCGCGAGGCGGGCGAGTACGAGTGGCAACGCCTGCGCAAGGGCGATCCAGTCATGGGGACCTGCTCGGGGGCACGCTCTTAATCATCGTGCGAGGTACTGAAAGGGTCACAGGGCGGGGGGGGGGAAAAGGAGGTGCTGCATCGAGGGGGGTGGGGGCGGGGGGGGGGGTTGGTCAGGGGGGTGGTGAGGGGGGAGGGGGGGGGGGGGTTTGGGGGGGGGGGGGGGGGGGGGGGGGGTGGCCTGTGGTAGGCTCGGGCGTGGTGTGGGCGGGTTGGGGGGGGGGGCTGGGGAAGGGGGGGTGGGGGGGGGGCGTGTCTGGGTGTGTTTGCTTTGGTATAAAGTGATGGGTGTGGGGGGGGGGGGGGGATGGTGGGGGGGGGGGGGGGTGTGTTTTTGTTGGAGTCTACATCTAGCTGGGGCAAAAAAAAGAAACAGGAAAAAAAACAAAAAAGAATTTTCTATAGCACAAAGAAAAAAAAAATCCCTTTTCTGCTCGCATCTAGTGAAATCCGAAGGACAGGGAAGGCTCAGTGTTATCTTAAACTTTGACCTAATTAAAGCGGGGTGAACTAATTGTGGCGTGTACGGTTGCGCGGGGTGCTGGTAAATGTCCGGGACAGATAGAATTGACCATACTTCGTAGACCACGATACGGCGAAGGAGGGGGGGGGGGGGGGGGGGGGGGGGAGTGGGGGGGGGGTATTGGGACTGTCGAAATATGCTAAAGGTCCTATCGGACAGTAATTAGTGTCGCGGGCAGACCAGTACGAAACATGCGATGAACCTGAGTATGGAATGCTGCGTAAGCAGTAGGTTAAACGGGAGGCACCAGCATTAAACACATGGGAGGGGGGGTGCTGGCTTAAAAAAGGGGGTGGGAAAAGGGGGAAGGGACAGATGCGAAACGCTGAAATCCCAAAGAAGCGATTAAGACGCATCCATGTCGGAAAACCGTAATGGTATAAAAGAGGAAAAAGGGGGCGAACGAGGAACTTCCTCAAAATGCATTGCAAAAAAGGCGGGAGCAATCGTGTCGGGGCAGACACACAACCTAAAAAGAACACACCCAGCGAGTAAGGGTAAGAGCACACGACTCCCAAACTTAACAACAAACACCAAAAAGACACGTAACACAAAAAAAAAAAAATAAAAAAAAAAAGGGGTCGCGTGCGTACGGAAACGGGGGGTGGGGGGTGGGGGCGGGGGGGGGGGGGAAGTGGGGGGTTTGCAGAATTCCCGTTGCGATCACAAAAAACAAAGAATAGCCAGACAAACAAAGAAAAAACACCGCAAAAAAAAAAAGCACAACCACGTTCCTCCCCACCCATACTTAAAACCCAACATGCTCTCACACCACACAAAAAATAAGAACAACTCCATGCCACTACAAAAAGGGAAAAAAAACCCAACTCAACAAAAAGACACACACACCCTCCCCAAACCCCCACCCCCACCCTCAGACACATATTTCAAAACTACAAAACAACCTCATACTCTAACACCCATCCTGTCACCTGAACTAGATCAAACAAACGCTCTCTTCTATCCTCAACGCTAACAAACAACACCAGAAACCGAACACACACACAACCCCCCAAAACACACCACACACCCTCATCCTCCCACTACCCGCGGAACACACCAACAACCCCGGTGGGTCCCATATTCCAACCAACACCACCCAAAACCACCCACACACCAACCAAAACGGCTAGCCTTAAAAAAAAAAAAAAACGGCTACGGTGGACCCATCACGATCACGATGCATCCAAGAACCAGGAACCCGAAAGGGAAAAAAAGACAAAACGCAACACGTTAAAACCACAAACCCACACGAAAAAGACACACCGGAAACATACTATGACACACATACCCCCCCCGCGGTTAAGACGAACAACAAAACCACCTACTAACCACGCTGCACACAAAAAAAGAAAGAAAAAGAAAAACACCGCCCAACCTCCGGATCTGCCCTTCAGTGCCCCTACTACCAGGCAGGCATGGGAGGGCCACATCGTCCCTCCCAAGGGAAGGAGTGCTGTCATAGGGGATACTCATAAATCTGCGACGTGAGGAAGCCGTCTACGCGGAAATTGGCAAGGGAAGGCTCGTATCAAAACCTAGGGATAAGGCCTTGGCGAGAAATAACAATCAGGCAAGCGTGAGGAAATGAGTAGAGACGTCACCGCTAGTCTTGGGATAGGTCAGAGATGGCGCGGCGCGCTCTGGCCAACTGAAGAAAAGTACTAAAAAAATCTTGAGGCAATGGAAGACATACTAGGTAAGACGCTAGCGGTGCCGTGGAAAACCTTAGGTCGGAGGGTCTGCTCTCACTTGACCTACCGGTATCTGGTTTCAAGCCGGGCAGGACGGAAGGGCCGGAAACGCCTCAAATATGAAGCGAAAAATGAAAAGACTACTGGCAAAATGTCGGCAATGGGAAGACAAAAAAGAGAAACATCAAAAACCCGTTATTGAGGGAAAAAGAAGCATGGGTGAACAGTAGGTTGAACAAGGGGGATTAACAAAGGAAGAGTACAGAGTCGATGAAAGTCGGCAAGACAAATTCCTGAGACCTGGTGATCGGTAAAGGGTTACCACTCAGGGACATGAGCAAACAAATTTCACTGAACAAAGGTCCTAGTCGTCACGGACATGATAACTAGCAGAGGGCCACGTTCAAAACGAAGCTATCAAGGTCTCAAGGGGCTCGAAACTCATATGAAAAAAAAAAACTCGGACTCTAAAAAGACAATTAGCTTAAGAATAGGATTAAAGGCGCGGCGGGTTACCCATAGAGGAAATAGGGTCTCCTGCTGGCTATAAAAAAAACGTCGGGAGAGTAGGGACGCTGAAGGCTTGGCATTTAAGGGCATAAGCATGCAACAGGCAAAGTGTCATAAAAGGGGGTGCTAGGAGTCTCTACACCTACAAGGGAGCAGTAATGCAGATATTTGGTGTTAAAGGCGGGGAAAAAAAACGCGTAGGCGAGTTGGAATACGACGACGGGGGAGAATTAAGCCATTTATGGACACGGAACAATAAACATCGCAATGGACCAAGTGAGCGGGCGTCATGCGAGAGAACACATAGGGGAAGACGAAAAATTCAAAAATTGTTTTCAGGCCTCCTAAATAGTGGTCTAGCTTATGGGGACTATACCTGGCCCGCAGTAAGCGACTGAAAGAAACCATGAGAGGCAGATACAGCCGAAAGTCTGGTTCAGTGGGGCATCAAAAGACGGGAGCAGAAAAGGCGGAGTGGACAGGGCGATAGAAAGTTAAACTTTATAGTAAAAAAACATGTCCGTTCGAACGTTCATAAAGGGAAAAGAGGATAGGTCTACGGGGCGAAGCTGAAGAACGGCATACTTAAGATGCATCTATGCTTCTGAAAGTGGAAAGTCTCGAGTAGATAATAGCGTCGCAATACCGGGGCATGAAGTGAGGACAGGGAAAGTACTCATGGACGATCGGGGGATACAGACTTAAAGAAAGAAACGGCAAGAAGAAGGTCTAAAATGAAGTACGTAGGACATAGTAGGAGAAAGAAGGGGCTAAAAAGGGGGGGGGCTTACATGCTGGAACTGTTACTCTATATGGCCGAGTGTCCAACTAGTGAAGCGAAGTGTAGGGGGGCGGTAGGACGGGTTGTAGCAGCTACGAAGAGCTCTTAAAAAAAAAAAAAAGCAGACAGAAGGAGGTCGGCAATCGGGGGAAAAGACGTGTGCAAAAAAAGGCTGCCGGACGGCCGGGAACAGCAGGGACCTAGGGTAAATTCATAGGGAAGCCCCAAATCGCCGCCCGGAAAAAAACAAATCAACTGGAAATTAGTGTTCAAGTGAAAGTATTCATTTGGGACGGAAAAATGATACTGCTCGCCGTGGGGCCGGGGGAAAAGAGGCTCAGGGAAGATCATTGCTACGTAAAAGGATTCGTTACATACGCGCAGAAGTAAGGACAAAGCATCAGAAAGGAGCGCGACCGTACAATCCGGAAAAGAGAGGGGGTCATGAAGTCAAGGGAACACCGCGTCTTAAAAATAAACATTAAAAGGGGGGCGTCGGGACAGGGGAGTGGGTCATCAAGGGAGGCGGAAGTGACATGCCTTGACCTGCTTATTGGGGAAGTCATATAAAAAAGGACTGAGAATTGCGCTACGACGTCAGCAACAAAAGAAAAAAAAAAATGCACTCTGCATTGTCCGGCCAGCTAGCAAAAAAAGCATTCTCACATGACTATAAAGCGGGGGGCTGCTAGGCAAACGGGGGGGGAAAACACTCTAAAACGAGCCAAGGTTGGGGGCTCGAGGAAAGTGCTGGCACGGTTTCCAATGCTTCATCACTAAAAGTGAAAAATGTCATATTGGAGAAAGGAAAAAAACCTTCGGGTAAAGTTGTCTGGAGGTGCACGTCTTAAAAGGGCAGAAAGAAGGTTCGTATCAATAACTAAAAAAAAAAAAAAAAAAAAAAAAAAAAAAAAAAAACAAAAAAAAAAAAAAGAAAAAAAAGAAAAAAAAAAAAAGAAAAAAAAAAAAAAAAAAAAAAAAAAAAAAAAAAAAAAAAAGGAAAAAAAACGCACACTCTATAAGAAGACTGCACAAGAGGAAAGACGAATAAAGGAAGGAAGGGATATGCCAAGGGACCCGGAGCTGCGGGAGAAACGCACGGCTATGAGAACGGGTAATCAGGGTCGCTATCAGGCCAATCGCTTAAAGGGCAAACCTCTCGGACTAATGAGTAAGAAGGGGGGGGGACGGAGTCACGCTCTCAAATACAAGTACTTAACTAACAAGGGAATTAAAGAAAAATGCACTTGCCTGAGCCTGCACTGCATAGGTACGGACGAAGAAAACGAGACTAAAGTCTGGGACTGTCGCATGATGAAGAAGTAAATGTGGCGTGACGCAGCTGCGCGGGGGGACTGCGTCGAGCCGTAACCGTGGATGGGGAAGTTCCTGTTCCTAACTGAAGGTGCGCTCTGAGGAAAAACTGGAAGGAATCCAAACAAGAACAAATAGAGTTCTGCAGGGGAAGAAAACCGTTCAGGGGGAAAAAAAGGCCGAGTGTGCTGGAAAGGGAAAGCATTCCACTCCAGCAGGGGGGAAAAGGCTGGCGTGCTTTGTGCAAAAACCAGGGAAAAAGGGAGGACTCAAGGGAGAACTGGGCCGGTCCGGAGGTACCGGGAGACAAAACTGGATGAAAGGGAGGATCGATGACCGTCGACGCTGTGAGGGGGGTGTTGGGGCGAGCTGCGTTGAAAATCAAGTTGTAAAGGGGAAAGTACTAAAAAAAGGTCCTAGAAAAAATCGAGGGGGAGTGATGAGGGGGACGATGTATGGGTACGCCTCCGCACTTACTTCAGACTCAGAAACGACTGGAGTAGCGTGAAAGAAAAAGGACAATGGGGGCGCTAAAAAGCCAGGGATGCCTCTTCGTCAGCTCAAGTGGGAGGTGATGTTTGGCCGAGGGGCGATCGGCAATCCTCGATATGAAAGAGAAAGGGGGGAAGTGTAAGTTGAAAGAGGCCAAGATGAAGCCGCTCCAAGCGTCTGCCTTGCGGGGGGGGGGGGGGGTGGACTATGGGGGGTCTTCACTTAAAATGGAGGGAAAAGGGGGGGTGAAGTAAAAGAAAAAATAAAAAGTTCGTCGGGGATTAGCGGGGGCGGCGCGGGGGGGGAAGGATCGGTTGCTGGGAGAAAAAAGGAACGGGGTCTATCTGTCGCGGTAGGTGAGAAGCCAGATTGGGGCCAAAAAGGACAAAAAGGCATCGACGACGTGGTTCGAAGAAGGGGCTGTCTAGAGAAAAGGGGAATTGGCGCCGAAGGACGTACCCAAGGAAAGGAGACCGGTAAGAAATAAGTCGACGCTAAGGAGTGGAACGTAGTATCTGACAGAGGCAAGGGGACTACGCTCACGAAAGACGTGACCGCATCTTCAAGAAATGGTGTTAGGTGGCAGGGGGGAAGACTTCCAAGACCGCTGAAAATAGGTCCATGTCCGAGGGGAGAAACCAGGAGAAAAGTGATTGCGACTAAACCAGACCCAAAAAATGCGGTCAAAGGGGGGAGGGGGTCCTACGACCTAGCAGCTCTGGTAGCCGTTGTGAAAACATATGCAAACATCAGTGGGAGGGCGAGATGAGAGACCACGGACGCGAGAGGAGGGGAAAGGGCCCGCGAACTCTTGAAGTGTCGCTTGCCGATAAAAAAACTTCCTTAAACATCAGGGGGGAGGAAAGACGAACGGATTGATCGCAGGATATATATACAGAGCGATGGCGCTTCGACAAAACAAGACTCGCCACGCGCGGGGGGGTGGGGAACAACGGAATCTCTGACACAGGGAGGGACTATGAAAATACCACACCCAAAACAAAGACAAAAAAAAATCAGACAGAGGTATAGGGGGCAGCCAGCATTGGAAAAAAATGCTTGTTGCGAAACGATCTCAACAGAAAAAAAGAAAAAAAAAAAAGAAAAAAAAAAAAACAAAAACACAAAAAAAAAAACAAGAAAAAAAAACTAAAAAAAAAAAAAAAAAGAAAAAAAAAAAAAAAAAATAAAACAAAAAAAAAAAAAATAAGAAAAACCCAAAAAAACAAAAAAAAAAGAAAAAAGGAAAAAGAAAGAAAAAAAGAAAAAAAAAAAAAAAAAAAAAAAAAAAAAGAACAAAAGAACAATAAAAAAACAACCCACAAAAAAAAAGAAAACAAACAAACCCAAAAAACCTACAAAAAAAAAAACAAACCCCAAAAACCATTAACACAAACCCAACCAACACACCAGAAGACAAAAAAATAAAACACAACAAAACTTCCACACATCAACAAAACCACACAACACCAAAAAAAAGGTGACATAAAAAAAAAAAAACAAAAAATCAAAACAGAACAATAATATACACAACCAAACAAAAAACCGCCACAGCCACACCCAACACAAAAAAGGAACACAGCACACCACACAAACCCCACCACAGCCACCCAAAACAGACAATCCTGCTCCACACAACAAAAACAAACAAAAAAATCTAAGACACGCAAGAGGAAACAGAAATCGACACCACAAAAAAACACAACTATCAAAAAAAAACAAAAAAAAAAAAAAAAAAAAATTTACAAACACACCACAAGAAACTAAGAAAAAACAAATAGAACAAGCACAACTCCACAACCACAAACACCCAAACAACCAAAAGAACAAAATAAAAACCAAATAGAAAAAGTCCAAAACCTCACAGGCACACAAACAACGCACATCACTCTCAGCCAAAATACCAGCGTAAACACAGTCAAAAGAACACCTCCCACAAACAATTCCCCCTATAAACACATCAGACACACACAACAAAAGAGAAGAAACAACTCCCCACCATCCAACCCAACCCCACACACCACACAAACCCAGAGGAAACGAGGAAACATGAAGGAGAAAAAAAACTCACATCCCACCCCACAAAAAAAATAAAACCAAGACAGCAAGGAGAGACCATCGCACACCCAAAAAAAAAAAAAAAAAAGAAATAGAAAAAAAAAAAAATAGAACAGAGAAAGAAAAAAAACCACAAGGAAAAGACCACACACCCCACCAAAAAACACACCGGACAAAACTAGAAAAAAAAATCAACAAACCACCAAACGATTTCCCAACCGGATGTTCCAAACAAATAAAAAAGAAAACAGGACAGGTAAAAAACAAAAAATCTATCGTCAAATCAACAAAAAAACCCCCCACAACAAAACACCAGAGAAAAAAGACTAAATTGGTCAAAGACTACGCACAAAAAACAAAACACACCCCCCAAACACCAACTGCCAAAGAACATCCAAAAGAGTAAAAACGAAAAATCTCCCAACAAAAAAGAAAAAAAAAAGGATGAAAACAAAACCACAACAAAGCACCTGTCCGACCCACCAAACAAAAAAAAAGAGAACAACAAACGAGAAATAAAAAAAAAATTAAACACAACAACAAACAAAACACCACACACAGAAACGTCACAACCAAAAAAAAACACAAACAAGACACAGGAAAGAATAAAGAAAGAAAGCCCAAAAAGAATACTGCTCCAGGACATCACGAGAACAGAGGGCCAATAAAAGAAAAGAAAAAAAAAAAAAAATCCCAACCCGACAAAGAACAACCCACAAAAAAAAGAGAAAAAAGAAGCAAATTAAAAAAGAAAAAAAGACAAGCGCAAACACTAACCCCCAAATGAAAAAACCAAAACCCAATATAACACACAACACCCACAAGAGGACAAAATAACCACCCACACCACCAAACTCACCCCACAAAACAACCCATCAAGTGCTACCCACAGTTCAGTCAACCACGCCACAAAACACCACACCCACAAGAGCAGAACTACCTTAACGGTGTAAAACGTTAGGGTCCGTCAGTATGGGCAGAAATGGAGTTCAATAAGGGGGTCATGGAGGGGGAAGAACGGAGGTCAACTTCGAGTCCTGGTCTGGAATGGATGACATGGGTCCGTAGCTGCGATGAGCGAGCGTGGGAGGGGAAATGAAGGGGGTGATAGTGACGAGATCCAGGAATGCAGAGGAAGGCAAAGCTTAAAATCGAACGGGTACGGGGAACCGGTAAGCAAGGGAAACCGGCGCCATGTCGGTGCGAGATATCAGCTTGGTCAGATCAGGAGAGGATTGAGGCCCCGGGAGAGTGGATAAGGTCTCTAAGCATTGCTGAGGGGGCAGGAGCGAGGGACTAAAGGGGACTTTCACGGTATGGGGGGGGGAGGCATAGTCGTGAGCTCCAAAAAACGAGGTAGCGGATATTCTTTTTATGCGCAGCGAAGCGGAACATCATAAATCGGACACGAAGGTAAGAGATAACTCTTTGCGGTGCAGATTGCAGATGCAGAGGGGTCCAGAAATAGAAACAAGGGTGGGCCTCCCGAGAAAAACATCTCGCCCGGAAGTTCGGCTTTAGCGTAGGTGGCTCACATGATCGAAACGGGGGTTATAAAAGGCGTGGCGATGCGGGAATGTCGAGGGAGGAGAAATCAATTTATTGCATGGAAGGGGAAGAAAAATCTATACAAAAAAAAGACGTACAGGGGGAAGAGGTAATCATCCAGTAAGAGTCGGGGCGTAAGGGGGAATCTCGATCCTGGGAAACAGCAAGAGACTGACGTGCTAAGGGGAAAAGATGATGCTGAGTCAGTACTCAGCAGACTAGGCGACGTGCAGGATAGAGGTTGAGCGGCAGACAGGGATCCTAACAACGGGAGGCAGGGGATAGAACTGGAAGAGAGGGCGAAGAAGGGGATATGGCAGCAGAAACGTCTATTCAGCACGGCTGGACCTCAGACTGTACAGAGGGTGAAAGAGTGAACTGAGAAAAAAGACAGGAGGGGGTCAGGAGAAACAAGAGAAGGTAGCGTTGAACGAGACAGGGCAGGAGTTCAAAGAGGGTCGAAAGTCAAGGGATGCAACGCACTTGCTCGGGGAACCGGGAACAAGGGGGTAGGAAGGACTGGCACAAAGAAGAAACGGAGGGACTTCGGGGGGGGGGAATTCTGAAGCGGGATGCAGGATCAAAGGAGGTGCAGGGAAGCAAAGCCTTCAAAATATGGGGTGGGTGGGGCCACAAAAGGTGGGCAGGGAAACATCCGGACGACTCACAGGCGGATACCATGAAGGTTCTGACGATGACTTAAAATAAATGATGAAAAAAAAAAAGCAATGGAAGGAGAGGGTAGAGAGGGGGGACAGGGGCTCTAACCTCTGCAAGAAGAAAAACTTGCGGGTTATGCCAGCATATGAAAACTGGGGCTAGGTCAAAAAGCGAATAAAAAGGGGGAGAAGCACGACGAAGAAACTGCACAGAACCACAGTGATAGGTCAGTAAAGAATTGGGTCTAGTGGGCTAAAACAAGGAACAGGGAAAAAGAGTGGGGCGTTGTTATCGTGAGCTGGGCCAGCGGAAAGAGCACAGGTCCCGGGGGGGCATATATAGGATAGTATGACATGCGCTACATACTTTGGCGGCTGCGGGAGGTTAGGGGGAAGATGGCATAGGGGCAATTGTGATCCGAACAGCCCTCGGGGAAACACTTGACGAGCCACTCAGGGCGGGCGGCTATAAGGTAAAGTATATCCTTGTGCCGAAAGGAAGAGAAACTGGGGCCAGGGCGAGCGACGTAGCCCGGTCCGACATGAAACGTGTCAGGAAGTGACGATCAACAAAAGTGGAGGGGGGGTTTATTCTAGCCGACAGATGGCAAGGAAAAAGAAAAAAATAGGGGGGCAGTCATGGGGTGGTCGAAATCAAATACAAATCTGAACAATGCCGGTTCCGCGAGGAAAAAGTTCTGAAGGGGATCCGGTCACGGAAACAGGAAGATGCGGGGGGCACCGGGCGTCCAACACTGGGGAATCTTCATCGCTGTCAAAGGAGCTAGGGGGGGGCGGACGGATTTTGGAGGGGAATAGCAATCGCAGGGGGAAAGGGACAGTCAGAAAAGGAGTCTCAAGGAAAAAGTAGAGGTAGCACACCAGGAAAAGCAAGGCGTATAGGGAAGATCGTTTCCCGTTCAGGGAAAAAGGAATGGAAGAAGGAGGCGGACGGGTACTAGAAAGTAGAATGGGGCTAAGAAGGGGGCGGACCGAGGCAAAGGGGGGGCGCGCGGGTCACATGAGAGTCTTCTGTGACCAAAACGTGAGGAAAGGAAATGAAAAAAAAATAGGAATCAGCACCGAAGAGGAAAACGCTGCGCAACAGGAATAATACCGGGGACGTCTAGACAATCTCTAAAAACCGTGAAAAGGGCTAAGTCGCCCGCTCCTCTAGAACATCAAATAAGTTAGATACTGAAAAAAAGTCCTTTCAAGTAGAGGGAGGTGAAGCGGGGAGGAATAGATCGGAACTGTGGCCTGCCGCGGGGCATACAGGCGTATCGTGAAGATACAGTAGTCGTTCTAGAAAAAAAGAGAACAGGAGCATCATACACGTCGTAAAGCTGAAAAAAGAGAGGGGAAGGGATAGAAGGGACACAGGGAGCGGCATCACGCACTTCAGGCCCCAACTGTTTGGAGGGTTCACTAAGATCAATACCTACAAAAAAAACATGACTGCTTTGGGAGTGGACCGGAATGGAAGCGGGGGGGACAGGGGAGGTTTGACGAGATGAGGGAGAAGTGCATACGGGAAAAAAAAGCGGGTCTCGATTGCGGTCAGAGAGAAACACTGCAAAAGGAACAAACCACATATTCGATGCTGGGCTAATCGACTCGTAATGTCAAAAGCAGGAAAGTTTCCCAAGGAAATGGAGGCGTGCAGAAAAGGGGGGGAGGGGCAGAGGACTTTCAAAATCCGGTGTGGTGGGGGGTGGGCTTCTGGGGGGGGGGGGTGTGGGGGTGGGGGGGCTGGTGGGGGGGGGGGTGGGGGGGGGGGGGGTTGGGTGGGGGGGGGGTGGTGTGGGGGGGTGTGGGGTGGTTTTGGGGGGGGGGGTTGGGGGTGGGGTGGGGGGGGGCTGGGGGGGGGGGGGGGGGTCCTCGGGGGTGCGGGGTTGGGAGGTTGCGGACTGTAGGGCCACTGGTTGGGGGGGCGCCGCGTTTGCAGGCTGTTAACGGAGGGAGTAGAAGAACGGGGACGTGGGTATAAGGGTGAGTGCATAAGAACGTGGACCGGACATTTCCGGTAACTATCCCTCCTACATCCATTTGTGACGTCGAATGCTTCCTATAGCACTCGGTTAGCCCAAGTGTGGATCGGAGGTTCTGAAGAGTATAAGGGGATTAAGGTGTGAGTGACCCGTGGCTCTATGGATTGCGTGAGGGTGGGGGGGGTCCCAGTGTAGAGAGTGCAAGGGTTCGGCGGGTCGGGCGTACAAACGTATGTAGGTGAGTAACTAGAAGATGGGTCGACAAGGTGGGGACCAATATAGGGCTGTGGGCTAGGTTGTGCTGCCCATGCGGTGGAAAGTGGTTAGAAAAGAGGTGCTCACTTGTTGTGTGGGGAACTGTTGATGCTGGCGGGGGAGAGGGAAGGGGGCCAAGAGGAAGGGGGTCGGCGTCCCGTCGTATAACGTGTGGGTAAGGGTTTTGTCAAGCGGGGGGGCTTGCTCAAGAGGCCGGGGAAAAGGTGGACCGTACACTGCTGTTCGTTGAAGGGGGCGTTGAGTCCGGGGGAGGTGGAGGGTAGGTAGGGGCGTAATGAGGATAAGTATATCTGGGTTTTTTTCGGCGATATGTTCCGTGGGCGTAGAGTTTGTGTAGAAGGTCTTCGTTGGGCTGGTGGGAGGTGGGGCTGCGGGAGGTTGAGTCATAGACCCGCCGTGGTGCACGGGGGCGGAGGCAAGGTATGTAGGCACGGGGCAGGAGGAGTAGAGAGCTCGCGCGGTGGAAAGGGATGGGGGGTGAGGAGGAGAGGCCCAAATGGAACGCGGACGGGTTGGGCGAGGTCAGTGAGAGAGTGCGAAGGGGAGCAGAAGTGGATCATGGGAGGCGGGACGAGTGCCGGGGAGGAATGGGAAGGGGCGGAAAGGGGACTATAAGTAGAGGAGGAAAAGGAGAGGAAAAAAAACAGGGGTGGGGGAAAGAAGCAGATGGAAGAAGGAATGAAACAAAGTAGAAAGGGGCGAGAGGGGAGCAAACACGGCACACGGATGCGGGATATAGTAAGGGCAGTGCTTGGGTGTAGCCGGGAGGCAAAGGGGAAGGGGCTGAGGAGCCAGTGACGGAGAGGGGTGGGAAGAGGTAGGGGTGTAAGGGGGGGAATAGGAGGGGGGTGGATGAAGTGAGTGTGGCAGCGGGGGACTCAGGGCCCTGACACGTAGTGGACTGAATTCATTTGGGCAGGGGTTGGTGGGCCGGGGGAAGGTCCGGGAGTGAATATAGGTATTGAGGTGTCGGAGCGGGGGGAAGATGGTTAATGTATAGGGAGGTGGGGGGTGTTCAGGGGGGGGGGGGGAAGCAACCGAATGTGGGGGGGGGCTAACGTGGTACGGGGAGGAGTGAATAGGGGGGTGGGAAAGGGGTATTCAGGAGTGGTTGTGGGGGGACCGGAGCCTCAAGGTGCAGACATGGACGACGTTGTGCAAGAGAGGTTCGAGAAATGGCTTCAGGCTGCAAAAAGGAGGCAAAGAGAGGAGGGGAGAGAGGGAACAAGGCAAGGGGGAAGCATTTGGGCGGAGTGGAAAGGAAGAAGCGGAGGGGTAACCCGGATCAACTTCTGGCGGCTGGGTAATGGGTGGGAACTTGTGGTGGCCAGTAGAAAGAACGGTGAATGTTGGATTGGTGCGAAAGATGGGGGGGGGGTCGAAATAGTGAAGACGTAAAAGGGGGGGTGGGGTCGGAGCCAGGCTGGAGGATGGTGAAGGGGGTTTATGCAACGGAGGCGGAAACTTCCGCTGGTTTCGTTGCTGTGCTACGTGGGTGTGGTCTGTAAGGGCGCAAAAAGCAACAAGGGGGGAGAGAGAAAAGGGGAGAAAGCATGGAAATGAGGAACGGCACGGTAGACATAGGCGGAACGTGATGCCCAGACTCTTTGTACGGGTCCCTTTCCGGTCGGCGGTATAGGAATTCGGGGGGAGTACAATAAGTGGGAGGCTCAAGAGGTGTCGGTTGGGTATAATTCAACCAAAGGGCGGGTAGGCGGTATAATGAGGTAAATGGGGCTAGGTGGGGGTAGAAGGTAGTAGGGAAGCTACGGCGCTGCCTACATGCTTCTGTTTACTCGGGTCCTGAATACCCGATACTTTCTTAGTGGGGCGAAAGAAGAGGCGGGGAACCGGAACCTCGTTAAGGGAAAGCCAGACAGGGGAAAAAAAATAGGGCGGTAGGGGGGAGGGGGTTGCGAGTTGCCGCAAAAGGAGAGAAAAGCGACCACGCAGCTCAAGAAGGAAACAAAACCTGTGAGGGACGCTCCGCCCCGGATGGAAACGTCGCCAGTCGCAAGGGTCCATCGGGGAAGGGGCAGCAGCTCGACACCCAGGGCCTGCTAGGCGCCGGTCTGATGCAAAAGAAATGATATAAGGGCAGAAAAACAAAGGTCTAAGGCAAAGGGGAGCTAAACTCCAGCTCAAAAAGAGAGTTGAGGGTTCCTACAAGAGGTAAAAACCGGCTGACGACACGATGACGTCTAAGAAAGGAAGCGTCTTAAAGGGTAGGGGAATCATCCCCCGACTAAAGGAGGGGGAAAACCAGCAAGTGTCGCGGGAAACGCTAATGGGGACGTGAAATTAATCCTGATTGCTTGGGCGAGGGGGCTTGAAAGGCGAAAAAAAACCCGGGCGGGAAAGGAAAACAGGGACAACATACCTGGAAACCGATCAGGGGCGGCAAAGGGTGGGGAGAACTCCGCGCGAACTGAGTTCACCATTGAAGGACCAACGGGATGAAGGGGGGGGGGGCCAAATTAAAAGTACTTTGGCGGCAGCACAGCCAGGGGAAAAAAAATCGAAGAAACAGCGGTAGTGGGTCGGATGCAAAAATCGAGCCGGAAGGGGAAGAAACGAGGGGCGAAAGATCGACAAGAGCGCTATCCCGACCTCCCGAAGTCAGGTAGTTAAAAACCGCAATAGGGGGAAACTAAAAGAAATGAGAGCTCTCCCAACGGAAGAGACGTAAGAGTGACGTGTGGCAACAGGAGTAAAAAAACGACTACGGTCTACGACTTGGGGGGGAAGGGGGACTTTTGAAATTGGGGCGCCGGACATGGCGACTGTGGCTTGACATTAAGGTACACGACCCGGCACCGGGAAAAAGAGGTGGTGGGGGAGCCAGGCTAACTACTCATCGGTCGGGTCAAGGCCGACAATACCTAGAAGGTTGAGGCTCGGTCTCGGAAAAGGGGGATGAGGATCTGGTGGACGCTCATCACGCGCGAGAGAGGGGGAACTATCGGGGGGAGATTTGTAGGTCTGCACGGAGAGGCGAATGTACGGCCCGAAAATATGTTATAGACGTATCGACGACGGCGGAAGGTCGAAGAGAGCTGATTAAGTGTCTCCAAGAGGGAGGGGCGGGTACCGATTTAAGGGCCTTGCAAAAGTGATACACTCAATCGCATAATGGACGAATTCACCCTAAAGGTTCGTTGAAACTGAAGGGGGAGGGAAAGGAATGCCGCGTTACGAACGGATGGGACGTACCTCGAGGATTAGATGCCTTGTCCACGCCTGAGAAACGTAAATCTTAAATGGCAGCTGGCACTCGAACCTGAAAAAGGAAGGGAATTCTAGGGGAAGGAGCGGAGGTTGCGAAAAGGAGGAGGGGGGGGGGGGCACAGGAACGCTGAAAGAGTCGAGGAAGGAGGCTACTGTAGTGGCAAAACCATCGATTCGGAGGTCACTGTACGGAAACAAGGGGACTCGCTAAAAAACCAAAAAAAACAATTTGTAAAAGTCAGGACGCGATCAAAAAAAAAAGGGGGGAGGAAAAGGCACCTCCGTCTCAAACTCAAACGATGAAGGGATTGGGAGGAGAGGACAGATTGGGGCCCCTGACCCGGTGGTGGGAACCCTTAAAACATAGGAAATCCTCCGGAAAACAGGAGGGAAGAGGAGTGTAGCTGGGTCCCTCCAAATCGAGGCAACCGCGGGAGAGGGACTCTCGCCTTTTGGAGGGGGGATAGAATCACCCGAAATCCGCGCAATAGAGAAGTCAGGAAAGGGACTAATCAGTGGAATATCATCTACCACTGTAAAGGGAAAAAGAAAGGACACAAAAAACCGCGAACGTCAACGAGCACAGCTCACGGATACTCACAAAGGGCGTCGCAGGAACAAGGGACGGGCTTCTTCTAGAGCAGGGGCAGCCTCCTGGTAAAATTCGGCTTTTGAAGAAGGCAAGAAAAGCGATGAATCAAAATCACCGTTTTCGACGTTAGTACTAGAGGCCCCATACATCCCGTCCCGGAGTAAAACTTGCACAGGGAACTAAAAAAAGAACCGACTATCGACCTTACAGAGTTCCAGACAGCGTAAGACAGAGGCTCTGATCCCCGATCATGAACATAACCGATTTGGCGAAAGACAGCGGAGGGAAAGACCGAGGGCTCATGAAAGAAATATAGTCTGGGGAACCAGGAGAAAACGCGGGCACGGTGCATCTTTTGACTTGATGAACTTGGTGAGAAGGAAATAATGAGCCATATAAGAAAATGCACCAGGGCCCGGACCCAGATTCAAATAATTCGCCCGCCCGCCTCGGGGAAAGCAAACCTCCCAGAAAAGAACGGAGCGGTACGTTTATATAGGGAGGTCTAGGGGGAAGGGGATAGAATCAATAATGGGTTCACTCATAGAAAAATTGACGGGGAGAGAAGAAGGGATATGATTGGCGAACAGTTGACGTACCCCGCTCTCGGGTGAGCCGCCACGCAGGAGAGGTTGTACTCTTAGGGGAGCCATATTGGAGAGGAGAAAAAAGAGACTGGGTGCCCCAACAGAAAATCAGCTACACTTGGAGAAAACAGGATAAGGGAGAGAGGGCACTTTGAACTTATAAACCACGGAAGACCAGTCAAGGAAGGTTGGGAGGCCAGCAGGGGGGAGGGAAAACTAATAGACTGTTGGCTCTGACGACTGAAGCCCGAGCAAACCATCTGAAAAGAGAAGAGGCGGGGGCGCACTGAACTGTTAGGAGAGACGACGACAGGGATGGGCTATTCTCACGAAGGGGAAGGGGGGTGAGGGGGAAAACTCCCACTACCCCTAAAAGTTTTTCTTGTCATTATCAATTCTTAAAGAAGGGGGTAGTCCATCGAAAAGATGGAGAAATGAACAAAATAAAATGTCCTGAGGACTGGCGAGGGAGGACAATAGACGTTGGGGCTTCATAAGAACGTTGGGAGGGACTCAGCTGAGGGGTGTAATGAGAAAAGGGAGAATCAATGTTTAAAGGGGGAGTTTGCTGCAACCGACTGCAAAAAACAACGACGCAAAATCGGGCGGAGCGCGCAACAGTTGTTCACGGAAAACCTTACGTTCAAAGCCATGAGGGGGTAGAGGTGAAAAAAAAACTACCGCACGCCTTTTGCGGGTCACGTCAACTCACGGCCACCAAGCCTATGAGCTCTAAAAAAAAAAAGGAGGGAGAAGAAGAAAAACGAACCGTTCCAAGAAGATAGCTCAGCGCACAATCTAATACCCGGGTAGTCGACCAGAACGCACCGGGAAAAGTGCGGGCAGGAGGTGGAAACAACGTCAACCATTAGAAAGTAAATTCATCTGGGAATTAGGGGGAAGGCTACAGCCGCAAAAAAAGGAATCCGACGTCCTCCAATCAAGATAACCAATAGGGGGGAAGGCCAGCTGGCACAGGGAGTACAACTGGCTACCTCGGTAAAACAGGACAGGAAGCTCGCCACCGTCAAACTACCTCTCAGGAGGTCACTTAAACAACTTTGGACGACGACGACGAGTCTGCCAAATGACGCGGCGATGCTACGTCAGAGGGAAGAGGGGCGTGTACACGCTAGGGGGCGCTTCATAGGGGAAGAAACGCAATTCACAAAAAACTTTCAGCAAGGGTGAGGCGTGGCTTCCAGCGAGGACGAAAAGTTGGCGGCACACTTAGTAACCTTCCGAGATGGAAAAGATCGGCTGTATCCCCGTCTCAAGAGAAGAAAGGATGGGACTCCCAACGAACAAAAGAAGGATAATGGTCCAAGTTGCCTAGGCAAGTGTACAGCAGTCACGGAAAAGGGCTTTTCTTTTCAGGGAGGGGGAAAAGAAAATGCCAAAGCAATGTGTACGTGCACCACTTCTACGTAGAGAAGGCCGCAGTAAAAGATAAATAACTGATAGAAAAGAGGAGGGACTTGCAAAAACCAAAGGGAATCTCATGACACGGTTCCAAAAAAAAGACATAACTAATTCACAGAAAAGGAGATCCCATAGGAAAAAAGGGGGGGGGGGGGGGGTGTCGATGTGATGAAAAGTAAAACTTCTCTCGTTAGGGAAAAGCGAGTACGAACAGGAAACGGGGAAACAAAAAGAAGGGAAGGCGCCAAAAAAGGAAGACCAGCCCTAGAAAAATGTTAGTTCCGCTCTGTATGAGAGGGGAAACAACCACGGCTGCTTCAAATTAGACTAACTGAGGGGGAAAATCGGCAAAGGGAGAGAGGTCACCCGCTCCATATAGAAAGATCAGGTGTGGAAGAGTTACCTAAAGCCAAATCTCGGAACAGGGGGGAAGGGGGGGGCAAAAGAGAAGCTTGGGGGAGGGACCTCAAGAGTTACCGGTTTTACTGGGCTCCATGGGTCAAACAGAAGGCGTTCAAAAATGAAGAAAAGCAAGCTGGGGCTGGGTTTACAAGAAAACGGAAAGTACTCGAGAATCATCATCTTTGGGGAGACTACCGGGACGCTACCAAGGGATCGGGAGAAAGGTTGATAGAACCCGCGAGGGAGAAGGGTGTACATGGTTAATAAAGAGCCCACGTAAGTTGGCAAGAGTGCGCGGCAACAAACACCGGTCGTGTGGAATGAACGCCACGGCCGAAGAAAAGGGTATCTGCTAATTTCTAAAGTGCAAGGGGATGCGATCAAAGAAAACGAAAAAAAATCAACAGGGAGCAGGGGGGCAAATCTGCGATTGCAGCATTTAGGTTGTAAAAGTCGGTACCAAAAGGCCTAGGGGGGAACATACGGTCGACACACTCGTATTGCGAGCGGTAAAAGGTGGGGGAAGGGCCTGGCAGACAGTGGGAAGGAGACAAAGGAAATATATATCCACTTCCCATAAGCAACCAGGGGGGTGTGCTAGAAATCTAATGAAGAATAAAGGGGGGAGGACAGTCAATAAAGAAGCAGAGTCGGTGGGAGGGAGACACCAGTGCTGATGAAGATGCGTAAAGAGAAGATGGACGCGGTTATAAAGAAGAGAAATATGCTCAGGAATATCAAAACTCGAGAAGAAAAACAAAACCTGTGGGTCGCCGAAATTAGGGCCAGCACCAGGGGGAAGAGGGGGGGTGCTGTGCGCCGCTCCCTCTATTGAAAACCGGCTACGTGTTGATGGAAAAAAAAAAAAAGGGAAAAATTCCCGAAGTAATAAAAAGTTGTCAAGGAAAGAAAACATAAAAAACGGGGTCGCGAACCGGACGCCACAACCGGAAGAGGGATATAGCAGGGGAGATCGGAAAACCTAGGCCGGGGATACGGGGGGTTGAGACAGAGCGGGGGGAGCAAAAAACTGAGTGACAGTAGCAGGACGGACAGAGTAAGGTTCCGGCAAGAACCCAGTAGAATGCAAAAAGAAGGGGGAAGCTATTTGCGATAACGCGATGAAAAAGAAAAGGAAGGAGTTGAGATCGCTGGATCGGACCGCGACAGGGAAGGACTAAAGTTCAGAGAAGGATCTAAACCAGGTTGACGCTAGAAGAGACTTTCTGCCGAAACAAGGGGATATCTCGTGCTAGGGGTGGGACTAATATATGCTATGGAAGAAAGGTTAAATTGAAATTCGATGCCGAAAGGAGAGGCGGAGCCCAATGTGGGTGACAAGCCAAAACAACCAGGCGTTCTTTATTAAGGGTGGAAGGGGAACCAAGGGGTCCTGTTGCCAGACAGGACAATGAAAAGCAGGACAGGGTAGCGTCATGTGATCTGGGTGTGAGAGAGAACTTCTCAAGGGAGGGAAGGACTTATCCCGGGGGAAAACGTATTAGATCACTGCTTGGGCACGACCGGGGTGACGAAAACAGTCGGGGGAGGCGGGGAAAATAGCAAGAGTCACATGGAGTATCCGCTAGGTGCGGGAATCATCGAAAGAATCCGGCTCCCCACAAAAAGTAGAAAATGGTCGGTCCTTTTGGCCCCAAAACGGAAAAAGAGGAAGTAAGAAGCAACGCCGAAAGAGGAGGGAAGTTGGGCCTTCGTAACTATTGAGGAAGAACCTGGCACGACATAGGCACGCTGACTATCTGGCATCTGGGGCCTCGGCGAGGGGAAAGCATCGCGGTCGTAGAGAATAAGTGAGAAGAGAAGGGATTAGTGCGCGGCGAATTCGCATTGCCTAGGCTCTGTTCACAGGCGGAAGGCCACGTCCCCAAGAGGGGGTCGAGATAGTGGGAGCAAGTCGATGCTGCAGGGTGTAGGCAGGTAGCGTCACACCGCCTGACTTGAGGAAAGTCTGGCGCGTTTAGCAGGAAGCGCCAAAGGACAGAAAAAGAGGAGTGTGCGGATGTTCAAGAGAAAGGCGAGTGAGGCGATGGAGCATATCAGGCCGGACTGCTCTCCTGGAGAGGGGGAATGACCGCTTATAGAGGAGGGGGGGCTGTTGTCCGAAAAAAAAAAAACCCACGGAGTGGGGGAAGGGAAAATGGAAAAGGAGGCAGGAGAGACAACAGAAAGACACGACCGCAGGGTACGCCGCCAATGTGAACTACTCAGACCACTGAGAATCAGCACGGCTCTCTGACGGGAGGACTGTTGAAGAAATTCACCCGCAGAGATCAACCAGAGAGGAGCCGGGCGAGCAAGAGGACGGGGGCATTAGTGCAGCAAGACTGTTCCGGAGAACTGCATTGAGAAAAAATCTAAAACTCACGAAATTAGATGGAAGGTTTCAAGAACAGATGGAGATGGGACTACCCGCGGCAAAAAACTAGCTAAGAACGTACCGCTATCCCCAGTTTTGGTGGGTATAATGCTACCCCTCCCCAGAACCGGAGGGGAAAAAAAGACACCCGTGTAAAGGCGTGCTGAGTCAGGGGGGAGCGGGACGGAGGGGGAGGTGGTCTCAGGGGAAGGGATGTGGGCGGATCTTGCGAATGGCCGGTGGCAGAGGGCAAGGGAGCCACGTGGCGGTGCGGCCCCGGATGACTGGGCGGAAAATTATGGGCCGTGTCTCCAGAAAGGGAAAAAAGCTGCCTGAAAAACTGCCTCCAGGGGGGGAAGGGCCAAAGATAGTGGAAAAGTGGGGGGGGACGTCAAAAATCGTATTCTGTATAAAAACTATGACGCCTCGACTACCACCTCTCGCGTTGGGGAAAAGTCCCGCATACGGAGGGGAAACAGAGTACGAAGAGCGACGGAGGTCCAGCTCGGCCCGATTCTTTGGAAAAACACTAGGGGGGAGAGGGATAAAAAGCTTCACGAAAAGAAAGGCAAATTCATCTTGATATGGGCGGGGTGGTGCGGTAAAAGAGCTGGGCCGGGACTCGTAGAAAGGGTCGCTTCACTGTTAAACCACGGGGGGGGGGGGGCGCACTAAGGTCGACAGGTATACAACGGTCAACACTCAACGGCACCGGAAAGGTGT